>Ga0307515_10011326_pt1 | contig 16927 bp, 7 predicted proteins | sample 17_EM_MG_FD_194513 | JGI IMG/M metagenome (GOLD analysis project Ga0307515, IMG submission 194513) | Populus trichocarpa ectomycorrhiza microbial communities from riparian zone in the Pacific Northwest, United States - 17_EM | ecosystem: Host-associated > Plants > Roots > Unclassified | place... | reverse complement strand
TAAAAACTCTTGGTATTGGTGAGATATTTTCACCAATGAAAAGTCTTGAAAATGACATATCTTTAATTGTGATAACAAAATCACTCTTGTAAATATTTATGAGTTAGGTAAAAACTCTTGGTATTGGTGAGATATTTTCACCAGTGAAAAATCTTGAAAATGACATATATTTAAGTGAGAGAAAAATATTGAAGAAAGAATATCTTTAAGTGTAAAAGTTTTGGTATGGATTTATCAAGTGGATATTGTACTCTATAACTTGGACAAATAAAATAAAATAATATTCAAGTATAATTTGATAATTAAGATGTAGATGCAAGTTTGCCGAACTACATTACATTAAACTTAAACGACTAGATCGCTCCAACACCTCATAATCAATATTTTCCATCCATATCAGCTTCCATGTCTCTAACTTTCAACGTCTCTAACTAGCCACTCTATGCATAAATTAGGTCTCCTCTCAATTGGAATAAATCATAAATGAAAAATAAAAATTAAAATCAAAAAGCACTTTAACTTAGTGGCATGTGCCGCTTGAATTTTTGGATACATAGGGACTAGGTCTCGATTTCATCCTCCATTTAAAAAATAAATAAATTCAAGTGTCCAAAATTTCATTGTATGATTATACCATAATCACCGAAATAATATTAAATTAACACTAATCAATATAACAAGAAGGAGACTCTAATACCACATGTAAGATAATTTTAATATGCTAAGCATATAAATATAGCGGAAAATTATTACGATACACACTTTCTGCCATGATTGGTTAAGTATTAAAGCAATTGACCAAAAATCGTTTTGTTTTCAAGAATAAAAAGTCTTATAATCTATGCCAAACTTTAGGGTTACTTTGTGTGAATGAAAGACACCAAACCTTTCATAATCTCTTTTGCGTCTATTTAAGAACTTTTTATATATAACCTAATTTTTACACATCAATCCATCATGAATATACCTGGCCCACTACTAGAATTTAATAGACTTTAAGTCTTAATTGTCGCTTAATTTAAAATCTACATGACATATGAGCCTTTCTAAATTCTAAGGATATTTTTCTAACATAAATGGGGAGTAAAGGGCTCATATTAACACAAATCAAAGTAAAGGGCCCAGAACAGTAAAAAATCAAGAGAAAAGGGACGAAAGTAAGCTTTACACCAACAGCGAAGTCCTTTACATGGAATCGCAAAGGCTGATGATCCCTCGGACATTCCAAAAGGTCAAAATGGCCCTTAAGAAATCACCAAAACCTTCATACTAAATTGTATATGTTACTCCTGGATAGGGTCATTCACGACTTCTCCATTGTTAGACAAAGAGGAGGAGCATGTGTCCAAAACGACATGTACACATGTGAGTTGTAAGAAATAATTCAAATAAATTATTGCATAAAAAGACAAAGCATTACCAGCTCATACTAGTATTATATTTTTTTTCCCGGCTTCTTAATATCCAATTCGGTCACGAGAGAAACCTGTGTCGTGTGCGAGTGTGGATCCAAAACAGCTACTTTTCAAAATTGATCACAGCAACCACCTTCACTCCTTGTATTCCTCAAGACATACAACCGGTTTCTATCAGTTGAAAAACTCAAACCTGAAGAATCGGTCTTATCCCCCCTTTTTTAGGCTTCCTAATTGCTGAATCAAACAGGTTTGTTTGTCACTTTGATTTTTCTTTTCTTTTCTTGTGAAATCCAGGTTCAGATTTGATTTTTGCTTATAATGATCTACGTGGTTTCGTGGGTCAATTATGTTTTTTTCTTCTTCTTTTCGATTTATCGAAATATAATACAAGGCGTGATTTAGCGTAGCTGGGTATGCGCCACCGGTGCGTAAAATGAAAAGGAAGGGAAAAAAGAGAAGATCTTTAGAACAAAAAAAGGGCTTATGTTAAATCTCAGTTACAATCGTTTGATCGATCAAGACGTTCATGTATCGGCTTTGGAAACCCAAATTTATGCCCCTGCGTCCAAAATAAAAATAAAAATGAATAGTAGAATTGGGGTCGTGGAGCGGGTGTTAGTTTTTTGTATGGACTAACAGGAAGATTTGTCTAATTTTAGTGTCACTGAAGCTGTGCTGTTACAGAGCATTGCCGAATACTGAAAGATAGGAATTGTTGTATTTTCTTTTAAGTAAAATAATGCAAGTGCCATCCATTGTAACCGGTAGCTCAGTAAGAGGAAGGAGTATGGCAAAAAAAAACTTCAACTTTTTGTTAAAATAAGAATATACCGATTCATCATAACAATTGATTTGCCCAACCCATTAATTTTGCACTTCAGTTAGGTGCCAAAATTTGGAGTAGAGTACATTTTTCCTTGGTGGGCTACTGACTTGTTTCTCCTAGTCATTAAAGAAGTACCGGGAGTTGGCATCCACTTCGAGTAGATGCTTAAATATAATGTCAGGGGTAGACTGATTTTTTAACATGATTACAGAACTGTATCTCTCTTATAAGTTTTGGATTCATTTCCTGGCACCGCTTGAAATAACTAATTGTGACTTCGTGAGCTTTTCCATCCAATTGTTTCCTAGCCTACACTAAGAGGTATTGATCGTTAAGAACTATGCTTAAATATGATCTTATACATACGCTCTGATAATTTAACATCAAGAAATAGGGTTTGGAGATCGAGATAGCGTGGAGAAAATATATCGACTCTGTTTTTATTGCTGCTTGATACTATCTTTCATGTGGTTCAGCATATGTAAATGTGTTGAGTCTTTGGTTAAGTTGACTATATTTTACTAAAGCCTGTATGCCTCCAGCAACAAAAGATTCAGTGTTTTATCGAAACTGCTTTTCTCTTCCCAACAATTCCTTTGAGATCAGAAAAAGATTACTGTAAGTAGATTTTCTTGTAACTTTAACTTCTGCAGTGTAACAAATAATTTTCATCCTGGCTGGAAAAAGAATAAATAATTTAAGGTATCCGCAAGCTTTTGTTATATCATCTTATGAAATACTTGTATATGGAATGATGTCTGGTTCTTGAAAAACTCCTTGCAATTAAAAGGATACAAAATATAGACTACAAGGAAACATAGATTATGATGTAATAGTGTAATATCAAATATTGGCTTACAGGGAAACTTAAAATGAGTGAGGGTGTAAAGAGATCCTCTTCAAATGGCTTTGAGAAGCCTTTGTCAACTGAACACCAGCAGGAAAAGGTATGTCCATCTCATCTGCTCGTCACATTTGTTACTTCATATTGGAGAGAAACTTTCAAGCTTGTGACTCTTTCAAGTATGCAGGTTAATGAGGTAAAAAGGTTGGTGGGGCCGCTGCCAGAGAAGCTGTCTATTTATTGCTCCGATGCTTCAATTGAAAGGCATCTAAGGGCACGGAATTGGAATGTCAAGAAGGCACTGAAAATGCTGAAAGAAACCTTAAAATGGAGAGTAGCATACAAACCAGAAGAGATTCGCTGGGTACACTGGCATTTCTTCTCATTCTTGATTATCTCTAGTCTTTGCGAGTAAAGATTTGCTCTAGTGTCTAAGTCTTGATCAATGGGTGAAAATTTGGTAGGGTTCAATTTCAATGGTCTGCTTGAACTTTAATGAGCAATGAATGAGTCTTGAAGCTTTCCTACATCCATTTCGTGCATTTTGTTGCACTGGGAAAATGGTCCCCAGTCATGTTTGACAGAATACTAACCTGGGGCTAATTTTACAAAGCTTTTCAAGAAGCTTTAACTCAAAACGTACCTGTTATGGGTTCAAGCATATTGAAACTGCCACCTATTATTTATAACACACGAAATTAAGACATATTGGCATTGGTTTGCGTCTGTAAGTCCCAGTACAATTAGTAATAATTTCCACTAGGAACTCAGCACTGTGGGTTCTTGGACTGGTCAAGTTTGTTTTAGTTGTGGATTTACTCATGCAATGGTGTTTAATTCTGTTACTGTTTTTGTTTGTAACGCAGGAAGAGATTGCGCATGAAGCACATACAGGGAAAATCTACAGATCAAGTTATGTTGACAAGCATGGAAGAACAGTTCTTGTCATGAGACCTAGTTGCCAGGTTTCATCTGACAATTTCTCCTGACTTTTTTCTGTCTTGTGGTTTGTGAGGTTGCTATTTCTTAGATTTGAAGAGAAACTTGGTCCATGTAGATACATCACTAGGACATGCTCTTAATCCAGAGTAAGAGAAAAAAAGGCCAACTGTTTGGTCATGACTCTGACACCTAATATTCAAAGGATTAGCTTTGGGTCAGGACTCAGGCCAAACAATATAATCACATGATTCTTCTCCTCCCACAAGATTCATGGTGATTTATACTTGAAGTCGATCCAGTGTGTGAATTTCATGCATCATTGAGAATATCAACCTTACTGCAATCCTTAGTGACAATATTTTATGTGTAAAACCAATCTGTTTGGCATGATGCTGAGATCTTTTGTAATTTAAGTATGTACAGAAACATCATCTCTCAGGGATCAAATTCAAAACTAATCTACTTCATTTTTATGTTGGTTACCTGTAATAACTTCAAGTTCATTTTGACTGCAGAACTCCAAGTCAATAAAAGGACAAATTAAGTATTTGGTGTATTGCATGGAGAATGCCATTTTAAATTTGCCACCAGACCAGGAGCAGATGGTCTGGCTGATTGATTTCAGTGGTTTCAATTTATCTCATATCTCATTGAAGGTGACACGCGAAACAGCCCATGTTTTACAAGACCATTATCCGGAACGCCTGGGCCTGGCAATTCTGTATAATCCTCCAAAGTTCTTTGAACCATTCTGGATGGTAACCTGTTGCCTGTTTCTGCTATCCTTTTCCATGCTGCTTTAAATTTATTTTCCTTTTCATGATGCTTTAAATTTCTAATAGTTTGATAAAAAAAAAATACTTTATTTTGGCTCTTGCAAATATAAATTTGTGATTATCGATTATATTGTGGATAATCTATTTTTGTTTGTGTATACCGCCTAACTGATTGCTAGAAATTAGATTACAACAACCACCATCACCAAGCCTCAATATCAAACTAGTTGGGATTGGCTATATAAATCTTTTTGCACCAATCCTCATGTTTGTACACCAAATTTACCTCAATTTTGAGAGCTTTTAACCCTCAGATACCACTTCCACACATTAGATTAAGGCTCCCTCTTCCCCCCTTCCCCTTACTACTGCAGCTTATTACTTCTCTGAACCAGGGCTTTGGTGTCCTACATTGGTCATGGCCAAACCACTTAGGCCCCCTTTCTCCTTGTTTCACTGATGAGTGCTACATGGAACTTTTGGCGGATGTGTTCATTTCTAATCTTATCCATTCTTTTGTTACCATACATCCACCTTAGCATACAGATTCCCACCGTTGCCATCTTATGTTTATGTTGTTGCTTCAATAGCCAACGATCACTCCCATGCATCAGGGCTGGCCTCAACTTGTGATTGTGGCTGCATTTTTTAGTTTCCAATCTTTAATGTCGTGAATGTATTTGCAAAATTCGATGCAAAACTGTTTTAGTTTTAAGTGTGAATTGTATGGATCAATGATTAATTTCAGTTTAATGTCTTCCTTTAGCTTTTGTTGGTGTCTCTGAGCATTAGCTATTAGATTATTTCTGGTTAGTCTTTCTGATTTCTAGCTCTACACTCTATATGCTAGTCTGCTACTGATGTCAGGATAATCTTTCATTGCAGGTGGCAAAAGCCTTTTTAGAGCCTAAAACTTACAATAAAGTCAAGTTTGTTTACTCTGATGAAATCAACACTATGAAAATAGTGGAAGATCTATTTGATATGGACTATCTCGAAGCTGCATTTGGTGGAAAAGATAGTGTAGGTTTTGATATAACTAAGTATGCGGAGAGGATGAAGGAGGATGACAAGAGGATGCCTTCTTTTTGGACAAGAGCGAGTTCTCCCTCAGCAGCACCACAACCGGACCTGGCATCTGCTACCTTGGACTCACTCAACTTGGACTCAAATTCTGATGCTTCTGACGATGATAAAACAGAAGGTTCCATGCCTCATGGAATAGATTCAGATACTGTTTTCACTGATGAAAATACTTTAGTGATTGATGGTGGTAAGAAAGAATCAGAGTCAGAGTCGGAAGATCCGCATCGTACTGACGTGAAACCTGATGACAAAGCACATGCTTGAATTTTGCCAAGGCAGAATGACCTGACAGCGGTTGGTGTAGGACAGCTGACAGCTGACGTATCATTTTAATTAGAGACTACAATATCAAGATTTTCTATTAAGTTGTATTGATAACATCATCGAATTTAGTGAATGATTTTTCATCACTGAGTTTCATGATATGGCGGTCGGAGCAAGCATCAAATGCACTCTTCCATGTCCCCGTGTATCTTGATTCTCCTCAGTTGGTACAAAACTTTTTACCAGGCATAAGGGCGAGTCTGTTTCTGAAAATCGTTTCTTGTTTTTTGTGAATTTACTTGTTGACAAATCGTGCCCTCCCTCCCGGATTCTAAAATGATATCATTCTCTGATGTACAGTTTGTGCAGTTGTGCCGTCTTGAACTTCTGCTCGCTGCTAGGTGTCCTAAAGATGATGTTCCTTTCTACGTAAAATGTACATCGTAATCTCTGTGTTTCAGGTTCAGGCGGGTTTTACAGTAGCAAACTCATTACGAGAATACGCACCAAGACGTCGATACACTGGTCCATACATATCGGTTTAATTTTCATCTGTCCATTTGCTTCGTAAATGAGCACTTCAAGTAAATTAAGCAATTTTTAATTAGGATTTTAAATAGAGGCAAAAAAAACTGATATTTTTATTTAAAAAAGATGTTATTTTAAAAAAGGATTGTAAGTGTTCCAAACGTATCTTCCCTGCTTCTCATTAATATTGTACCCACACTCACAGAAAAAACATTGTAAATTGTAATAGTATTAATAATGTTTTATTTATTTATCTTGATCACTAGATTTTTTTTTAAATTAATTACTGTAATGATTTAAGATTTAGACTTGATAATTTGTTTCAATTGTCTAGATATAAGGATCTTTCTGTCGAGAAAAAATTCCAACATTAGGTTAATGCTCAATTTTAAAAAATAAAATCAAGTTCTATTTATCTAAAAATAATTAAAATTTTGAGGATTAAATTTTAATACGAGACAAGTGTTTAGGCCCCTTATTTTGCTAGATCATGGACTAAATTGATTGGGAAGGGGGAAGGGAGAAGTGGAGAGTGTTCTACTCTTTTCTTTTCTATTTTTGCCTTTTGATTTTTTTAGATTGCCAAACTTTTATTTCAATTTGATCTTTTTTTATTGAGTTCATTTGAGATTAGACTTGATGATTTGTTTTGATGCCTAGATATAGAGATCTTGCAATGTTAAGAAAAAATTTCAGCGCTCGAATAATGATTGGTTTGACAAAATAAAATTTTATCTTATTGATTTAAAACTATTGAAGCTTCAAGTGATCGATTTTGAAACCGAGATAAATATTTAGCCCTATTATTTTGCTAGATTAGAGACTAAATTGAATGAGAAGGGAAAACTTTATTGACACAAGCAACAACTATGCTATCGTGTGAGGAAAATTGTTGCACTGTGATGGCACGGGCAGCTTCCTCCAAGCTTCGAAAGGGTTCTTCTTTGGTGGCACTGGTATCGTCTCAACAAGGTCTTCATTTTTTGATGGCGCGTGCCACTAGAGGAGTGGCGTTGTGGCTCTAGCAACCCACTTTTCTTTTCTTTTTTTTTCTCTTCTCTTTTCTCTCATCTCCTCGATTTTCACACCTTGCTTTGTCCAAAATAACAGAAACAGAGTGGACTGTCAATTTTTTCTTGTGTCAAAATTAGTCTTTATTTTTTTCATTGCTATTTTTGGTCAATTTTTATTTATTTTTTTAATTTTATCCTTCAACATTGAGTTAATTGGGGATTGGGTTTCGTGATTTTTTTCGATTTGCTTTCCATGGTGTGATCCCAGTCTCGTGATCTTAGATTATTTTTTTCTTTCATGTTTTTTAAATTTATCTCTTTTCTTTTCAGTTTTATCGTTCAATATTTAGTTGGTTGGGATTTAAGCTTCATAATTTTTTCGATTTGCTTTATATAGGGTCATCTCGGTTTCATGTCCTAGATCGCGGGTTTGGCAAATTAAATTGGGTTGACTAAGGTCATTTTTTTAAATTGATTTTTTTTTATTGTCTTTCAATAGGTTTGATGAAAATTGGACTTCATAATTTTTTTTTTAATTTTCTTTTTACAGGGTAATATATTCTTATGATCTGGATCAAATGTTTGGCGGGCATATATTTTTTCAAGTTGAATTGGGTAATTTTTTTTTAATTAAATATTTTTATTTTATTTTCATCCTTGAACATTTGTTTAATTAGAAATCAAGTTTTCATAATTTATTTTAATTTCTTTTATCCTTAAACATTTAATGCTCATCTTGATTTAATATGTTGTTATCTCAATATATTTTTTTCATTTAATATGCCATAATCTCAAAATTTAAAAAAATATACATCAAATTTTTAATTGGTGATTAGTTTTTTTTACTAAAAAACATGTTAACAATACCTTTATATATATTTTACATTTTAAAAATGTTTCTCGTAAATACAGCACGGCCAAACAGTCACCTAGTCATGTTCTGGAGAACATAATGGATCCTATTTAAATCCCATTCGTAAAATTTTAACCGAGTTTGATTTTATTTTAAACTCTACCATATTTGGAAAACTATCCATATCCATTTATGAATTCAAGACTTAATCATTACCGTTGATTTGAATCCAAAGATGTGGATTCTACAACATGATTCATCATGTTCCAGGATCCAAATCCATGGCGAGAAATAACAAAACACAGAGGGAGGAAATTACTCTCGTATCACTCTGTGCACATTGTAATAGCTAAATGGTACCATAAAAAAGAATACTCGTATTTCACTTCGGTCCATCTTTTACAACATTTAAACATCACTATCAAGAATCCTACGTCTTCCTCGGAAGAAACATGGTTAAGGACCCAACTGAAACACGCAGAAAAATTATATATATTAAAAAATAATAGCAGTAGAAAGCTGTCCGTCCTACTGGTTGGGTAAGATGACCATATTTGCGTGTTCCCAAACGTATCACATAACTAGCTTTTCTGCGTTTTCTTATTTATGACACCAACAGCTATCATGAACATTAATGCAGATGAAGATGGCCCCCTGAAAAAGAGAAGGAATGTTGGTACTCATCTAAGGAAGCAAAGGAGGAGCCAGTGATTGAGGTTAGATCCAGAAGATGATAAGAAGTAATAGAACTTACCAATATGTGAGCATGCTAATGCAGCATATCATCTAACTTCTGCCTATATAGAGCTAAACTCTGCAACAACATTTAAAGTTGCGAAAGTAGTGAGGTCATATTCTGTTAGGTACTTGAGGGAAATAGCATCATGTAAATGAACAACAGCAAAAGAAAGAGGACATCATCAGCAATTATCTGGCATATTTTCCTTTCTTAGAATGAGAACTGGGTAACGAACCATGCAGCAACGACACTTCTGCTACAGTAAGCATTCATATCTTGTCCACATAAGATGGGGACTTGTAAGACATGAGTACTGCACGACTGTTAATACATGATTGGACTCCAAGAGTATTCAGCTATTCAAGTGATAATCATGTCATAGGCAAAAACAAAAGATAATAGTATTCATTCTTGTACACACAATGAATTCTTAGTATTTTTTTCGGTTTTCCTTAATAACATGTTAGTATAATATTTTTTATGCATCTCTGTGTGATATCCATACTTCCTAGGTAATGACACCACCAATTCTGCCTATGCTTTCTCGACCTAGGGCTTACCAGCCAATCTGAGAAGCATGTTCTTAGCAACAAAAGTAAATTACTGAAAAAGATTATATTGCAGTTCAATTAATTAGGATAATTGATCTGATGGCCTCAATGGGAACTCAGAAAGGTTACTCTCAGACACAGGCATGCATGTTTTGGATGGTGGCTTCATTAATTGAATAGGGCAATTAAAATCTGTATGATGACTTGTTTTCAAGAAAAACATTTCCATGCTAGTTTCAGACAGGTTACAACTGTTGAACTAAATCATCTATCCCATGCTTAAAATCACGCAAATATAAAATTAAGCCAGAATGAAAATTTTCAAGTTCAGAAACTGTTAGGATGACCAGAAGTTGCATACCCTAGTATATGCATACACGCCAGCCTCGGTTGGTCCTGCAGGACTTCCTCTCCTAATGAATTTTCCCCCTTTGAAAATGTAAAGCATTGGTATTCCAGTTGATAATTCTAAGTTGATAACCTGTCAGAACAAAACATGACCAAAATATAGTTAAGACGACAATGACAAAGAAGAGATAACACAGAGATGCTCAATATAGGGAACACCCCAGTATCAAAGTAAAAAGTTTATCACCTCCTGTGAAGTTAATTTGTCAAGGTACATGATTATGGACCTGAGTGAATTCCCATGGGCAGCAATCATCACATTCTTCCCAGATAGAAGTTGAGGTTCAATCTGCAACACAATATTCTGTGGTCAGGGGCAAATGAATTGTATACAATTGCTCTAATCTTTAAGTAAACCATCCAATCAATGGCGAGCAAACCATAAGAGAACTAGGAATAGCAAGGCATAGTCATGCATACATGATCTTTGAAATAAGCAACTGCTCTTTCAGCACACATTTCCAAACTCTCGCCATTGGGTGGAGGTATGTCATAACTCCTCCGCCACTCATGAACCTTTTCCTTCCCAAACCTGTCTGCTGTTTCCTGCTTATTGAGACCCTGCAATTCCCCGTACCTGTAGAGAAGATCAGTTCATAATTTGCACATAACATGGGGATTGCATGAGAAAAGGAGACAATATCATTACATTCTTTCATTTAATTGCCAAGCTGTTACAACGGGGATGGATTGCTTTTTTGTATCTTCACTAAAAATTTGGCTCCATTCCCTTGCCTGTTCACTCTCATTATGTAAAATGATAGGAACCTGCCACAAGTGTGATAGTCAATATGGTAGCAACTAAAGAAGAGAAAATTAAAGAACTTTTGAGGAAAAAATGGAGTCTTATAAATAAGTCCATTTTAACATTTCTTACTGCATTATATACAAATAAGTTTCAGACGTACTAGCCTGAGTAATTATTGACCGGTAACCAATAATGCTGGTTTAGCTCAGATTAGCGTCGGAGCGACATATTTATCTACTATTACGAATAGCTTCTGAGATTTGAATGCCACTAGCTAAAAATTGTGTTTTCTAACAACCAATGGCATGTTTTACCAATCTACCTTTTTGCGACGGTGCTGGGTCATGGCAAGCATAGCAGTCATTTGTGCACGGATCAAGGCTGATGTGTATATCATGTCGACAGGTATGTTGCTGATTCTCTTACCAGCTTCAATTGCCTCCTCCACACCCTTCTTTGTCAATGGCACATCAACACAGCCTGTGAACAGGTTCTTTTCATTCCATAGTGACTCACCATGCCTAATCAGGATCAAAGCTGCTTCACCTGAAATTGATTATGATATGGCATTGAGAAGTTTCACAATAAGAAAAAACTCAGCTCCAAAATTTGGGTTGGACGCCAAATATAAAAATATGGATCAAATTATATATTGTCATGATATTTTTGCTATACTGCATTTCAGAGTCTTATGATCTATGTGGCCACATCCATACGTAAGGAGACCTTTTCGAGGATAAAATTGGCAATTGATATGAACATCTAAGCTTTGATAAATATGAGTTTCGGAAAAAAAATGAAACAGGCTTACTTGATTTCTTTCGCAACTCATCGGTGCTGTTATTTGGGGGATATGAAACTGGTTGAACCACTGATGTATGAGAAGCTGAGGCTTGAATAACACCAAATTTTCTCTTACAAGAACTATAACCTCCTCTTCTTGACAATCCAGTCTCAACCTTAAAACCTTTAAATGTCAGTTTCACCGAAGCATGGCCAAACTCATGACGAAAACCAGAGTTCTGGAAGTGTTGATGGGGCTGAGCAGTCCCTAGGGGTTGGTGAAACACAGAAGTGGCCATCCTGAAAATCCAAGACCCACAAATAATTATACAAGTGGGTTTCTTCCATTCAAGGACCAACATCTACTTCAACACAGTGAGTAGAAAGATACACGAATCTACAGTAGCTTTGAAGGCATTACAGAAATAGCACATAGTGTATTCTTTTTCACAAAACTAGCAAATTAAATCAACACTGATAATAAAAGAAGGCAGAATAGACGCCTAGGAACTCAAGAAGCGCCAAAAAGATTCAAACATATGTAACTCAAATAAGATCCAACATAACCAATGTTAATAGAGAGGGAGAGAGCAAGAATAAAGAAAAGACCAACAACAAAAGCCGCATGTTGTTGCGGCAACCAAAAAAATATACACACACACACACACACACAAATACAGATCTATTGCGGAAGGGCGGCCATGTCCGAGCAAATTATCTCAAATTAAAACCAATCACTTAGTGACAGAATTAATAGAGAAACACATTATTACAAAGCAAGAACACAGATTATTTTGAAGCAACAAATTACCTTTCAGGAAGAGAAGGAGCCCAGAAACCAAAATGGCAAAGGAAAGGGAAAAGGGAGAAAAAAAGGTGTACAGAGTAATATAATAGAGAGAAAGTCAGAAAGGGGAGTGACCTGAGAGGGGGTATTTATATAATTATCAGAGGAAGTATAGCGAAGAAAACGAGGAAGAGTGCAAAAAAAGAGGAGAGTTTATTACGAGAAAAGTTGACGGAGAAGATGAAGAAAGAACAGCTTAGTTAGTTACGTGTCCGTTTCAATACTGTTCTCCTACTTGTATATTTATTATCTCTGTGTTTTAACAGGTGAGCGTCAGCGAAGGGGAGCTGACAAAATAAAATGCTACTTCGTATTTTATAGAACAAATCGTCGGGTTGTTGTCTCTCTTCCTTGCCTCTCCCCTCTCTCTCTCTCTCTCTCTCTCACCTACCTTCTCTCTGTTTGTTTTCTACTGTAGTACTGTAGTTTTGTTTCCTTTTCCCCTCGTTACAGGCAAGCACGACACATCAAACACTCCTGTTCTCTTTTTTTTAGGAATTGTTAAGTTAGAGTATTCTGTTTGATTTTGATAAATAAAATGAGTGTATTAACAAAAGCTAAGCGTTGCTGGGAAAATATTATATCTCCATATTAAGAAATATTGTTTATTGAAATAATATAATAATAATTTTACTCTTCATATAAAAAAAAATATTCTTAAAACTAGTTATTGAGACTTGAGAGCTTTCAATTTTTTTCACAAAAAAATTAGTTATTACCAAATTGATTAGGACTAAATAAATTTTTATTTTATTTTAAATGCACAATGAAATGATTAAAATGTTTTTAAAAACAACAAAATTTAAAACTAGCTTCGAATAGCAATTCACACTTTCAGAATGGTTTTTAATAATTATTATATGAGATGAGAAGTACTTCGATATTTGACTAGATATAAAAAATAAAAATAAAAATACGTAGTAAAATGATTAAAATTCATTTGAAAGTTGAAAAAATAAAATTCGCCTTGATAAAAAAAATAAAAATATTTGAGGCTTTTTCAATTTTCTTTACATAGATTTTTTTTTCATAATTATCAGGTTAGTTTAGAGCCAATTAGGTCTTTTCACAAATAAAAAAAATAAAAAGTTGTTAGTGCTAGTGTGGAACCCATTAGTGTGTGGCACCTCCAGTCGTCCAAATATATTATTCCACCATGTTTTTGGAAGCATCACTACATCATTTTTCTATAAAAACAGCGCATGTTGGTGTTGGGTGGTTGGTTTGTTGTCGGTGGGCTTTTTTGTCTCATTTTATCGTCCTCTAAAATAACCGCTTGATCCTTTTTGTTGTTAGTATTTCTAATTTAATCCTTACTCTTTTGATTTCTATTTTTTGTTCTTGGCTCTCTTGTTTAAGTTTTTCTTATTTTCAATTTCATTATTCAATCTTAATTTACTAAATATTATATTTTTCAATTCGGTTCTTATTTTTTTTATTTCTAGTTTTTTTTTCTGTAAAAGTTTTTTTTGTTTTTAATTTTATTATTTTATCCAAATTAATGGTATATTGGTTTATTTTTTAACCCTTTTTTAAAAGTTTTATTTGTTTTTAATTTCATTCTTCTATCCAAATTAATGGTATATTATTTATACCAATTTGATCCTTATTCATTTGTTTTTTTGGGTTATTTTGCTAAATTTATTTTTCTTTTCAATTTCACACTTCAATCAAGGATAAAATTTATTTTTTTATATAAATTTTGTTCCTCATTTTTTTGGATGTTTTTTTGGGTTTTTTTGCTTTTCTTTTTAATTTCATGCTTCAATAAAATATATAATTTAGTTTCTATTATAATTTTGATCATTATTCTTCTAATTGAAATTTTTATTGTTTTGAATCCTTTTGTATAATTGAATTTTTTTTTCAATTTTACCATTCAAATGTTTGATTGGTTGAGAATTTGGCTTCATAATTTTTTTAGATATTCGGGTCTAATAATCTGGGTCATGATTGAAAATTGATATTTTTTTTTATATTGAGTAATTCCAATCTTATGATATGAGCTACAGGCTTGGTGGGATCATCCAAGCTGGTTCGACCCTGATTACCAGAATTAAAGGTTTGTAATGCTAACTCGAGTTGACCATTATATATTTTTTAGGTGTTTTTTCTTACTATATTTCATCGTTCCATATTTAGCGGGTTGGAAATTGAGCAACATCGTCTGTCTCCTTTTAAAAAAAAATCTCAGGTTATGGTAATTACTCTTTTTTTTTAAAAAGTTGGTCATTCTAATGTCGTTGCTTATTTTCTTATCGTTTAATTAAAATAAAATCAATCCGATCCTCGAATATTTTTTAAAAATTTAACAAAATTAAATTTTATTTGATCAAACCAAACCAAATATTAACAAAGTAATAAAACATATATTTTATTGATACAACAAGATACCAATACACAGGCATACGAAACAAATTACCGAGATGAAGGCCAAATCCAAATCAATGCAATATTGGGGATCAAATAGAATTTTTTTTATAAAAAAAAAATCCTGCGAATCCAAAATGATTACTCTCGCAAGCTAGGATTTCATTATTGATGGCTCTTGGTGTTTTTTTTTTGGTAAATTAGAAGAAAGAATCACTTAAAATAAATGTGGTGAATCACATGTTTGAATTTGAAATCTCATACTTGCCCTGGATACCTTTGTCGTTTTTTGTTGAGAAATTGATCAGTTCCATGTGTTTAACTTAACCCGGAGCAATAGCATTGTCTTTTACTTCACCTTCTAATAAATTATTATTAATAAATATAAATATAAATATAAATATACAGGGTGTGTATACACAAATTATTCTATGTTGACCCAAACTTTATAATTCAAAGTTTAACCAAATTAAAGTTTATTGGAGAAAAACAAAGCACGAGCAAAGTCATTCATGCTAGGTTGACAAATGAAAACTAGTGTAGAGAAACTATGTATCCACACGCACATAAGCAGTACCCAAAAGCCAGTCATGCCTCCTTCATTACGTGTTTGACAGTGTGGTTGCGTGTGCTTTTCAAATAACTTTTCGTGTCAAAATGTATGCCAATGATATTTTTTTATTTTTTAAAAATTATTTTTGACATCAGCACATCAAAACGATCCAAAACGTACAAACTATATTAAATTTTAGCAAAAAAATAAAAAATTTCAAATTTTTTAGAAATGTAGGTTGAATTGCGTTCCCAAACGCTTCAAGTGGTTTTTAATATGTTTTTTATTTGAAAAATATTAAAATAAAATTTTTTATTAAAAAAATTTAAAATATAAAAACAAACGACGTGAAAATTTTCATACACGATTCTGCAGCACCAGCTCCAGCTCGAAACACAACTGAAATGAACGGCGAACCTTGTGGCATGGTCGTATATTACCAGCGAATTCCAGTACTGGGTAGGTAAGCAAATTTCTTTGAAGCTTTAAACAAGTCTTCGCGAGGCTTGAAGGACCAGTGAGTACATGCTGACTTGTCCCACACAAAATGAAGTATACCTACCACCGCCACCACCACCAAACCAAGCTGCCCCTTTGAGCCCCCGTAACTATTAGCGCCACCTAACACGACCGCGTCCTTTGCGGAGTTTGATATAACACGTGCTCAAGGCACGATCATAAACACCGCACATGGAATTTACAACTCCTTTAGGGAAATGAGATGTTAGACTGGGAAATTTTCCTAGGAGAGGCCAGTTGACAACATAGGAAGCAGACTCGACGTAAGGTCGGGATTCTGGGCTGGTCTAGTTAACTTGTAAATTTATAGTGTTTATCCCAAATGATTTCGCTTCAAGTTTATTTTTTTAAACAAAAAAATTCTTAAAGTTAAATTGGTTGGATTTTGGCCAAATGTACCAACCATAATTAATCTATTGAGTCATTAAAGTTTGACTATGTCAAATTTCTAAACAGTTAGAAAACAACCATAACCCATAAAAACTATCAAGTCAAATAAATAAATATGCTTTACAAATGCTTTTTTTTCCCAAAATAACACTTTTAATTTTTTTTTTGAAAAGTAGTTCATGCAAAATAATTTTCTAGAAAACAGCAATACTGGAACAGTGGGAACTTTTATATATATTGGTTTTTTTAGTTTAATTTAAAATAATACTTATTCTCTACAAATCAAAACAACTGATTTTTTATGTCATTTTATTCTCAATAGTATTCCGTTTAATTTTGAATATAATTACTTAACTTTTTAGGCTAATTAATTATAATGATAATTATAGATGAAAAAATCTAGTTGTGGTCAAATTAAGATTCAATAGGATTCTTTAATGGGTTAGTCGTAGTCAATTTAAATTTCAAT
>Ga0307515_10011325_pt1 | contig 16927 bp, 20 predicted proteins | sample 17_EM_MG_FD_194513 | JGI IMG/M metagenome (GOLD analysis project Ga0307515, IMG submission 194513) | Populus trichocarpa ectomycorrhiza microbial communities from riparian zone in the Pacific Northwest, United States - 17_EM | ecosystem: Host-associated > Plants > Roots > Unclassified | place... | reverse complement strand
GAACGAGGCGCCCAGCTGCTGGGCGAACCTGCCGAAGTCCTTGGAATACAGGGTGAACGAGACGGGTTCGATGGCGGATGCGGACACGGGCGGGAGCCTCGATGGAGTCGATGGGGATGAGTAAGACCGCACTTACTACACCGGCGGGGGCCGGAGCGCCAAGCGCGGCGGAGGGTTTGTTCATCCCCGGGTCATGCGGGATGTTGGAACTTGACCATGGACCGGGCGTTCTGCCTGCCAAGGGATCACACGGCGCGCCGTGGGATCAAGGTCGGCTGAAGACGTAGCCCGACGCCCTGAACAACAATGCTCGAAGAGCCAAAGAGGTAAAGACCGCCATGATCAAGAAAACCGCTATCGGCCTGGCCTTGACCGGCGTGCTCGCCCTGGGCGCCTGCACCACCACCGATCCCTATACCGGCATGCCGGTGCGCAACAATACGGGGACCGGCGTCCTGGCCGGCGCCGGCATCGGCGCGGCCCTGGGCTATCTGACCAACACCAACAAGGGTGAGCAAGGGCGCAAGAACGCCCTGATCGGGGCCGGCATCGGCGCCCTGGCCGGCGGTGCGACCGGCAATTACATGGACCGTCAGCAGGCCGATTTCCGCCGCAGCCTGGAAGGCTCGGGCGTGATGATCCGCCGCAACGGCGACCAGATCGTGCTGGTCATGCCCAGCGACGTCACCTTCGCGGTCGACAAGTCCGAGGTGCAGCCCCAGTTCACCCGCGTGCTCGACGACGTGGCCCGCACGCTGAACGCCTATCCCCAGACCACGATCGACATCGTCGGCCACGCCGACAGCAGTGGTCCGGACGACTATAACCAGACGCTGTCCGAACGCCGGGCCAGCTCGGTGGCCAGCTACCTGACCAGTGTCGGCCGGGTGCTGACCGATCGGGTCTTCGTGGCCGGCCAGGGCGAGCGCCAGCCGATCGCCTCCAACGACACCGCCGAGGGCCGCGCCCAGAACCGCCGGGTCGAGATCATCCTCCGTCCTCTGACGAAGTAGATTTGTTCGGTGGGGGCGGTGGCTCACGCCACTTGCCCCCTACGGACCGCTTCGCGGTCGTCTTCCCCCATAGGGGGAAGAGCGCGTGGCTCCGCCCCCATGGGGGCGGACAGGCGGCGCAGCCGCCAGGTGGGGGCAAGTGTTCACCGGCACGATCTCTCGTCCTCACGCGGACTGCCGCTGAGCTTGATGGGAAGGGTGCGAAGCGCCCGGGCCTCGCCCGGAGGATTTGCAGTTTTTGATACCGTTTCGACGAAGTTCAGGCGCTTCGCGCGGCCATTTTCCAGAAGCCTTCGGATCGCGGATTTTTAACCCGCTCCGATGGAGGCCCCCGACGGGCAGGACGTTGGCGCGTCCTGGACCATGCGGGCGATTTCAGCCCGCATCTGCCGCGTCCGCCGATCCTTTGCCGCCTGGGTTTTGTCCCGTGTTTCAGGGAAACCTGCCCAGGACCGTCGCGAAGTCGTCACTCAAGACCACCGGCGAACGCTTCCCGCTCGACCACCCCTGAGAGCCGCAACGGTCGCCGTACGTGCGCCCTTCCCGTGCTTTCAGGTGGGAACAGGATACGGCCGGTCCGGAAGGGTGGGGATAAGTTAGGTCGAAATAAATTAGAGCGTTGAAATCTAGCAACTTAATTCTCTATCCGCCGAGCATCGACGCCTAGATCGGATTCGCATCGGCAGTTTTCAGGATACGCTCAAGGCTCCGCTCGATGGCATCGCGGGCCTCGCTGATCCCTTCTATCCGTTGGGACATACACTCCGCGAACCGATCTGGATCGCCCTGATCCTCCGGATCTTGGTCGAACGAGGCACCGTAAGCCCATTCGAAGCCACTCATCGCGATCCGAAGGTCGAGCATTGCCTTAACAAGCTTGCTATCAATGTGTTGCGTCAACGGGATGCTCTCCAAGTCCTCTCGGATCGCCCTGAAGTGACTAGGCATGTAGCCGGTCCATTCATCATCCACGCCAGGAACGGCAAGCTGTGCTATTTCGTATGCGTGGTTCGCCAGTACCAACAGAGCTTGAACTTGGTCACTCTTCTCCGTGAACCTGGATCGGCGCTCAGCTTCGACAACGGCATCCTTTTGTCGTTGTCCCAACCATATAGCGACGCCGATAGCGACCACGCTGCCGATAGCCTGCATCCACGAGGCGGCAACCGAGCCACCCAAAGCCTTGAGCACTACTGGCATCTTGTCGCCTTGTGCCATGACGCCCAGGACAAGGGGGGCGCTGAACACGTAGACCATGGCTACGATCCATCCCCACTGAGTGCGCTCGCGCCGCATCGCTTGAACCTTGCCCCCAGTAGCGACCGAATAGTATGGCGCTCGGTAAATGACCAATCTCAATCTAGGCCATCAAGACCCACTTCACGATGTGCTGGCCAAGGAGATACTGACGACTACCTTGGATGATGCCCGCGCGTTGGGTTTCTCGTTCCTCCTTTGAGAGAAATTTCCCTAAAACGTCCCCTCGCCGCTCATCGCCCCCATCGCGCTGGTCCGCCGGTGCGCCAGGGCCTCGGCCACGTGGACGCGGCGGACGCTGGTCGCGCCCTCCAGGTCGGCGATGGTGCGGGCCAGGCGCAGGACGCGAGTCCAACCCCGGGCGCTGATCTGGCCGGCCTCGGCGGCGCGGGCCAGAAGGCTCCGGCCCGCCTCGTCGAGATCGGTGATGGTCTCCAGGAAGCGGCCCTCGGCGCGGCCGTTCAGGGCCTCGGCGCCCGGCGGCGCGCTCTCGATCCCCTCGGCGCGTTCCAACTGCAGCCGGCGGGCCTGGGCGACCCGGGCGGCGACCTCGGCCGTACCCTCTGTCGGCGGCGGCAAGGCCAGGTCAGCGGCGGTGACGGCGGGCATGTCGACGGCCAGGTCGATGCGGTCCATCAGCGGTCCGCTGACCCGGCCCTGATAGTCACGGATGCAGCGCGGCGCTTTCCCGCACGCCCCGCGCCCGGCCCCGCCATGGCCGCAGCGACACGGATTCATCGCCGCCACCAGTTGCACCCGGGCCGGATAGCGGACATGGGCGTTGGCGCGGGCGACCATCACCTCGCCGGTTTCCAGCGGACCCCGGAGGCTATCCAGGGCCTGGACTCCGAATTCAGGAAGTTCATCCAGGAACAGCACGCCGTTATGGGCCAGCGACACCTCGCCCGGCTTGGCCTTCAGCCCGCCGCCGGTCAGGGCCGCCATCGAGGCGCTGTGATGGGGCGCGCGATAGGGCCGGGCCCGGGTCAGGGTTCCCTTGGCGATCAGCCCGGCCACGGAATGGACCATCGAGGTCTCCAGCAGTTCCTGCGCGCTCAAGGGCGGCAAGAGCCCCGGCAGCCGCTGGGCCAGCATCGACTTGCCCGAGCCCGGCGGCCCGCAGAACAGCAGGTTGTGCCCCCCGGCGGCGGCGATCTCCAGGGCCCGCTTGGCCTGCTCCTGGCCCTTGACGTCGCGAAGGTCCTTGAACCCCTCGCCCTCGATCACCGGACCGGGCAGCGGGGCCGACAGGATCTGGCCGCCCCGGAAATGGTTGATCAGCGCCACCAGCGAACGCGGGGCCAGGATCCGCGTACCGCCGGCCCAGGCCGCTTCCGGTCCGCTGGCCTCGGGACAGATCAGGCCCAGATCCATGGCCCCGGCCGCCATGGCGGCGGGCAGGGCGCCGGCGGTCGGCACGATCCGTCCGTCCAAGGACAGTTCACCCATCGCCGCCCAGCCGTCGAGCGCGTCGATCGGGATCACGCCCATGGCCGCCATCACGGCCAGGGCGATGGGAAGATCGTAGTGCGATCCCTCTTTGGGCATATCCGCCGGCGCCAGGTTGGCGACGATGCGCTTGGGCGGCAGCGAGAGGCCCAGGCCCGCGAAGGCCCCGCGCACGCGTTCCTTGCTCTCGGCCACCGCCTTGTCGCCCAGGCCGACCACGACCATGATCTGGGCGCCGCCCGTCAGCTGCACCTCGACGTCGACGCGACGGGCCTCGACGCCCTCGAAAGCGACGGTGACAACCTTTGCCGCCATTGGGTTTTTCGCCCCCTTGCCCACCGATTTATCCACAAGCCAAGCATGGCCGTTGGAGCGGAGCAAGAACGAAAAACGAACATTTCAGGAAAGTGTGACGATTCAGTCGTCTAGAAGTAGGTCTTCACCCTGTGGTCGAGCTTAGCTCATTGATCCGATCCCAGAGGATCGCCGCGGCGTCGGCGCCGCCGAACCGCTTGAGTTGCTGAGCCCCGGTGGGCGAGGTGACGTTGATCTCGGTGAGGAATTCTCCGATCACGTCGATGCCCACGAACAACAGGCCGCGCCGCTTCAGTTCCGGCGCGATGATCGCGCAGAGCTCCAGGTCACGCGCGGTCAGGTCCACCGCCTCGGCCCGGCCGCCGACCCGCAGGTTGGACCGCACCTGGCCGGCGGCCGGCACGCGGTTGACCGCCCCGACCGGCTCGCCGTGGACCAGCAGGATGCGCTTGTCGCCCTTGCTGACGGCGGGGACGAACTTCTGGGCGATCACCTGCTCGCGGCCGATCATGGCGTGCAGTTCCAGCAGGGCGTCGAGATTGGGGTCGTCGGCCAGCAGCCGCGCCACGCCCGAACCACCGCCGCCGTAGAGGGGCTTAAGCACGATGTCGCCGTGTCGGGCGCGGAAGTCGTAGATCGCCTCGTGGTCGCTGGTGATCAGGGTCGGCGGCTGGACGCCCGGGAAGTCGGTGACGAACAGCTTTTCCGGCGCATTGCGCACCTCGGCCGGATTGTTGACCACCAGGGTGTGGGGGTGGACCTTCTCCAGGAAGTGGGTGGCGGTGATGTAGGCCATGTCGAACGGCGGATCCTGGCGCATCAGCACCACGTCGACATCGTCCTTCATGTCCAGCAGCACGGTCTCGCCCAGTTCGGCGTGGGCGCCCTGGGTCTTGGTCAGCTTCAGCGGCTGAGCGCGGGCGAACACCCGGCCGTCCTCCATCGACAGCTTGTCGGGCGTGTAGAACCACAGCTTGTGGCCGCGGGCCTGGGCCTCCCACATCATCAGGAAGGTGGTGTCGTTCTCGATGTTGATCCCCTGGACGGGATCCATCTGGACGGCGACTCTCAGCGACATGGGGGCTCCGGATCAGCTTGGGCGGCGCGGGAGACCCCCGCGCCGCGACTGCCTAGTTAAGGCGGCCCGGGCTCGAATGCGAGGGCCGACCGCGATCCCGCGCGCGGAGGTCAGGCGGTTTTGGCGCGCCGGCGGGTCTTGACGGCCAGCAGGACCGCCGAGACGAGGAAGTAGAAGGCCCCGAACGCCGCATAGGGCGCGACGATGACGATGACCGAGGCGGTGGGGGCGGCGGCGCTCTTGAGGAAGAACCCGCCCGCCAGGGCGGACTGGGCGCCGCTCAGCACCATTGCCCACTGGGCGCCGTAAGCGCGCCACCGGCGCACGCCGACGACCAGTTGCAGCAGGCCCGCGAGGCCCGCCCAGACGCCGAACAGCGCGAGCACCAGGCGCATGTCGATCCGCAGGGCCGGCAAGATCGCCAGCGCGATCGCGGCGCTGACGGCGGTGTTGAGCGCCTGCGGGACATTGGCGCGAAAGCCGCCGTTGGCCATGGCGTCGCGTGCGTTGGCGAACGCGTCCCAGGCCGGATAGATCACCAGCAGAACGCCGGCGAGAACCGGATTAGACGGCGCGATCGTGAAGGCGAGCGCGACCCAGACGGCGGCGACGCCGGCGCGGAGAAAATAGTAGCGCACGAGCGCGTCGGCGCCGGTGCGCGAGAGCGAGGTGTCGTTGGCCATGGGGGGCCTCCATCGGGACGAAAGGATCGAGAGCGCTGAAAGATGCCGCGATATTTAATGTCGTGACATATTACATGACCTATCCCGCCGCCCGGGCCCCTGTCGAGTCATTATTTGTCACGACATGTATTTTTGCGCTAAGGCGATCTGTTCGTAGGAACCTTCCATGCCAGACCTCCCCCGCACGCTCACGCTCGACGACCAACTGTGCTTTTCCCTCTACGGGGCCAGCCTGGCGATCAATCGCGCCTACAAGCCGCTGCTGGACGCGCTGGAAATCACCTATCCGCAGTACCTGGTGCTGAGCGCGCTCTGGGAGGTCGACGGCCAGAGCGTCGGCGCGATCGCCGCGCGGCTGGGCCTGGATTCGAGCAACGTCACGCCGCTGGTCAAGCGCATGGAGGCCGCCGGCCTGCTGTCGCGGGAGCGCAATCCCGCCGACGAGCGCCAGGTCGTCGTCAGCCTGACCAACCATGGTCACGACATGCAGGCCCGCAGCGCCTGCCTGGGCCAGACGCTGTTCGAGTCGGCCGGAACGGGCGTCGAGAAGCTCATCCAGCTGAACAAGGACGTGCAGGCCTTCCGCGACTCGGTCGCGCGGTTCGTGGCGGCGCGGCCCCCGCAGTAGCTAGTTCAGCCGCAGCCGCATCCGCTCCCGCGCCGCCCGGGCGGCGATGGCCGCGCCGCCGTCCAGGATTTGGGCCCGCGACAGGGCTTGCAGCGCTCCGGCCAGGGCGCCCTGTCCCTCGCGAGCGGCGGCGACGTCGAGCCAGGGGTGGTGGTCGGTGGGGTCCAGCAGGGCGCGGCGCAGGGCCGAGCGCTCGGCGCGGCCCCAGTCACGGGCCTGCTGGGCGCGGGCGAAGATGTTGTTCTGCAGGCGGATCAACACGGCCCGGTCCGAGATCGGGCTCATCAGCACGTCCAGCTTGGCGGCGACGTCGGGCATCAGGCCGGTGCGCAGGGCCCGGCGCGACAGCTCGGACGGCAGCACCACCCGGCCCTCGCTGAACGGATCGAGCGCCAAGGGACCTTCCTCGGTCTCGATGCGCAGCAGGAAGTGGCCCGGGAAGTCGACGCCGTGCAGGTCCAGGCCGCAGGCCCGGCCCGCGTGCAGGTAGAACACCCCCAGCGCCACCGGCAGGCCCTTGCGGCGCTCGGCGACGGCGACGATGTCGGCGTTGTCGGGATGGTCGTAGGTGATCAGGTCGCCTGACAGCCGCAAGTCGCCGGCCATGGCCTCGGCCAGGGCCTCCTCCGGCGATTCGGATTTCAGGCGCTCGGTCAGGCGTTCGACAGCGGCCTTGGCCATGTCGAGGGTGGGGTCCAGGTCGCGATCGGGATCGTCATGCACCGCGCAGGCCAGGGCCGCCTCGAACAGCGGAAACACCTTGTCCGGACGCTCGCCGGCCTCGGTCAGCAGGGCTTCGGCCTCTTCCCGGGTCATTGGCCGTCATTCCAGGTGTTGGGCCAGGCGTCGAGGACGTGCCGGGGACGATGGCCGGGCGCCAGGGCGAGGAGGTCGAGGCGGACCGTGGCGTTGCGCAGGCCGGCGCGGCTGGCGGCGATGTGCGCGCCCGCGCGGCGCAGTCTGGCGCGCTGTTCGTAGGTGACCGCTTCCAGCGCCGCCTCCAGACTGGTTCTGCTCTTGACCTCAACAACGGCCAATACGCCCCTGCGTTGCGCCAGCAGGTCAATCTCGCCGAGCGGGGTGGCCAGGCGAAAGCCGAGGATGCGGTAGCCCTTGGCCATCAGCCACAGGGCCGCGACCACCTCGGCGCGGCGACCCGACAGGCGGGCGGCGGTCCCCCGGGCCTGTCTTTGGGCCTGGCGCTCGGGACGGACGGCGTTCATCCGGCCTCCTTCATCGCCAGGGCCTGGCGGTAGAGGTCCTTGCGCGACAGGCCCAGGGCCTTGGCGACCTCGGAGGCCGCCTCGCCCAGCGGCAGGCGGGCCATGGCTTCGCGCAGGGCGACCTCGGCGTCGGCGACCGTGGCGACCTCGTCCTCGCCGGGACCGACCAGGATGACGATCTCGCCCTTGGGGGCCTCGAAGCGGGGATCGGCGGCCAAGACGTCGAGCGGACCCCGGATGCAGGTCTCGTAGAGCTTGGTCAACTCGCGCGCAACGGCCCCGGGGCGCGGCCCGAACACGGCGGCCATGTCGGCCAGGCTGTCGGCCACCCGCGAGGCGCCTTCGTAGAAGATCAGGGTGGCCCGGACATTGGCCAGGTCCTCGAAGAAGGTCTTGCGGGCGGCGGTCTTGGTCGGCGGGAAGCCGGCGAACAGGAAGCGGTCGGTGGGCAGGCCCGCCAGGGTCAGGGCCGCCAGGGCCGCCGAGGCGCCCGGGATCGGAAACACCTGGTGGCCCGCCGTGATCGCCGCCTGGGCCAGGCGCAGGCCGGGGTCGGAGACCATCGGCGTGCCGGCGTCCGAGACCAGGGCGACCCGCTCGCCGGCTTCCAGCCGCTCCAGGATGCGCGGCGTCTCGCGGTCGGCGACGTGCTCGTCATAGCGCTGCAGTCGTTTGGAGATCGAATAGGCCGCCAGCAGCTTGCCCGAAACGCGGGTGTCCTCGGCCAGCAGCACGTCGCAGGCGTTCAGCACGTCCAGGGCCCGCAGGGTGATGTCGCGCAGGTTCCCGATCGGCGTCGCCACCAGATAGAGGCCGGACGCCAGCGGAGCGTCGGACAGGGCGGGCGGGGTAAGCAGGCGGCTCAAGGGCGAACTTTCCGAAGGCGCTGACGTCCGAAACGCGACGCATCTGGAAGGGTTATCAGGTCGCGAGCGTTCCTGTCAGCCGGTCCAGTACGAGACGGCCCGATCGGGTGGCGCGAAGCCGAAGGGGATCGTCGACCAGCAAGCCGTCCTCGACCAGGCTTTTCACCTTGGGCGTGTCGGGCGACAGGGCCAGCGGGGCGATCTCGGCGAAGGTCACGCCGTCGTCGATGCGCAGGCCCAGCAGCAGGCGCTCCTCGGCCGCTTCCAGGGCGGTGAGGGCCTCGCGCTCGAAGCCGACTCCGGTTTGCGCGACCGCGCGGATGTAGTCGGCGATCCTGCGCTGGGCCGTGGTGGCGAGCTTTCCGTTCTCCAGGGTCAGCCGGCCGTGAGCGCCGGGGCCGACGCCGACATAGTCGTGGCCGCGCCAGTAGACGAGGTTGTGGCGCGAGCGGGCGGCGGGGCCTCGGGCGTGGTTGGAGACCTCGTAGGCGTCGAAACCGGCGGTCTCGAGCACCGCCTGGGTGGTCTCGAACAAGGCGGCGGCCAGATCCTCGTCGGGTATGACAAGCTTGCCCCGGCCGATCGCGCGGTCGAAGGCGGTGCCCGCCTCAATGGTCAACTGGTAGGGCGAAACGTGCTCGGGACCATAGGCCAGCAGTTCGTCCAGCTCCCGCGTCCAGGCGTCCACGGTCTGGCCGGGCGTGGCGTAGATCAGGTCGGCCGACAGGCGCGGGAAGGCCTTGGCCGCCACGGCGATCGCCCGCCGGGCCGAGCCGGCGTCGTGATTGCGGCCCAGCAGGGCCAGGGCCGCGTCGTTCAGCGCCTGGACGCCCAGGGACAAGCGCGCCACGCCCGCCGCCGCCAGCGCCTCGAAGCGGCCCGCTTCGGCGTCGGTGGGATTGGCCTCCAGGCTGATCTCCAGGTCATCAGCCGGGGTCCACAGCGCCCTGGCGGTGTCGATCACCCGGGCCACCTGGGCGGGATCCATCAAGGACGGCGTGCCGCCGCCGAAGAAGATCGACAGCAGTCGGCGCGGCCCGGTCAGGGCGCGCTGGGCCGCCAGGTCGGCGACAATGGCGTCGGCCAGGGCCGCCTGCTCGTCGGTCCGCCCCCGGTCCCGCACGACGTTGAAGTCGCAATAGGGGCAGATCCTGGCGCAGTAGGGCCAGTGGACGTAGACGCCCAGCGGCGCTCCCAACGAGGGTTGGGGCTCACTCAAACAGCGCCGCCTTCAGCTTGGCGAACGCCACGGCGCGGTGGCTCATGGCGTCCTTGGCGGCCGGCTCCATCTCGCCGAAGGTCTGGTCGAAGCCGGTCGGGATGAAGATCGGATCGTAGCCGAAGCCCCGGTCGCCGCGCGGCGGGAAGGTCAGGGTTCCATGCACCTCGCCCTGCACCACCACCGCCGGACCGCCATGGGGCCAAGCCACGGCCAGGGCGCAGGTGAACCAGGCGGCCAGATCCTCCGAGCCCGCCTCCTCGATCCGCTCGGCCACCTTGTCCATGGCCATGGTGAAGTCCTTGGTCGGCCCCGCCCAGCGCGCCGAATAGATCCCCGGCGCGCCGTCGAGGGCCGCGACCGACAGGCCCGAATCGTCGGCCAAGGCGATGTGGCCCGAATGATCGGCGGCGTGGCGGGCCTTGAGCAGGGCGTTGCCGACGAAGGTCGTCTCGGTCTCGTCCGGCTCGGGGATGTTCAAACTCCCAGCCGTCAGCACCTCGAAGCGCCCATCGAGCAGGGCGTGCAATTCCTTGGCCTTGCCGGGGTTGTGCGTCGCCGCGACAAGCTTAAGTCCAGTTTCCAGCTTCAGCGTCATCGCGTCTCTCCTCTCGGACAATCCCACATGCAGCTTCTCTACTCCTCCATGTCGCCCTTCGCCCGCAAGGTTCGCGTGGTCGCTTTCGAGCTGGGCCTGGCTGACCGGCTGGAGCTGGTGGTCGCCAGCCCCTACACCGACGACAGCTTGCGGACCATCAATCCGCTGTCGAAGATCCCGGTGCTGATCCCCGAGGACGGAGACGCCATCTTCGATTCGCCGGTGATCTGCGAATATCTCGAACACCTGGCCGGCCGTTCCCTGACCCCCGCCGCCGGTCCCGGGCGCTGGACCGCCCTGACCCAGCAGGCCATGGCCGACGGCATGGGCGACGCGGCCCTGGCCATTGTCCGCGAACGCCTGCGCGACGCCCCGCACCGCCAGGACCTGTTCGACCGCCAGACCGCGACCCTGGTCGCCGCCCTCGACCTGCTGGAGCGCCAGACCCCGGCCGCCGGCCGCTTCGAGATCGGCGAGATCGCGGTCGCCGCCCAACTGGCCTATCTGGACGGCCGCGCGGTCCTGGACTGGCGCGAAGGCCGGCCGAGCCTGGCGGCCTGGTACGAAATCGCCAGCCGCCGCCCCTCGATGGTGGCCACGGCGCCACACCCGACGTAACTCGTTCGCTGAGCGCGATCATTACAGAGGTTTAATATCGTTTATCGATAAGCAACATTGGCGATAGCCAAATCGGTCCCTATGTTCGCGACATGGGAGCCGCGCCATTGGGACGCGGTCCTGTTTCCGCTTCGAAGGCCCGCCATGTCCGCCGCCAGACTGTTCCGCATCGTTGACGCCGTCACCACCCGCGTGGCGACCCTGACACTGATCGCCGGTCTGCCGCTCGCCGCCGTGACCTTCGCCATCAAGACGTTCTGACCTGGCTCTTGGCCCACGTTTTTAGGCTCGCCTTTGACCCGCCCCGATCCGCCGGGGCATGGTCGACGTTCTGCTTGAGGGGATAGGGGAAGAGCGGATGCGCGCCTTGGGGCCTGGCTCGGTATCGAGCTTTCTGAAGATCATCTTGGACGTGATCTATATCGGCCTGTGGGTCTGGGTCAGCCTGCTGGCGATCTTCACGGTCGCGGTGCTGCTGCTCAGCTTCAATCCCGAACTGATCACCTCGCGCCTGCACATCGGCGGCTCGATCGACGAGCTGATCAACAAGGGGCCGCTGTTCGCCGGGGCCCTGGGGGCCTGGGCCCTGCTGTCGGGCGGCTGGATGGTGATCGTCGAGCGCCTGCGCCGGGTGTTCTCGACCCTGACCGCCGGCGACCCGTTCCATCCGGACAATGTCCGCCGCCTGCGGGTGGTGGGCCTGGTCCTGGCCGCTCTGGAGATCGGCCACTACATCTTCGCCGCCCTGGCCAAGTGGCTGGCCCCGGACACCAAGATGGTCGACGGCTCGTTCAGCCTGAGCGCCTGGTTCCCGGTCCTGGTGGTGTTCGTTCTGGCCGAGGTCTTCCGCGAGGGCGCCCGCCTTCGACGGGAGGCCGAACTGACAATCTGACGCGGAGAACAAGAACCATGGCCATCCGCGTGCAACTGGACCGCATCCTGCTGGAAAAGCGGATGTCGCTGACCGAGCTCTCGGATCGGGTGGGCGTGACCATCGCCAACCTGTCGATCCTCAAGACCGGCAAGGCCCGCGCGGTGCGCTTCACCACCCTGGACGCCCTGTGCCGCGAGTTGGAGTGCCAGCCGGGGGATCTGATGACGTTCGAACCGGGGCCGGGGCAGAGCCACGAAGAGGATTAGCCCGGACTTGCCCCCACCTGACGGCTTCGCCGTCTGTCCGCCCCCATAGGGGGCGGAGCCTCGCGCTTCAGGCTCTTCCCCCTGTGGGGGAAGACGGCCGAAGGCCCGTAGGGGGCAAGTGCAGCGCCCTACCGCGGCTTGGCCGACGCAACCGCCTCCCGCTGAATGACGAACAGCTCGCCAATGCCCTTTTCCGCCAGGGCGAACAGGGTGTCGAACTCGCCGCGCGAGAAGCCGCGCTTTTCGCCGGTAGCCTGGATTTCGACGATGTCGCCGCCGCCGGTCAGCACGAAATTGCTGTCGGCCTCGGCCTGGCTGTCTTCCTCGTAGTCGAGGTCGAGCACGGGCAGGTCCTTGAACACGCCGCAGGAGACGGCCGCCACCTGGTCCAGGATCGGGTCGGTCTTCAGCACGCCCTCGGCCAGCAGGTAGTTGACCGCCAGGCGCAGGGCGACCCAGGCGCCGGTGATGGCGGCGGTGCGAGTGCCGCCGTCGGCCTGGATGACGTCGCAGTCCAGGCTGATCTGGCGCTCGCCCAGGGCCTTGAGGTCGACCACGGCCCGCAGGGAGCGGCCGATCAGGCGCTGGATTTCCTGGGTGCGTCCGCTCTGCTTGCCTTGGGCGGCCTCGCGGCGACCGCGCGTATGCGTCGCCCGGGGAAGCATGCCGTACTCGGCCGTGACCCAGCCGGCGCCCTTGTTGCGCATCCAGCCGGGGACGTTTTCCTCGACCGTGGCGGTGACCAGAACCTTGGTGTGGCCAAAGCTGATCAGGCAGGAGCCTTCGGCATAGCGGTTGACGCCGGTTTCCAGCGTGACGTCTCGCGTTTGGTCGGCGGCGCGTTCGGACGGACGCATGGGAAACTCCAGGGCTTTGCGTGATAGGATGCGGGGCTTATCCTAGTTAAGACGGGCTCGTCCAATACCGTTGGCGATCCCGTCGCACCCGAAGTCGCCGTCGCGGCGCATTCGAAGGCTTCATGACACAGCTCTTTTCGGGGTTTTCCGCTCAGACTCCCAGCCTCACGGACCTGGACGCCCGCGCACGCGATATCTTCCGGCGGGTCGTGGAATCCTATCTGGAGACCGGCGAGCCGGTCGGCTCTCGGACCATCTCGCGTGGCGGGCTGCAACTGTCGCCGGCCTCGATCCGCAACACGATGCAGGACCTGGCGCAGCTGGGCCTGCTGGACGCGCCCCACACCAGCGCCGGCCGCATCCCCACCCATGCCGGTTTGCGGATGTTCGTCGACGGCCTGCTGGAGGTGGGCGACATCGGCGAGGAGGAGCGGCGGACCATCGAGACGCGCCTGTTCGCCCACGGCCGCTCGTTCGAGGACGCCATGGGCGAGGCCAGCGCCATCCTGTCGGGCCTGGCCGGCGGGGCGGGCGTGGTGGTCACCCCGGTCCGCGAGGGCGGGGTCAAGCACGTGGAGTTCGTGGCCCTGGGCGCCGACCAGGCCCTGGCGATCATGGTGTTCGACGACGGCACGGTCGAGAACCGGCTGATGAAGCGCTCGGCGGGCGTCACTCCGGCCTCGCTGCAGGAGGCCTCCAACTTCCTCAACGCCCGCCTGCGGGGCCGCACGCTGAACGAGGCCAAGGTCGAGATGGCGGCGGAGCTGGACACGGCCCGGCGTGAACTGGACGCCACGGCGGCGCGTTTGGTCGAGGACGGCCTGGCCGCCTGGAGCGGCGGCGACGACCCCGACCGCGCCCTGATCGTCCGGGGCCGGGCCAACCTGCTGGCCGACGCCAGCGCCCGGGAGGACCTGGAGCGCGTGCGACGCTTGTTCGACGACCTGGAGCAGAAGGGCCAGCTTATTGGTCTCCTCGACGACGTGCGGACCGCCGAGGGCGTTCGCATTTTCATCGGGGCCGAAACACGACTCTTTTCGCTTTCGGGTTCCTCCCTGATCGCGGCGCCCTATATGACGGGCCGACAGAAGGTGTTGGGGGCGATCGGCGTGATCGGTCCCACCCGCTTGAACTATGCCCGGGTGATCCCGCTGGTGGACTATACCGCCCGCGTGCTCGGCCGGATGATGGATGGATAAGGACTGACCGAGATGACCGACGACGAAACGCCGGCCGAAGACGTGGCTTTCGAGGCCGATGACGCGGCCCAGGAAATCGAAGCGCTGAAGCTGGAAGTGGCCGCCCTGAAGGATCAGGCGCTGCGCTACCTGGCCGACGCCGAGAACACCAAGCGCCGGGCCGAGCGCGAGAGCAACGACGCTCGCGCCTACGCCATCCAGAAGTTCGCCCGCGACCTGCTGGGCGCGGCCGACAACCTGTCGCGCGCCACGGCCATGAGCCCGCGCGAGTCGCAGGACCCGGCGGTGACCAACTACATCATCGGCGTCGAGATGACCGAGAAGGAGCTGCAAGGCGCCTTCGAACGCAATGGCCTCAAGAAGATCGATCCGGCCAAGGGCGACAAGTTCGATCCCCACCTGCACCAGGCGGTGATGGAACAGCCCTCGACCGAGGTCGCGGCCGGCGGCGTTCTCCAGGTGCTGCAGGCGGGTTACGAGCTGATGGGCCGCCTGGTCCGTCCGGCCATGGTGGCCGTGGCCGCCAAGGGCTCGACCGCGCCCGGCGCGGCGGCCGAACCGGCGGCGGCGGCCAATCCGTACGCCGCCAACGGCGCGGATACGGGCGGGGCGTTCGACACCAAGGCCTGATCTAAAAACAGCCGCTCATCCCGGCGAATGCCGGGACCCAGTGGAATGGCTTCGAGGCTGACGCCAGAAGCTCCGAGTCCTTCCCATCATCCACACCGCTAAGGGATCTGGGCCCCGGCATTCGCCGGGGTGAGCGGAGTTTAGGGTTGGCTTTCGAGCGAATCCGCCAGCCCCTTCGCTCCCGCCGCCGCGTCAGCCCAGGTGACGTCGAAGTCCTTGTCGTCGCCATAGTACGGATCGGCCACCGACTTGCCGCGTCGGCCCTCGACCGCGTCCAGCAACAGCAGAAGCTGCGCCGTCCCATCCGACGGCTGGATCCGCTTGAGGTCGGCGAGGTTGTCGCGGTCCAGGGCGACGACATGGGTGAAGCGGCGGAAATCCTCGGGCTTCACCTGCCGACCCCGATAGCCGCTGATATCGACGCCGTGCTTCAAGGCCACCGCCTGGGCCCGGCGGTCGGGCGGATCGCCGATGTGCCAGGACCCAGTGCCAGCCGAATCGATCTCGACGTCCAGCCCTCGCCGCTCGGCCTCCTGGCGAAAGGCGGCCTCGGCCAGCGGCGAGCGACAGATGTTGCCCAGGCAAACGAACAAGACGGCGGGTCGCGACACGGGAATCCTTCCTGAGCGGGCGGCGCGCGATGCTTGCGCCAAGCCCCGGCAAGCCCAACATGTGGCTTCGCCTATCGAACGCAAGAAAGGACGTCACCTCATGACCACCGAAACCGCGATCCTCGCCGGCGGCTGTTTCTGGGGCGTCCAGGACCTGCTGCGCCGCTATCCGGGCGTGCTGGAGACCCGAGTCGGCTATTCCGGCGGCGACGTGCCCAACGCCACCTACCGCAATCACGGGACCCACGCCGAAGCGATCGAGATCATCTTCGACCCCGCCGTGATCAGCTATCGCCGCATCCTGGAATTCTTCTTCCAGATCCACGATCCGACGACCAAGAACCGCCAGGGCAACGACATCGGCCTCAGCTACCGCTCGGCGATCTACTACACCAGCGACGCCCAGAAGCAGGTCGCGCTGGAGACCATCGAAGACGTCGACGCCTCGGGCCTGTGGCCCGCCAAGGTGGTGACCGAGGTCGAGCCGGCCGGCCCGTTCTGGGAGGCCGAGCCCGAGCATCAGGACTATCTGGAGCGCATTCCCAACGGCTACACCTGCCACTTCATCCGGCCCGGCTGGGTGCTTCCGACCAAGGCCGACCGCGCGGCCGCGGTCTAGGATCCGAAAACCTCGTCCTTCGACAGGCTCAGGATGAGGTTTTCTACTGAACCGCCGCCAAAAGTAGCCCTCATCCTGAGCTTGTCGAAGGACGAGGGCGGGCCCGCAGGTCGAGGGCGCCAAACGATCGAGGGCCTGGGTGCGCATTTCGCCGCACCCAGGCCTTCCCCCGGTCGCGGTTTGCGCTAATGTCGCAAGTCCATTCACTACGGGGCCGCAGGGGGATTCTCTCTGACGGCGGCGGCCCGGGACCTGGACCGAGATATGAAGCTTACCATCGAGCGGGCGGCGCTGCTGAAGGCGCTGGGTCACGTGCAGAGCGTCGTCGAGCGCCGCAACACCATCCCGATCCTGTCGAACATCCTGCTGTCGGCCGAACGCGACACCCTGTCGTTCTCGGCCACCGACCTGGACATGGAGATCATCGACGAGGGCCTGGCCCAGATCGACGTGCCCGGCCAGATCACCGCGCCCGCCCACACGCTCTATGAAATCGTCCGCAAGCTGCCGGACGGTTCGGACGTCTCGCTCAGCTTCAGCGGCGACGATCCGCGCCTGGTGATCCAGGCCGGCCGCTCGCGCTTCAACCTGCCGGTGCTACCGGCCGGCGACTTCCCGGTGATGAGCAGCGACGGCCTGTCGGGACGGATCTCGGTCGACACCAACGACCTGATGCGGCTGATCGACAAGACCCGCTTCGCGATCTCGACCGAAGAGACCCGCTACTATCTGAACGGCCTGTACCTCCACACCGTCAATGACGGCGGCGTGACCAAGCTGCGCGCCGTGGCCACCGACGGCCACCGCCTGGCCCTGGCCGAGATGGACGCCCCAGAGGGCTCGGCCGGCCTGCCCGGCATCATCGTGCCCCGCAAGACCATCCAGGAGGCCCGCCGCCTGATGGAATCGGCCGGCGAGCAGGTC
>Ga0307515_10011324_pt1 | contig 16928 bp, 13 predicted proteins | sample 17_EM_MG_FD_194513 | JGI IMG/M metagenome (GOLD analysis project Ga0307515, IMG submission 194513) | Populus trichocarpa ectomycorrhiza microbial communities from riparian zone in the Pacific Northwest, United States - 17_EM | ecosystem: Host-associated > Plants > Roots > Unclassified | place... | reverse complement strand
TCATATAATCCAGATGCATCTGTCTCACAACTTTCTTGCCAGGCCCAAAGTCATCTAGATCCTGCGGTGTGGCGGCGATGCGCTTCAGTGTGTCGACTCTGTAGACAGGAGTGTCATCACTAACATTTGAGTTGTTCTTCGAGTTGGATGGGCTCCCGCGGTCACGGCGGCTTCCCGTTGATGCTCGTAGACTGGTGAGGGTGCTTTTCTTATCGAAGGTGTTTTTTGCATATGGGTTCCCGTAGCCGGCTGGGTTTCTGTCAAGGAAGCCTTCATAGGCACTGGAGAAGAAAGTCCCAGGGACATCTAAGCCCTCGCGGGGAGGAGACGCTGGGGCGACCCCCCTCGGGCGCGTAGTCATGTTCACCAGCAATTCGTCGAGAAGCTCTCCGTCCATGTTGCCGTTGATCTCCACTTTCTTGATTCCACGAAGTCCGAGCAGCGCTGGAACGATGGCTTTTTCGTGAGCGATAATGCCAAATGGTAGCTCTTCCTTATCACGCCGAGAGGTTCTGTTGGTCAGCAGGGCCCTCAGTCGAGTATTGACATCCGCTGAAGCCGCGGGAGAGGTGAGAACGTATGTTTGTCGCGTGAAGAGGATCATCCCGTGGACTGTGATCGTCATGCGCTCGATTTTATGCGGGTTTATGTTCTTGTGATCTGGATGAAATTGCGTGAACGCCATGGCCAAAAGGTCGTCTTGATAGTCGTCATATTTGTCTGCGTTAAGGTTGAGATTAATAGATTTGATTTTGGATCTATTTTGGCTTGTTGCAAGATGGAAAAATTGTTCGACATCTGCAGTTCCATCAACCTTAATAGGTGCCGTTGCCTGAGACTGCGTTACTGACGCTTGGTCGACAATGGGTTGAGGCGGGACCATGTCAGAGAAACTTGGTGGATAATCCCTGCTTTTTGGCGGTGTAGTTTTTATAGTGATCAATAGGGATTTTGACAGGGAGGCTGGGTTCTCAAAATTGATGAAGGAGACAAGACCAGGCTGATAAAATTGCTTCAAGATAAGGTAGGGTGAAGTACGACATGCGGCTGGGTGAATGATCCTCAGCGAGGTACTGACGTGGTCTACAATGCTTATTTGTGCCTGTATTGGTGCGCTCTGTTCTATATTATTACTATTAGAGCATTGTAGCGGCATACAATCACTAACGAGTAAACAAGAAAGCAGCTGCTACTTAGCTACTAAGCCTGAAAGCTGGCACGATTCGCCTGAGACTTTCTATCTACTTTTTCAAAGACTCTCCACCAAAGCGCAAGGTTGGCAGCCACGAGAAGATCTATCATTTTTAGGCCTTCGTCTTCTATGATCAACTTCCCAAGTTTTGCTTGCTTTCCACCGAACCCTCCGCCGGCTGGCTCCTGTCCTAATGATAGGTCTAGTCTCTCAATGTTCCGCGCAAGCTCCCTAGAGCCATCAGGCCCAAAGTCTGAGGTAGATGAATTCATTCGGTAAGCACGAGGGCGATTAAAGAAAGAGGATCTTTTCGAAGATGGATCGTCGGGCTTTGGTGATGAAGGCCCGGTAAAGATAGATGATCCGGGGAGATTGAAGCGGAGCTCGCTGACTGGTGCGGGTGCAGAAGAAGCTACACCTGGAAGTCCACCCGGTAGAACATGTTTGCACTGCGAAACGCGTCAGAGTTAGCCTGAATCTAGCATTGAAAGCACCTCACCTTTAACGACTGTCCTCCTCCTCCAGTAGAGAACTCGCAACGTCCATTCCACGGACTCAGAAATTCGTATCCTCTAAAGACCGATGTGCGCTTTTCAGGCCCCTGGTTATCCCAACCTGGGATAGGAGCTGCGGGATTATTGAAGCCGCCGAGCACACCCTCCTTACCTCTACTATCTGAGCTACTTCTCGGAGTCTCTAAACCAAAACTTGAGTCACTGGAATTCATCCGTCGATGCCCGAAACCGCCATTTGTATATCTGGATCCTTCCATCCAGAGACACCTCCGGAAAACAGCGTCTTTATGCCCCTGCTGGTTTGATTCAAGCAACGTCCTGTCCTTATCTAGAGCTCTTACTGCACTCTCTGAAATATCACTTCCTCTGGACAATAAGGAAGCAATATCATCAGAGTTATGTAGGAACTTAGAGTATCCAGGGTTGTTAATTTCGATATAAAGGGGAGCTCCAGACTTCTTGGTTTTCTGCACTGCTGAGGGGTTATGGAGGGCGGAAGGAGAGGCTTCGAATACTGGATGATCTTCAATTAGGGCAACGTTCCACTGTGCACTGGAGGCTGGATCCCGACGAATGAGAGTGAGTGATACACCGAGAGGAATTGAACTGCCCATTTGGTCAGAGCCCGAAGATTGTAGGCGTCCACGTTGAGGCGATGGCGACCCTCGCCGTTCGTTGAATACGTTGATAGGACTTGGAATTGGACTCAATCTGTCACCCATGGAGTTCCTTGGGGGGTGTTCTTCTACTATTAGGAAGCCGTCGTAGTTTGGCAGTGAATCTCCGTAATGTGATGGCCTTGGTGGTAATTTAGGCAATTCTGAACGTCTCCGGGGTGGAAGAGCGGGTGAAGCATTTTCTTTTCTGAAATCAAAAATCTCCGCTGACTGCCTACTTTGGTGGTTTGAGGCGAATGGCGAGGTCGGCCTTTGGGAGTAGTTTGATGCGCCTGCGTTTGATGCGAACTGAATGCTGTGTCGTGAGGGGGGAGGCCGCGCCCCTACGGGCTTTCCATTGCTCTTAATCGAAGGGTTGGATGGGGCAGACGAGTATGACGTCGTGGCATCTGGGGCGAGCATACCACTATCGTACTGCGATGGTTCGGGTAGCAGTGCTTTCCTGGGAATTATAAATGGCTTTGCTGATTCTACATTTAGTACATCGCCTTCACCACTTGTGCGTCCCACGTTTGAAGGTTCAAGCAGCCGAGCATCCTCGGGCTGGTGTACATGTAAGTAATATAATGAGCTCTGGACATCCTCGGCAGTGACAACTTTTTGTCTAGGCTTCATCGGAGTGAGAAACACATCTATATCTATACTTAGCTGAAGGAAATTCTTATTAGTACTTATTCGTACCTTTGCTACCCGGAACTCGTGCAATGTATAGAACCAGAGGTTCGTGCTTCTCATGGGTAGGATTCCGCGGATAGCGCGGGGGGTTTGAAGCAAGAGTAGTGAGGGATGACAAAGACCTGGCTTCGACGACAGCGGAAGCCATTCGCAACTGAAGAGGTAAATCGAAGCTTCAAAACCCGTGGTGAGATGTATGGCGTCAGCGCCCTAATGATAAAATTTGTAGGGGCTGAATACTGAGTAAAGCGCAATGATTGAGAAGAGCGAATATTTCAACAAGACACAGAGGTGGAAATGAATGTTGTCGCAGGCTTAGACTGTGGATCGCGGCTCCTTCATGTTTAATTTCGAAAGCAAGCTTCAGTTTCCGGATTTAAGTGGCGTGGCAGTGCAATCCGAACGCGTCCTATCTTGCCTCCCGATCTGAAAATACATTCGCAGTTTGGCAAGCCGCACAGAGCGGCGCCGTTCAATCGCAAGAGGGAAGAAAAAGCCAACCGGAAAAGGCAAGAAATGAGATGATTTTACACTTGAAGAGGCTCGCAGGACGTCCCTGGGTTGGCCTTGGCATGCGGCTTTGTGGAGTAAGGTGCGATCCCTTCAGTAGTGCCACGCAAACCCCAGAACAGCATATACAGTGGAAACCATGTAGTTCTACTTTTGATAAACATCCCATAGACATTCTATTATACGTTATTGAAGCTACTTCAAAGCATCCTCCATGAACCAGGAAAAGGCATGAAAGCTTGGTGGATAAAACGGCTCGCGCTTCGGCCCGGAGACATTTTCACCGCCCACACTAAAAGCACGCTGCCAAGAGTTGCATGAAAAGTTTCGAATCCCACAATAGCCATTCTTCTCTAAGGAACATCTCTCTGCCATCGATTGAAAGGCACACCGAAATTCCATACAATTCTTGCTGTCTAGCAAAATGGCCGACGATCTCGAGGTTGGTCACTCAGCTGCCACCCCACTTGCTCGACGATTTCGTGCTGACAAGCTCCATAGGAACGGCTCAATAGTCACGCGAGAGCTTTCGAGGGCTTAATGTCACTAATACCTGCCAAGCACTACTACGGGGAGGATACCAGCGTATGTCTCTGTTTGCCACCTCCTTTGGCCGCTTGTTAAGCAGAGTCTTCTCCTAGGATCAATGGCAACGCAAAAAGCAGACGAAAGAAGAGCGCCAGAACGCTAAGCGAGCTAAATTAGATCCGGAATCCCACAAAAGTGCCAAGGACATCATGGACGAGAATGAGCGAAAACGTAAGAGAGAATTGGAGGGAGAGGAGGGAGAGGATGGATCGGATCTTGATGTGGGAGAGAAAGAACAACCTCTGCAAGGCCTCAAGGCGTCAGGAAAGAAAGCAAAGAAACTCAAGCTCAGTCTGGATTCAGCAGACAAAGTGAAGCCAATAAAACCAGGCCGACCTGAGGCTGAGGGTGAAGATGAAGGTGACGCAACCACTGCGCGGAAGAAAGCCAAAGCGGAAAAGAGGAAAGAAAAGGAACAGCGAAAGAAAGAGAAGCTGGAAAGACAGCAGCAAAAGATTCAGGCAAGGAAGGCTCGTAAGGAAGATATAACTGCTAAGGATGCTACCTATATGAATGGAGAGGACATGGCCGATTCCGAAGCTGAAAAGGATGCAGGAGACGATGTCATCGAGAAACTCGACATGAGCGGTATCATAGAGGACGACAAATCGGAACCTCTGTCCACGGCAACGCCTACTCCAATCCCTGAATCACCAACCTCCACAGTCTCTGCAATTCCCTCAGCATCATCATCTTCTTCCATAGTTCCCCAATCTACAACCGAAGATTCCGAGAAGCCAAAAGCAACAAAACACCCCGAGGTCGATCAAGAGGCTCTTAAGGCTCGACTACAAGCTCGGATTGAAGCACTGCGTGCTGCAAGAAAGGCGGATGGTATAGATGGCAAGCCAGCACGGAATCGACAAGAACTTATGGAGGCTAGGCGACGAAAGGAGGAGCAACGAAAAGCACATAAGAAAGAAGTGCGGAAGCAAGCGAAAGAGGATGAGGAACGGGATAAGGCTGACGCCGAGCTAGCTCGACTGCGTGGATCTGGATCGCCCCTGACTACCCCTGATATATTCTCACCCCGACGAGAGGAATCAGAATGTAATTTCTCATTCGGTAGAGTCGCGTTTGAAGACGGTCAGCAGATGGACTCGAGCTTATCAGGTTTTATTGACTCTCAAAAACGGAAAGGCCCGCAAGATCCGCGCACTGCTCTTGAGGCTGCAGAGAAGAAACGTGCTAGGATAAGCGGTCTGGACGAGCAAAAGCGAGCAGATATCGAAGAGAAGGATCTATGGCTCAGTGCCAAGAAACGAGCTCATGGGGAAAAGGTCCGTGATGACATGTCACTTTTGAAGAAGACACTCAAGCGGAAGGAGAAAGCGAAGCTGAAAAGTGAGAGTGAGTGGAACGAAAGGGTTGCCGGAGTACAAAAGGGCCAAGAGATGAGACAGAAGAAGCGGGAGGAGAATCTGAGAAAGCGGAAGGAGGAGAAAGGCAGCAAAGGGAAGGGCAAAGCTAAGGGCAAGAAACCGGGAAAGAAGTCTAAAAGACCAGGTTTCGAGGGTAGTTTTAGGTCAAAGGCTAAATAGTGCACAGCTGCAGGCGGCATACACGTTTTGAAACCGACAGAGATGACTGTAGACAGCGAATATTTGAAGTTCATTAGCAAGACGTCAAAGAGCTGTGCCAAATTCCAAGTCTTCTGTCTCTGAATTATTTCTTATGCTCTGCTGGGAGCAATATACCGAATAAGATTAATATCTTTTTTTTGGTGCCTCATCATGCTCAGGCGCCACTTTTGCCCAAGTCGAAGTATTTCCCTTCTGATATAGTTATGTTCCAAGATTCGATGACACTACAAGTTACCCTTCATGACTCGACCAAAAAGAACAACCTTCAGCCAATGTCGATATTTGCTTTCCTCAAATCCAAAATCAGACCAAGAGGCTTGTGAATAGTCTTCTCTAGCGCGAGTTTGGATTCATCGGTCATCACCTTTGGGCGACTCTGAAATGTTATGTTCTTATATGTTCACCTGTACATCCACATTTCAAAGCTCAAATTAAAGTTTACATTTAGGACCTTCACATCTACAAGAAGCCGTTCGCCAACCATGTATGCGTAAGATTTCCACCATCGGGATTCTCATGGGCAATATCTCAGGTTTTTTTAGAACCAGCGGTTGGAGGCCTGGGTTTAGGTATCGTTCTGTGGTGATTTCTAAGTGGCACATTAAGTTCATGAAACGCAATAAGGTATGGTGGAGGAAAAACTATGTTGAAGTCTTGCAAATGCATGCCGTCCTTTCAGTCAGAATTTGTTGTAATTTTAATACCTGGTCACTTTCAGCTCGAAGCCACTCGTCAGTGGAGGAAGTTGTTGAAAGCTAAAATTCCAATTTGCTAATGTGTGCAGTTTTCTTACTATATACAAGTCCATGGCACCTTAGATCACCTGTTACCGATACGGTGCATCGGCTCGAGCGGCTGCCGCAATTTCCGGCTCCCACTTGTCTCCGTTCATCAATAATTTCTCCTTATTATACAGCAACTCCTCTCTCGTCTCAGTGGCATACTCCGCATTTGGTCCTTGTTAAATTAGTGAAGTTCTAGAGAGCAATAGAAGCATCAGTCATACCTTCGACAATCGCGTCCACAGGGCAACTTTCCTGGCAAAGACCACAGTAGATGCACTTCGTCATGTCAATGTCATATCTTGTTGTCCTCCTGCTGCCATCCTCACGCTCTTCAGCCTCGATTGTGATGGCTTGAGCTGGGCAAATAGCTTCGCAAAGCTTGCAGGCGATGCAACGTTCTTCGCCGGTTGGGTATCTTCGGAGCGCGTGTTCACCACGGAAACGGGGGGAGATTGGACCCTTTTCGAAAGGATAGTAGATTGTGTAGCTAGCATCAAATCAGCATCTATCAAAAAAGACACTACAAAGACTGCGGGCCTCAATGGCCGCATTACTTACGGTGGCCGAAAGAATTGCTCAAGAGACACCCACATCCCTCTCATCATCTCCATTAGGAGGAAGTATTTCCCCGCCTTATCCAGCGCGCTCTCACTACTCTCATCCCACCGTTTCAGTCTTGATAGCCTGAAGCCTGGTGGCGGAGGTCCTGCTGGTGTGGCGGCTCGGGGTATGCTTGTTGAGAAGAAGACGATCGTCGCGGGCGAAGGGGTTCGGGAGACCCTTAGCAGTGCTGTGCCAGGTCTACTGCCAGCCAGCATCATCAATGACTTTACGCTAGCCATTGCATATGCTGGAAGAGTGTGGCAGTTGTGGTTGTGGCGATTGCTTCGGCGGTGGGCAGTTATGGATTGGAAGTCGTTCGCGGATGAGGTAGTCCTTAATTGGGATTGATGTGATTCGCTGGCTAACACCGGATTGCAAAACACGCGACTCTGGAAATGATATATTCAAAAAGGGTTGAATATTACAGTGGCGAGGCACTAGATAAATATTTTAGCGCAGAAAATATGCATATAAAATCTCTATTGCTGATGCAGTCATCAATAACGATGATTTAGCACGTGACCGTAGCAGATTCGTCGAGCTTTCTTGACGAAATGCTCCGAGCATCAAACCAAACCGTCTCTTCAGTGCCCAGCTTCATCACCTCGAATCCCGCTCTCAGCATTCCTCAACATGATTCGCACCACCCTCCTCCGCTCCGCCCGAACAGCTGCAAGGTCTGCTCCTCGGTGGCAGTCTCCAATTGCCAAACCAGTTGCGCGGAGCTCCTTGTTTCAGTCAAAGCAGGTCACCCCAGTTGCATGCTTTCAGGCAGTACGATGCTATTCGGCACACGGCGGCATGTCAAAGGATGAAGTTCAGGGCAGGATATTGGATCTACTGAAGAACTTCGATAAGGTATGCGCTGCTGGAATTCCTCCGGCAGACTGACCCAATGGCTAATAACAGCAATTGCAGGTCAGCGATACATCAAAGGTACATTTACCTGGGAATATGTCTGTCACATAAAGCTGTATCTCACTCATATTAGCTCTCCCCAACGTCCCACTTTTCGAACGACCTTGGCCTGGACAGCCTTGATACTGTGGAGGTGGTGATGGCGATTGAGGAGGTTAGTTCTGCTGATCAGAATGGTGCTTGGTGCGAAATTGACGATTGAATAGGAGTTCAGCATTGAAATTCCAGACAAGGAGGCGGATGCGATTCATAGTGGTATGCCGATTATTTTGGGTATAATTTTCCGTATGCTAATGAATTTGTAGTTGACAAGGCGGTGGAATATATTTTGAGTCAGCCTGATGGTATGTAATTGCTTGAGGAAATATTATAAAAACCAGTTGACTGATTGTCATTCAGCGCATTGAGAAGGGAAGTGGCGGATTGTTGTGTGGTTAAAGGACATGGAGATGAGTTCTATCGGATGCGCATGAAGCTCTGAACTTTGTTATATATATTCTCCTGCTTGTAATTCTCTGGCCGTAGGGTCTACAAGCGTGTACTATCGACTAGAAGAATGAATACTTCCTCTCCACCACAACTTTGTGATCCTTCCATTGAACTCGTTCTCCCAAATTAGCATGAGCCGCCAAGCGAGCGTGCCTCAACCGCAACCTACATGATTGACTTACGACACCAAAGAACAATCCCAAAACCAGATAATTTACCCTGAACCGTTTTCTATCCTTATCACGAACCTCTATAACACTGTTGTCCATCCGGCCGAAACTCTGAACGATTCACCAGCGTTTTTCTGCTACGCATGCGAACATAAGAGCGCCTTACCATCCCTGCGCTCGTTCAAAGCTTCGACCAACGCTCGTTATTAGCCAGCAGATGGCATCTACAACGTCAGGTCTCACCCGCCGAAGGGGAGGAGGAGCGGCAAGCAGTGCGGACAACGAGGATGGCAGTCGGGTCAGCTCCCCAGTGCCGAAGCGGAATGACGATTCTCGAGCGCCAGAGACGTCTTACGAAAGTTCTGAAAATGGACATAAAATCGCCTTTGATCCACGAGACATCAGCGAGAGTGCAGAGAGGAACAAACAACCAAAGTTGACACTCATGGAGGAGGTGCTCCTGATGGGCCTGAAAGACAAGCAGGTGGGTAAATTCTGCCTTTTAAGGAATTGGTCTGACAGTCTGGTGCATAGGGCTACCTATCTTTCTGGAACGACAATATATCGTATGCACTGCGAGGCTGTATTGTTATAGAACTTGCGTTTAGGGGTCGTGTGAGCATGCAAAAGGATTCATCACGGCGACGATTTCCTCTAGCAGATCGAGTCATTGAAGTTATTGATGATACTCTGACGGGAGAGGTTCTGCTGGATGAGGCGCTCAAGATGATGAAGTCGAGCGAGAAGATGAGTGTGAACTCCTGGATCGACTTGATGAGTGGTGGGTTCTCTTTCATACCATATCCGTTTAAACAAAGTATGAAGCGGCCGCTAACCCCTCTTGTCCTCATAGGAGAGACGTGGAATCTCATGAAGATTGGCTATCAACTAAAGCAAGTCCGCGAACGACTGGCGAAAGGCCTTGTAGACAAGGGCATTCTGCGAACCGAAAAGAAAAACTTCCTCCTGTTCGATATGGCAACACACCCGGTGGCTGATGGTGGTGCTAAAGACGAGATAAGACGCAGGGTGCGGAATGTCCTCACGAGCAGAACAGTTGTACTCCCAGCCAGCCAATTCCTACCCGAGGAAATGGAATTTAGATACCTCCGGACCATTGCCATGGTCTGTGCTGCCTACGCCGCGAATGTTCTTGAGAACGCTCTATCAACCCTTGGCCATGAAGCCCGAGAACGAGCCTTTGCACAAGTAGATGAGCTACTCGCAGAGTATTCCCAATGGCCTTTCGCCAGACGGGCTGGGGGTTCGGGTGGGGTAGGCGCAAATTTAGGACAGGTGATCAACGACGAAATCAATAACGCTAAAGACAAGGAGCTGCAGTTTGAGGTACGTGTGGAAACATATTCTAGTCTTATGTAGACATTTTGATCCCAGTGCTAACTAACTATTGCCGTAGGTTGTGGCTGCGTGCTTGAGCGTGTTTACAAGGCTTGACTCTTTACTCTGATCAAGTTCTGCTAAAGAGCTATCACTAATATAGCTGGCTAACAGAATAAGAGAGGATTTTGTTGGGTCCTGGCGATTTCGGTAGTAGATATTATTGCCTGATCATTTTATATGAGGGGTTTTTTTTGAGCGATTTGAAGGTCGTGGGGAAAGGGGCACATTGGGTGGTGCATCATCCGGGAACACAAAGCTGCCCGGAGCGTTGACAGTCTCATTCCACATTCCTAGCGATTCATCTTAGGGAGCTGTGTTTCTGTATGGCGTCTGGCGGCCATTCGGACACTGTATTAGCACTACTGTTATTCTGGTTCTTCCTTTGGTTCAAAGTTGATTGGAGATCCAGTACAAAATGCGGCAATGGCTTCAGTGTCTTCCCCCTTCAAGGCGTGGTCCGTTAAGTCGTTCCCACAAAAGGTTATTTTACCCTTGCTCTTAAAGAAGTTTAGAATGGAATGTGCAGAGAAAGCTGTAGAGTTCACGTTTTACTAAGTGTGGAGGAGCTTCCCTGAGACTCTATTGTACTCGTCCGCAAACTCTTCTTAACAGCTTGAAGCTATACCTGAGGGTATATTAATTAAGGAGGAAAGCTGGGCAACAGTTGAGCAGCCCACGCCTAGCTATACAGTGAGGAAACATATCGGCGATCACGTGACAACATTGTTATACTTTGGAGTAGATTGACTTCTTCAACAAATGCGAAGGCCAAATCTGTCCCTGACATTAAGCTCAGCATTACATGGCGACTGCAGGTGCACGCCGCCCCTCTCATTGTTGCTTCTCTTCCCGGCACGGGCGGGCTTCTAGGCGCCACGTCAGTCGGCAAAGGCCGGCGGATCCAGCGCCTCGTCCTTTTCCATCAACTGTATCGACCGTAACACGCATCAACGAATTGGCATTCCGAGCTTATCCTCCGCCGCGCCCCCGAACATCCAGGGGAGGAGAGGAGCCATCATTCCGGAAGCAATCCATCTCCGCCTTGGAGGCAGTCCCGAGTCCTGCGCGCGACTGCCCCGTGATCGGCAAGTCTTCCCTCAGCCAAACAGAGCTCAGCCCTGGAATTGTCGACGCGCAATTTGCATCAACCGGCCGGTATGTGTATCCAGCTCTCCTGCCCCTACACTATCGTGATCCATCTCTCGCGGCCATTGACTGCTGAGATGGAAGCCCCCTGTGTCGCTTTCCGCTCTCCCTGTTGTGGTCGTCGTCGCTGCGGCCGCAATGGCGACGCGATCGCTTTGCGACCCTGACACTGACCTCACTAGATTATTCATGTATCCGCCTTGTTGCGTGAGACCTTCGTTCAGGGTGAGCCTGTAACGTGCTCAAGAGCGCCGTACTACAATACTAGACATGCCATCTCCCGTCACTACCACTTCCGCCCAACCTGACCAGGCGCACGATGCATCCCTACGGCAGGCGCAAGGCGCATCGTCCACACAAAACGGTTCTATTGGAGAAGGCGCCGTGCAAAACCCGGATACCATCACCAGCACAGACGGCGCCGAGCCAATACTTGAAGGGAAAGATTTAATACGAGAGGGAAAGGAAAAGGCAAAAGCAGTCGTAGCTGCGTCAGGTGTGACTTTCGACGCGGATTCTGGCCAAGCATCCCCCCCAAGACAGGAGACAACTTCGCCGACAACCACAGAGACTGTGAATGGTACCTCTCCCAGTCGAAAACGCTCCCGTTCTGGTTCTCGTATCCCTTCTCATCCTGTCGTCAGCAATGCACAAAAACAGGATCAACCAGGGATTCCGGAGTTTCTTCTGAACCAATATATCACTCGGGACATGCTTCATGCAGTGGCCATGAATGACCAGGAGGAAAGGAAAAGGCTTCTCTTTGCAGAAAAGTTGCGAGAGAGCGAATATTATGCAAGTCTGAGGCAGCAGCGTCAAGTCGATCCTGGATCTCTATTTGGCTACGGCTATGCTGGCTATGGAAATGGCCTTACAGAATCCAAACCCTCACGGTTAGAGTATCCAGCTCAGAGGAAGAGGCCCGGAAACCGAAGAGCGAAACCACTGCACGTGTCAAGGAAGGATGGGGCTACACAAGCAGATCAGTTGGAAGAGCTCATCCCCGTACGACTTGATATCGAATTCGACAAAATCAAGCTGCGAGACACATTTACGTGGAATCTTCATGACCGCGTCACTCCTGTTGAAGTTTTCGCTGAGAACCTGGTTGAAGATTTCAAACTGCCGCTCGAGACTAGGAGTCTCCTGACACAGCAGATCAACAGAGAAGTACAGGAACAGATTCAAGATTTTTACCCGCACGTGTTCATCGACGAAGAACCGCTTGACCCTCATCTCCCTTATTCTGCATACAAAAATGACGAGATGCGAATCCTTATTAAGCTTAATATTACTATTGGCCAGCACACTCTTGTGGATCAGTTTGAATGGGAGATAAATAACCCTTTAAACTCCCCTGAGGAGTTTGCAAGACAAATGGCCCGAGACCTTTCATTATCTGGGGAATTTACAACTGCAATAGCACATTCCATCCGAGAGCAAAGCCAAATGTTTACGAAGAGTCTCTACATCACGGGACACCCATTCGATGGGCGTCCCATTGAGGACGCAGATGTGCGAGAGGGCTTCCTACCCTCTCCACTCCCTTCAGTTTTCCGACCTATGCAGTCTGCAAAGGATTACACGCCGTATCTTTACGAGTTAAGCGAAGCAGAATTAGAGCGAGCGGAGCTGTCAATCTTGAGAGAGCAGCGACGACAGAAACGATCAGTGAACCGCCGTGGAGGGCCTGCATTACCGGATCTCAAGGACCGCCAGCGCACCGTTCGGACATTGGTTGTTTCGTCTGTCCTGCCTGGAGCCGCGGAAACCATTGATACCAGTCGAGTTTTCAAGATCTCTCGAACTGCATCTGGCCGCGGCCGGCGGGCTGCAGGACGAACTGATGGTGGCGATGATTCAGATGAATCTGAAAGCGAAGATTCTGCTCCTGAATCGCCTGCACCGTCACAAATTATGGGCGGCACTGCACGGACCAGAGGAATCCGAGGGGCTGCCACTGCGGCCCAGGCCGCCATGAGGGCAAATCTCGGGAGGTCGGCCACCCCGGAAATATCTGCGCTTCATCACCATGAGACGAGGACATCGGCTAGGCGGTTCGGAGGTTATGAGGCGAGAGAAGAAAGCGTCGCTGAACCGACACTCATTGTGAAACTCCGCATTTCTCCAAAGAAGTTTCAGCAATGGTGGCAGAGCCAGAAGGCCAGGCGAAGCGGCGAGTACCAGCAGAGAAACCTATCAACGCCCCTAATGGCATCACAGAACACTACCCCGCAACATAGCACACCTACGGTAACTTCGATGCCTCCTCCCCCCTCTCCAGCGATGCAGCAACGCTCAACTCCCACTTCTGGAGCTACCAATGTTGAAGCACCGCCACGCATGCAATCGACCCAAACGCCAGGCAATGGAAACCAGCAATGGAACTACTACCCTGATGGTCGGGCAGACGCACCATATCCACTGCCGGCCGGGTCGACGCCTGTGAGTATGATTTCAATTCCTGATATTAACACCGTGACAGATTTGTTAGGTTTTTTCAATTTAAACTTCTCCTGTCTGCCGGTGAAACAACAGTCATGCTAACGCATCATCTATAGGCACCTCCTCCAACCTGGTTAACTTCGGCTCTTCAAGAACTGCGTGAAAAATATCCAAATGACAAATTTGAAGCACTTATGCGTTACAGCGCTGTAGACCGGGAAACACAAAACAGCGTCAAGGCCGATCTACCGCCAGGAGCCCCACTTCCTCCAAACGTCAAAACTCAATTTCTACCACGTATCCGGTGTATTGACTGCCCAGGAAAGCTCTATACCGCGGGCCCTGGGTTAACAGTGGAGAATTTCGAAGTCCATTTACGGAATCGACAGCATAAGGCTATGGTGGAGAAACGGACAGGAAGACCTAGTGCATCGTAGGTCATGGTGAACTAATTAGAATGGGCTCCTGGCATTCCTTAGTCACGGGCTCAAATCAGGAAGGTTTATTTTGGAGTCATCTTTTGGGGGCCTGTATACATTACTACCGCATGCTCATTGCCCTAGGCGTTGTACTTTGGCTATAAACTGGCGTTTAAGCTGGTTAAATTTGGGAGTGGTATCAGCCTCAGGCTGATTGGATATAAGGCGTTGATCTCACGGATTCTTCATGGCGGATATGCTGCTTGCCAGCGTTTAGTAGCATTGTTTAGAGTTACGATACCAAATTCATAAACTCGGACGCCTAGAACTCGGCTCTCTAACCCAATCGGTTACCACCACTTTGGAAGCTATCTACAACCAATTAAATTAAATTAATCATTTACCCCTACGTGCTATTTAATACCTTTTAAGGCTTTAATTTTAGCTCCTTTGCTCTTATTTCAGCCTTTTTGTGAAGTGAGGATGTATATAGGGAGTCTAATTAATAGAACAATGGGGTAGCCCGTACCTTGCAGCTATATAAATATCTACTTAGGTTTTACCTAATAATGGGTCCCTCCTTTAAAAAGGATTGGGGACAATCCTTTATATATTTAAGCCTTAATAAAACCCTATAAAAACCTTAATAAGGAAATTTTTTTTAAGGGGAAAGAGCGTCCTAATTTTACGTATGGAGAGATAGGTAGTATATATACGTGGCGTAAAAATGTTAAGGAACTTCGGCCGTCCGTTAATTAGTTAGATTTACCTTACTAAACTCCCCCATATTTAGCTAGACTAATAGCGATTTTCCATCCCTAGGATATAAAATCCTAATTAGTCTATTTTAATAGTAAGCTCTACTACCTAAATTTAGTAGACTATTAGAAATATTCTATAAGTTTATATATATAGGTAGGTCGTAGGTTATTTATATATAGCTAGACGTATAGGTAGTAAGGTAGTATACTTATTAAATTAACTACTAACTCTACTAGTTATATTTATATTATTAACTATTATATACCTATATACCTAGCCTATTAATAAGTCTACTATAGTATTTCCTATAAGGCTAAAGTATAGGGTTAGCGGCGGTTAATAGGTATACTACTTTACTATCTATAAGTCTAGCTGTATATAAATAACCTATAACCTATTTATAAGGTACTAGCAATCTACTTATATAAGTAAGCTTTTAGAATATTTCTAATAGTTTACTAAGCTCTACTAGCTCTAACTATTAAATAGACTAATTAGGATTTTCTATACCAGGTATTGAAAATCACTATTAGCTTAGTTAAATATAGGGAAGATATATAGAAGTTTTAGCAAGGCAAATCTAACTAATTAAATAACTTTAACCGGTGGTCGAAGTTCCTTAATATCTTCGCGCCGCGTATATACACTACCTATCTCTCTATACGCAAAATTAGGACGCTCTTTCCCCTCTAATTTTATTTTTTCCTTATTAAGGATTTTATAGGATTTTATTAAGACCTAAATATATAAAGGATTAGGGACGACCCTTTTTAAAAGGAGGGAGGTTAAATAAAACCTAAGTAGATAGTTATATTGCGATAAGGTATAGGCGACTTGTATATAACTCGCCTATAAGGTATATACGCTATATATACCTAGGGAAACCCCTTTCTTACCTTATATCTTAAACTCCTCCTTTCCCTTAAGGATTTGTCTATCTATATAATATACCCTATTATTCTATTATTAAACTCCCTATTTATATCCTTACCTTATATATATCTAGGTTGTATTAAAGGATAGCTTATATAGGATATTAATTAATTACGCTTTACCCCATATATATACCGTAGCTCTTACTATAGGCATTAGCTTATTCTTTAATCCCTTAAAACGTCCTTTACTCCACTTTAGCATAGGTTATATCCTAATAGCAATACTTACGTTTACTTACATTTTAGCTATAAGGCTAGATAGTAATTGTTATGTCTAAGTGTTAGTTATATAGGGTGACTTACCAATAACGACTACTTGAGTAGGTTACAGTGATGTTAGTTAATATATTTCTTCTTAGAATGAGGAAGAACGAGGAGCTTAAGATTCCTTACTACGCTAGTACCGCGGCGATACGTAATAACCGCTTACCTTATTCCTAACACTAGCAACTTTTCTTTTATAGCTGCTATCTATATATAAATACTGCTTAACTAGCATAACAAATATAATCCTCCTTACTTACTATTGCTATTGTAATATAAGTCTTACTATCCTAAAATTTGCCTCTTAGCACGTGGTGCTTTCTTGCATAAAAGTCGTTAGTAGACGTCCTATTAGGCCGCTAAGGCGCTAGTTATAAGCGAGCTAATAGCAATTTTCTATCCCGGGGATAGAAAATCCTAATTAGCTAGTTAGAATTAGGGTCTACAGATTATTATACTCTTACTCCCTTTTAACCTAACCTTTAACTTATATATATAGAGTATTTATATTAATAAATATTTCTAGAGCCTTATTTAGGTTTACCTTTATTATTATATTTACTAGGTTATATTAGCTATTAATTTATTAAATCTTAAAGAGTTCTCGCCATTTATAGGATTGCTAAAGTACTATAATATCGATTATAAGGCGCTTCTCCTTTATAGTACTAAGCTTAACTAAATACTTATAGAGGGAGTATAAGTTGGTATATACAATTATAGGGATAACGGGAAGTTTAAGTCGATTTATAATTATTTTTAAGGTAGTTCTAATTATAATTGCTATATTAACTCCGCTAACTATTCTATATATCTCTAATACTAGAACGCTTTAAGTAATATACTTACTC
>Ga0307515_10011323_pt1 | contig 16929 bp, 11 predicted proteins | sample 17_EM_MG_FD_194513 | JGI IMG/M metagenome (GOLD analysis project Ga0307515, IMG submission 194513) | Populus trichocarpa ectomycorrhiza microbial communities from riparian zone in the Pacific Northwest, United States - 17_EM | ecosystem: Host-associated > Plants > Roots > Unclassified | place... | reverse complement strand
GCGAATTCACCATCGTCGAGCGCCCATTCGACCTGCGCGACGCCTGTCTGCGTATCTGACGCCGTGCCACGCACTTCGAACGTCAGCCCCCCGTCGGGCAGGCTGAAGGCGTCGCCCTCGTTCGGGGACGTGATGGCCAGCGAGGGCGCTGTCACATCGCCGACCCTTACCTTCACGGTCTGCACGTCGCCCACGTTGCCCACCGCATCACGGGCGCGAAAGCCCACATCGTGCAGGCCCATGCCGGGCAAGGTGACCGCTGCCGACCAACCCGTGGTGCCGCTGGCCGGCTGAAAGCCGCCACCCGCGACCTGGAACTCGACCACCGCGACGCCGGCGGCATTGTCGGCAGCGGTGCCGGTGATGGTGGCGATGTACGGCGGTGCGGGCTGCACCACATCCGTTGGCGGGTTGATGCTGAGCGTGGGGCTCGACCGATCGACGATGACAGTGACGCTGTCGCTGGCCAGATCACTGTCAAAGTTCTGTTTACTGGCGAAGACGGTCGCAACGACTTCGAGCGTGCCCTCGGGAGCGCTGCTGGTCGCGAAGGTCCATGTGCTCCACGGCGCGTCGCCAGGGCCAGTGGGGACAGCCTCGAGTTGTCCCACGCCAGGCACGGTGACGGCCACGCCGGTGATCGCCTCGGGCGCGTCGCCGGTCTTGATCTCCTCGGTATCGTCCTTCCACTCCTCACAGGAAGCTGTGCCGTTGACCACCAGGCTGTCACCGACGATTTGGTTAGGCGCGTGGATGGAGATGTCGGCCACGAGAAACAGCCTCGGCGGAGGAGGCCCTTCACCGCTTGTGGCGGCGCCGGCGGCCTTGCGGCGCACTGCACTTGTAGAGGTAGAAGCAGGCCCGCGCTTGACGCCGCGAACGGCAGTGGCGGGGCTGGGTGACTTTTTCAAAGTGGTTTCCATTTGATTGACCTCAAGTTTCTAGGGCGCTGTCGGCCCGCATAGCGTGGTTCGGCGAGAACCCTGTGTTCAGAGAGTGACCTTCTTGCTCTTGCAGGCCGCCGTGTTCCTTGCTCATCGCGCACTCATGCTGGGTCCGTTGTAGGTGGTCGGCGCGCGAATCAAGGGGTCGAAGGGACGAAGACCGCCGTACTTGCTGCACACGTTCGGGTCGGGGTCTCCCAACACCTGCTTGCGTGCCTGCTGATAAGCCGCATCGGACTTGTCCAGACCCATGGCGACATACTTTTCGTGCACGGCCGTCTGGAATACGAACGGCCACTGTGGGACGTAGCCCTTGGCGACTTCCTGCTGGAAGATGGTCACGGCTCGCTTGTTCAGATCGCCCAGCAGGTCCTGCTGCGCCTTCGCCCGCGCCTGCGCTTCGCACGCGCCGGCCTGATCACCGCACAGACCCAGCACTAAGCCCAGCGGTGCATCCAACACCGCAGCCAGTTCAGCCCCCACCACTCTTGTCGCGGCGTAGCTGACGGCCGTTCCGACCGCATAGCTTTCCGCCAGGGCCAAGGCCTTGTCCTTCGTTGAGCCGGGGCCAAACAAGATGTTGGCGGTGCCAAAGGCACTCGCTGCACGCACCGCACCACGGGCAAGGCTCCCCCCGGCTCCCGAGTCGCCGCTCGGCCTTCGACCCGTCGTGCCCGAGTCACCGCCGATGCTGTCGCCGCTGCCGTCGCCGCCGCCGCCGCCGCCGCCGCCGCCGCCGCCACGAAGATCGCTCAACGCAGATTTCAATGCCTTCACCTGGCTCGCCGCGCCGTCAAGCCTTGAATCGACAAAGCCTGTGTGCAGCCCACCTCGAAACGGTGACTCCAGGCTTCTGACCTTGTTCAAAATCAGCTTGCCACCTGCTTTTACCCTTTCCCCTCGGGTGATGGCTTTCTCGATGCCCGATTCGAGGACTTCAGCACCGGAATGGGGGCCAGGTACGACGTCCTTCGCCTGATCCACCAAGTGCTCCGTTTCGTCAACGAATCTCGCAACCTTGTCCGAAAAGGCATCTGCCACCCGCGACCAAAAGTCTGTGGAGGCCGGGGCCGAGTTGTTGGGAGGGTTCGGGGTTTTTGGTGAGCGGCCATCTTTGTCGGTCATAGACAAAGGGTTGTTTCGGCAATAGTCATAGGAAGCGGGCGACGCAACAGGCCCCAACGGATCGCAACTGACCCACCTTCCCAGCCAAGGGGCGTAGTAGCGCGCGCCGTGGTAGTTCAGGCCAGTCTCTTCGTCGCGCTCCATGCCGGTGAAGCGGTAGCGCTTGAGCTTGACTTCCACCAGGCTGCGGCCCGCCTGGTAGGCCGTGCAGCCATAGGGGTAGTACTCCTCGTAGGTGATCACCTGGCCTGCCTCATCCAGCTCCAGCGCGGCCGATCCGAGGTGGTTGTCGTGCTGGTAACGCGTCAGTGGCGAGACCAGGTCTTTCTCGCTGCCGATGGTGCGGGTTTCGACCAGGGCGATGCGGCGGCGGTCGTCCATCAGGTGCAGGGTCTGGTGCTCGACGACCACTTCGTCGGCTGCGTTGCGGCGACGGAAGACCTCGAAGCCACCCACGGTGATGCGCTCGTCGACCAGGTTGCCGACGTTGCGCTCGACGACCTTGCGCACGCGCTGGCCGGCCGCGTCGTACTGGTAGTAGGCCTTGCCATCAGCGGGCAGCGTAGCGCGGTGCAACCTGTCCAGCGGGTCCCACTCGATGGTGGGCAGGTGCGACATGGCGACAATGTTGCCGTGCGCGTCGTAGGGGAAGGCCTCGGTGCCGTCTTGGCCGCCGGCCTTCACCGCGCTCAGACGGTTGCTGAGTTTGCCTGGCTCCAGCAGGCTGGCCTCGGCATAGGTATAGCCACGGCTCCAGTTGCCGTTGGCGGCCTGGTGGGCCAGGGCGAGGAAGTTGCCGGCCAAGTCGTAGTCGTAGCGCTCGTCGTAGCGCCGCATGGCCTGACCATCGCTCGGGTGGGGCAGGTGGGTGCGGAAGGCGTCTTCCCAGGTGGTCTGCGGCTGCGAGACCTGGCCGATGTGCTCGCGGCCTGCGGCGGCCACGAGGCGGTACAGCGCGTCGTAGGTGTAGTCGCTGTCAGGCGTGACGACCTGGTTCTTGAAGTACACGGTCTGCTGCGCCGCGTCGCTGATGTGGGTGATGTGGCCTGCCGCGTCGTACGTGTAGCTGAGGTCTTGCAACGCGGTCGTGCCGCGAATCGTCTGGCAGCGCACGAGGCGCCAGGTCAACGGGTCATAGCTGCACAGGGTCCGCACCCCGCTGCCGTAGGTGATCGCGGTGCGCTGGCCCTTGGCGTCGTACTCCACCGACGTCACGAAGGGCGTGGTGGCCTGGCCGCCTTGCAGCTGGGCGTCGACCTTCTCGAGCAGCCGCGCGCGGTTGAATTGCGGCCTCACCACGCTGCCATCGGGCATCCTGGAAGCTGTCGGGCGGTTCAGCGCGTCGAAGGTCGTCTGGTGGGTAAATACTTCGGCGTCGAGCGCCGGCTCGGCCTGCCAGTCGACCGCGCCGCGGAAGTCGGCCAGCACTTGCCTGAGCGTCGTGACAGGGTTGCCCTTGAAGTCGTAGGTTGGGTGAACGACCAGCCCGGCGGTGTCGAACTGCCTTGCCAGACGGCCACGCAGGTTCGACGCTTCGGCGTTGTCGACGCTCTCGCCATAGGCCAGGTGGATGAGCTGGCGCTCGACACCGTCGCTCCCGAGCATGAAGGTATCCACGGGCCGGCGCAGGACATCGTAGGTGCGGCGCTGCTGCTGGCCGCGGCTGTCCCAACCATGTACCAGCTGCCCGGCAGCATCGTTGAGCAACCAGCGCTCTCCAGCCTCCATGCTTGCTTGGTGGATCGCCGCGCCTTGCATGCCGAAGTCAGTACGCAGAATGGTGCGGTCCAGGCCGTCGACGACGGCGCGCTGCTGGCCTTCAATGTCGAGCAACACGCGGCTGGCTGGAAACTCTTCGACTTGCGTGCCTTCGCGCACGAAGCGGTTGTGCATGATCGTCAAGAAGTCGCGGCCCAAGGCGTCGGCATGGGCCACGGCGGGGGTGGCCGCATGCGCCGCCGTCTTGGCGGCCGCGTCTTGCTCTTGCGGCCCCAGTGCGCCGCCATGGCGTTGCGCATACCAGGTGGGCAGGTAGTCGCCGGCATCCAGCCCGGCGAAGAAGCCACCCACGTCCTCGTCGGAGGCGGGGTCGTCGATCAGCACGGTGTCATTCACGTCCCAGCTGACCTGCCGCCAGGCGTCGAATACGACCTTTTCCCAGCTGCGGTTGGGGTGCAGCGTGGCAATCACCCGCCCCAGCGGGTCACGGAACAGCGTGGCGCTGACGCCCACGCGCTCGTTGAAGCGGAAGTCGTGGCTGTCGTCGAAGAAGGGCTCGAATTCGCGCACCGCCTGGCCCTTGTTGTCGAAGATCGTCCAGCCGCTGCCGACCCATCGCGGGTCGACGATGGGGCCGTCGTCGATAAGGGGCCCGGCCTCGGCCGGAGTCTTTTTCTGGATCTCGCGACCGGCACCGTCGCTGTAGCTGATGTCGAGCTGCACCTTGACCGCATCGCCAACCCGCTGATCGCTGGCATGCTCTTCGCGCGCCAGCATGGCCGCGCACACCGGCTGGCCGTCGCGCATGAAGCGCTCCAGGTCATAGACGATGCGGGTCGTGGCCGAGCCCAGCAGCGGCGCGGCCTGGCCGAGGGGGTCGGCAAAGAAGGCCGCGCGCTGTTCGCCGCTGAGGTTGGGCTCAAAGTCCGCCAGCGAATCGCCCACGGCCTCGGTGGCCTTCCCGCTCACCGCGCTGCCGACCACCATGCCGAGGGTGTCGAACACCACGTGACTGCGGTTGCCGTTAGCGTCGGTGAGCCGCGCGGACTGAAGCACGCGGTAGTCGAACTCGGCCCGCGCCGTGTTGCCCAGCGCATCGCGGGTTTCGACCACCGTCAGCGCATACGGGTCTTGGCGGCTGGTGGTCGAATGGCCAAAGGGGTCGCGGGTGCGCAGCGCCGTGAAGAAGTGCGCACGCGCAAAGGCCAACTCCTCGGCTGGCGTGTCGGTCTCGCTAGGCGAGTAGAAGATCTCTGCCGAGGGCAGCCACCAGGCCAGGCCGTCATCGTCTCTCACATAGGCGTTGGCCGCCAGCAGATCGGCGCTGACGCGGTCGCTGTAGACGCTGCCGAGCAGGCTGTCGGTGAAGGCCTGCTGTTGGGTCTGGCCCGGCAGCGCCAGCGCCTGCTGCTGGCCCAGCGGCAGCAGGGAACCCAGGTCGTCACTGCGGTAGAGAGTGCGGCTGCGCTTGAGCAGGCGCTTTTCCGGCGTTTGGCCGTCACCTTCCTGCTCGTAAGCGATCGCGGCCGCGTTGTCGATGCCCGCAAAGTCATCGGCAGTCCACTCTTCCCAGGTGAAGCGGCTGCCGGGGCCATCGGCCGGCAGGAATCCGGTCAACTCATGCACCAGCGATTCGCTCTGCGCGGGCGCGCGGTAGGTGTCTGGCTGGGCGTCGATGTCGTCGACCGCATTGGTGTAGCGGCTTTCGGTGTAGGTAATCAGCGTTTGGGTCTGGCGCGCGCGGTCTTCATCGGTGGGCAAGCTGAGGTCGGGGCGCCGCCGGCCGTAGCCAATGGCCAAGCTGCGCAGGGGCTTGCCGAAGGCGTCCACCTGTAGCGTCAGCTCGTGCGCTGTGTGCGGATCGTCGGGCCGGCGCTCGTAGTGCAGGTGAAGGGTTTCCAGCGTGTGGCTGAAGTAGACGGCAGGTTGAACACCGTCGGCCGCACCCGGGGTGGTGACGATGGCCGGCTGAAGCTCGGCCACGCGGTATCGGCTCTCGCTGGCTTGGTAGGGGTGGGCGGCGCGGGGGCTGCCGTCCAACGCAAAGACCTCGGTGCGCAGCACGGCGCCGCGCAGCGCGCGGGCGGCCTGGGCCGGTGTGCTGGTGCGCGGCAGCATGGCCTCGCCCAGGGGCAGCGCCTCACTGTCCCGGGCATAGAACTCGGCGCGCAGCTTCTGCTCGAAGCTGCGCCGGTCGAGAAGTTTCGAGTCGCGCGTATCCACGTACACCCCGGTGTGGAACCAGGAGCAGGTCTGCACGGGCGGCAGGTGAAGCGCCGGGTCCGCGTTCAGAAAGTCGTGCAGGTCCAAGGCCTCGTCGCCTCGGACGAAGTCGTCGAAGAACTCGGTGTCGAATTGATCCACGCGGGCAAAGCCGCGGAACTCGCGCTCATGCCCGTCGTAGTAGCCGTGGCGGTATTGGTAGGTGACCACATGCTTGGTGTGGCCGACCAGATCGAAGGTCTCGACCTTATCGACCACCTGCGTCGGGAAGGGCAGCGTCGTGATCCACGGCTCCTTGGCGGCACGGTCGCGCAGGTAGTGCCGTGTGGACGAGCCGTAGCTGACGCGTGTGACAGCACCCATGTGGTTGTCCATGTGGGTGAGCACATAAGGCTTGACGCCGCCGCAGAAATCCAGCGCCTTGTACAGACCATCCGAAGCGCCATCGAAGCTCTGGCTCCACAGCAACGTCGCGGTGCCGGTGCCGAAGACATCGGCGAACTGCAAGCCGGCGGCGTCCGCCGTGCGCGGGGTGCCGGTCAGCGTCTGTCGCTCGCTGAAGCCATTGCCGGACTGGTTGAACCAGAAGTGCACCCGCCCGAAGTCGACATAGACCACATCGGCGCAGCCGGTGCCGTTCAGGTCGGCCAAGAACAGGCGGCGCGGGTCGAAGGCGCCGTCCAAGCCGTTGTCCAGCAGCGGCGAGTCGGCCATGCGCACGCGCCGGCCGAAGCGGCTGTAGCCAAGGTTGGGCCAGTAGTCGATGGCGCCGTTGTGCACCAGCACGATGTCGTTCAAGCCATCGCCTGTCATGTCGGCCAGGCGCACCCGCCCTTGCGCATCGTCGAAGAAGAGATCGGGGAAGGCGTCAAGGTCGTGCACACGCTGCACGGCGCGCCCGGCGGCAAAGCCCTGCTCGCCCAGGCAGGCGAACCAGAGAAACTGGTTGTCGGTGGTCAGCAGCGCATCAGCCCGGCCATCGCCCGTCAGATCGAGCAGGCGCACGTTCGGGTCGGCCGGGTCGAAGGCCGGCTTGGCGGCGAAGGGCGTGAAGCGCCGCCAGCCGCCGTCAGCGGTGGTTTCGTAGAAGCCGGGCAACTCGCCGCTGTTGACCAGCAGGTCGACGACGCCGTTGCCGCTCATGTCACCGAAGCCGACGCCGGGTTGCCCCAGTGCGACGCCCGCCGGCCCTTGCGGCAAGGTGACCGGCCGGTCAAAGCGGCCTTCACCCAGGTTGCGCCACACCCGGAAGCCTTCGGGCCCCGAGTGAACGATGTCAGGCAGGCCGTCGCCCAGCAAGTCGACCACCGCCATTGACGGGTCGCTCAAAGGCAGCGTGGGCATCAGAGCACCCGCGGCCTTCAGCGGCTGGTAGCGCTGAGCCTGCGGTTCGAAGTTGGAGTAGCTGAAGCCCACCGGCGGCATGCTGGCCGAGCGGTAGCCTCCCTGGCCATCGTGCTCATAGCTCGTGACCGCGACGGCTTGCAGCAGCGACATCTGCGTGTGGGCATCAGTGGCGTAGCTGAAGTCGGTGGAGCGCACTAGCGTGGGCCCGCCCAATTCTGCAAAGTGGTGGAACATCAGCACCCGGGCGCAACGCCTCAGCGTGCGGGTGTCGAAGCCGGCGCGGAAGGTCGAGAACCGGTCGGGGCGCAGGGGCACGCTGCGGTGGGTCGTCACCGTGGCCGGGTCGGGGCCGAAAAGCTCCTGCATGCCTTCGGGCGGCGGCTCGGGGTGAGGCAGGCAGGCGGGCGTGGCCCAGTCGCCATAGTCGAAAACCGCCTCGAAGGGATAGCGCCGGCCGCCGCGCAGCACGCCCACTGGCGAGCCGTCGGCATAGGTGATAGCGTGATCCAGGTCCTCGAGCAGGGGCTCGGGCAGGTTGCCGTAGAAGATGCGGCGTGGGTAGCGCTGCGTGGCCGCTCGCCGTTGCTCGAACACCTCTCCCAAGTGCCTCTGCCGGTCAGCGCCATAGAGCGCGGGGTCGTCGGCGGCGTACTCATAGAGGCAATGGTTGCCGAAGGCATCGAAGCTTTCTTGCAGCAGCCACTCGGCCACCCGGTCGGCATCGGCCGGGTCGGCCAGCCGGGCTTCGGGGCTAACCCCGAAAAGGTGCGTGATGTTTTCCTTCGTGATCGTGCGCCAATGGGTTTCGCCGCTGCCCAGGCGCGCCCAGCGCTCGACGCGTGCAAACATGCCCTCGGTGCGTGGGCGGTACAAGGTGATGCTGAAGCCGTCTCGCACGATCGGCGCTTCGAGCACCCAGCGCACCAGGCCGGTGTCGTGGTCGGTGACAGGCTGGGCCACACGCACCAGATCCTCGGCGCCCGCGAGCACGAAGCGGTCTTGTTCGTCGTCGTAGCGCGGCAAACCCTTTTCTGTCTTGCGAGCAATCCTCGCCACATCCAGGCCCCAGCCTAGGCCGAACAAGCCATTGCTGTGTCCTGAGCTGTATTGCAGAGTCAGCTTCGGGCCGAAGCCATGCCGACCTGGCGACAGGGCCAGCGGCACGCTGTGGTTCGCGGTGCCGCTGAACAGGTTGGCCGAGAAGGTTTCACCGATACCCTTGATGGCACCGCCTCCCTTGGGCAGGCTCAGGACGGTGGTGGACGTTGCCGAGTTGGAGGCGTTCATGGCGGACAGAGGTTTCCTGGAAATCGGAGATCGGGGAGATCGGATGGCGCAAGCTCCGATGCGTCGTCGTCAACAGGGCGCGACGGGCGCAAGCGGCAAGCCGCGGGATGCGAGACGCATATCTTGGAGAGCCGAGCGCCGGGCGTCGAATCGCCGGCCGACCGGTTTGGATCAAAACCGGACGCGCCGCCGTTGGGCGGTGAAGCCTGCCTCCAGCCCGCGGACTTGGCCGCTGCTGACTGCCGTTGGAGGCGACGTGCGAAAGCAGCCGCACCGGCCAGCGGCATCGGGCGATGGCCGGGCGGCGGCGTGAGCGATAGGGGTGGAGTACATAGCGGCGTCCTGCGTTGTGCTTGCCGCCTGCGCGCTGTGCAGGTGGCTGTTATGGAAATCGCAAGAGACCGGCCGTTTCAGCCAGCGCTTACAGTGTTTTACAAGCTCGGGAGCCGCTCGACGAGCAGGAGGCGCACCCGTCGAGTTGGCAATAGCGCAGCAGCCAGGTTTGCTCGTTGCCGGCCACCTCCCACGTCTTCTTGACGTCAGGATCGTCCAGGTCGGGATGGCAATGGGGACGGGCGGCTGCGTTCCTTGATCCCACATCGCAATGAACGATCGCGCGTCAGGGGCCGGCCCGTGTCACGGCGCCTCTACCCGGTACTTGTCTGACTTCCGGGTCTGGATGGCGGCCGGCGCCACCTTCCGTACCTGGCGTGTGGCCGGCGAAGAGGAGCGGCTACCGGCCAGACGGCGAACTGGCAGCTCCCGGCCGACGAGCAGGCGAACGAGCCCTTCGCCGCTGACCAGCAAAAGGCCTGTGCCTCGCAAGGCAGCATAGGACGCAGGCCCCGTCCTGCCGCAGTGGACGAAGAGGCCGCCGGCATGTCGCTGGCGAACGACCAGGTCACCAAGGTTGGCCACGTGAGACGGCGTGATCGCTGAGTCGTAACGCTTGACCTGGACTGCGTGCAGTCCAAACCCACAGCCCGGCAGCCAGCATCGGCCGTCAATGCCGCCGTCTCCCGTGTAGCGACGGTTGCGCAGGACTAGGGCGCCAGCGTCCTCAAGCGCAGAGAGCACGACCTCCTCGCAGACCAGTGGGTCAACCTTGCGCAGGTAGCCGAATGCGCGAGCTGCCGCGGAATCGCCGGTCATGCGGCGAAGCTCGCGCAGGACTCGGCGTGACCTGCGAACGCGCTGGCGATGTGAAGGCAGCGGCGCGAGGCGAACTGCGTTGACGCCACGCGATACCCATCTGATTGCCCAGCGCCAGAGCGACGCGGTTGGGCTGGCAGAGGCGCCGCTCATGCGGCTTCCCTTTCGCACGCGCTTGCTGTCGACCACGACTGAGTGGTCGCGGCGCTTTGCTCCTGACCAGCGATGAGCTCCATCTTCAGGAGCAGCGCCAAGGCGTGCTCCCGAAGATCCAGATCGGCGACGGTGCCCACCCATGCCTTGATCGCCCGCTGGTGCGCGCGGATCGTCGGGAGGAAGCGGCGGTCGACCTCTTGTTCGATCGCTTGAAGTGATTGGGCGTCGAAGGTGGTGGCTTCGCGATTGATTGGGGCGTTCATGCTGCAACTTCCTCCGATGCTTGCTGTTCCGTCGAAATCGGTTTGGGCAAGCTGGCCGGGCTGCCCAAGTAGCAGTTGGTGATCTGCAAGCGGCTGTGGCCGAGCAGGTGAGCAGCGCGCCGTCGCGCATCCTCGTCAAGGGGAGCGCGCTCGTCGGCGCCGCGAACGGGCGACGGGCCGCCAGCGTCAGCTGCGAACGAGTCGTTGACCTTCTGGTGGCGAAGGCCGTGTGCGACCACGCCCAGCGCCTTCTTCGAGATCGCGAACTTGCGAACGACGTAATAGAAGCGGTGCTGAGCCTGCATCGCGGTGTGCGCGGGGTTGCCCACGAACTGGCCTGGCACCACGAGACGCCTCAGGCGCTCGATCAACTCACGCTGTGACGCCGAGGTCAAAGGCACGTCGCGTGGACGGCCACCTTTCGTGCCGTGGCTGACGCGCACGAACTGCTCGCACTCGGGGAAGGCCGCCGCGTCTCGCTCGTTGGCGGCTTCGCGTGGAATGACCGCCTCATGGGGTCGGAAGTGCCGCGCTTCCCTGGGGCGCAGTGCGAACTCAGCGCACAGCTCCAACTGCAGACCAACCCACGGGTCGAATGCCGTGACCTCCGCTACCTTGGCAGCGATGTCGACGTTCTTGGCCGTCCAGCTCTTGTCGTCCACGGCGTTCTGGGACCGATGGGCCAGCGTGGACTCCTTGCCAACGTAGAACTCCGGCTCCCGGACCATGCCCTGCTTGCCAAGCCAACCCGCAAACGTGCGCAGGAAGCTGAGGTAGTTGTGCACCGTCGCGGTGGACAGGTTGCGCTGCTGCCAGCGGGCAACCATTTGCTCGACGTGCCGGCCCGCAAGTTGTCGAGGGTCCAGGTTCTTGTACGGGGTGTGATGGCGCAACTCGCGGAAGAACGAGACGAGGAAGCGCTGGCGATCGCCCTTCGTCTTGAATGAGACGAGCTTGCGCTTGACAGCGTGCTCGTCGTTCCTCAACTTCAGCAGCGCGCCCAGGACCCGGATGTAGTCGGTCTTCGGGCCGGGCGGGTTCGCCGCCAGGTAGGTCTCAGGGTCGTCGGGCGAGCCTCGCTGCTCGCGCGGCGAGTGCGACGAGGTCGGCGGTAGTCCAGAGTACTGTCCGCGGTTTCGGGACGATGACATGTTGCAACTCCAACGCTTGACCACCTGAGGCGACGGCGGCCGTGAACCGGAGGGGACGCGGTACTTCGCCAGCTGCCTTGCGTCCGTGTCGGGCAGTTGGGTGAGGCCAAGAGAAAGCGACCACGCAGAGAGACCTCGGCTCTACGTGAAAGGGGTCGGGAGGTTTGCAGCCAAGCTGGCTGCTGGAAGTCGTAAATAAATCTGGCTCAGGTAGGTCGCTGACGTTTCCGCGCGGTCGACCCCCGGGGTGCACTGCGAAGTGCATGGGGCATGCCGCACCTCAGTGGGTGCAGTTGTTCCCTTCCAGGTCTGTGCCTGGAATCGCTGGCTGTTCGGTAGTCCCACCGCTCCCGCTGACCCATCGCCCTTCCATCAGGCGAGTGCGGGGCCTTCGTCATGTCCAACAGCTCGCACCTCCACGTGGGTGCTGGGCTGGCGGCGCCTCAAGGGGCTTGCGACAAAGGCTGGGGACGTTCAGGCGCTACCTGTAGGAAGCGCTGTGAGGGTCCGGTACGCCAGCAGTGGCGTACGCGGCATGTGTAGGTCCGTGCAGGACGGATCGAGAAGAAGTCTGATTGGCGCTGGGGTTGCGCGTGCGGCTCTCTGTGGAGCGCGGGGCAGGTGCGGGTCACGACCGCTAACGGCTGCTTTGAGCTGAAACGCTCCGGTGCAGCGACCGGCCTGCTTGGATTCGATGAACGCTGTGGCAGGCGCACAAGCCTCAGGGGTAGTGGACCTCACGCCGCTCGAAGATGTCAAGCTGTCGTTGACAAATCCAAATCGTGGACCACACCCCATTTAGTCTCGAACGCCCGAATTCGAGACCTCGTCTCACTCGGACTTGACAGGCTCTTGGTCCACCTCTGTTTTGGAACAACAAGGATTCGATCAAGCGGAGCCATTGCCGGTGCGCTCTTCTGAACGACCGGCAGCGCCCTACAGGTCCTCTTAGAAGGCCCTATCCCACGCCGATCAGCCGAACACGGCAGCTCTCAGGGCCTCTTGGGGGCCTCTCAAGAGGCCCTAGTAGTGGCGGTGGATGCATTTCAGGTCGGCCTTTCCGCTGTTTCGCGCCGCCTCCAGACGCGATGCTGACGGCCAGGATTGACGCAACCAGGAAGCAGCTCATGTCTATGGTGGTTCGAGCCATCGATCTCGGGTTCGGGAACACGAAGTTCGTCTCGGGGTCGGTCGACGGAAAGATCGAGTGCACGCACTTTCCATCCCTCGCTGTGCTGGCCCCTGGCGAAAAGGGCATTGCAGAACTGGCGGGCAAGCGCAAGACGGTGTGTGTCCCGGTCCGCGGCGTCTGGTACGAAGTCGGCTACGACGTGGAGCAGGCGGCCTCAGCATTCAAGGCAAGGCCGCGCCACGAGCGATATATCGAGACCGCGGAGTACATGGCCCTGACTGCCGGAGCCCTGCGCTACATGGGCTGCAAGGTGATCGATCTGCTCGTGGTCGGGTTGCCGGTCAGCGAGTTCATTCAGAAGCGCAAGGATCTGGAAAAGATCCTGAAGAAGGAACCGATCGACATCGGCGGCGGTGAGGCAGTCGAAATCAAGGATGTCCTGGTGGTCGCACAGCCGCACGGTGCGCTCTTCGACTACCAAAGACAGCACGGCGCCGAGACGAGCATTGCAGACACGCGCAACTTGGTGATTGACGTCGGCTACAGAACGTTCGACTGGCTCACGACCGAAGGATTTCGCGTCCTCGGGCCGACGAGCTTTTCTGTGGCAATGGGGGTGTCGCACGTTCTCGCTGCAATCGCCAAGAGGATCGGACTCGAGCATGGCATGGCGGAGCTGACCGATCTGGACGCCATCGACAAAGCACTTCGCACCAAGAAGCCGTTGACGGTCTTTCAGAAGCAGTACGACTTGAAGCGGTTCCAGGCCGACATCAATGCGATCGCGGATCAAGCGGTTGGCGAACTGTTCACCCGCATCGGAAAGATCTACGACATCCGGAATGTGGTGCTGGTAGGCGGAGGCGCCGCCTTGTACAAGCCCTCCGTCGCGCGCCTGTTCAATCGTCACAAGATCCTGCAGGTGGCAGATCCGCTGTTCGCCAACGTGCGCGGTTTCCAGTACCTCGGTGAGCAGCATCTTCGCGCCAAGGCGTCGAACAAGACGGTGCCCGGAGCTGAGCGGCCGTCGGTCACGGAGGCATGACGATGTCTGAAGCCACCGAGGATCTGAAGCTCAAGCTCACCGTAACGAGCGACGAGCATCCCGAGCTTTATCGAGTGCTGGCCGCGATCGGCAACGTGCGCCGAAGAACGCGTCGCCTCAAGGACCTGGCGTCGGCAGGTCTTCTGGTCGAGCGGTCCGGCGGGGTGTCGATCTCGATGCAACCACTGGCAGCCGCATCCGCCAATGAGCCCGGCCCCCTCGGCGACGTGTCCGAGCTGACGCAGTGGGACAACAAGGACTGATGGTGGTGGACAGAACGCCTCCAACCGCAGGACCGATGGTGAGCGCCAGCCAAATTGCTCGCCTGGGCTTCTGCGAGCATCAGATTCGGCTCGACGCGATCCAGGGGCGAAGGACGACCGAAGCGCAGCGCGCGGCCAGGCGCCAAGGCGATCAGGCGCACCAGGCGTTCTACTGCGAGAGCCAGCGCCTGGCGGCTCGGAGTGAGCGCCGCGGGAAGTGCTTCATTGCGACGTTGGCGCTCGGCGAGAGCCCCGAAACGACAGCTCTGCGCCAGTTCCGAGACCTGTTCCTTCGCAGAACTGCCTTGGGACGGTGGTTCATCGCCGCGTACTACAGCCTTTCGCCCAGCGTCTACGACGCATTGGCACAACGGCCGCAGCTACTGAGCGCGCTGATTGTCGCGTTGAAGGGCGTCGCTCGCTTGGCCAGCGTGATGGTCCAAAAGAAGCTTCCTCGGGAGACACGCCATGGCGGCTGAGACTCTTGGTGCACTGGTCGTGCTTGTCGGCCTGGTCATTTCGATCTTCCTGGCGCGGACGTGGCGTGGCCCGCAAATCGACTCAGACGAGCAGGGCCTGCCCACCGAGCTTCGAGGTGCCCCGCTCATCCATGCTGAGCAGACCTTCCGCTCCTTGCAGCATCGACTTGTCGCGAGGCTGGACAGGGCATATGCGATCGGGGGCGAAGTGGTGCTGGTCGAGTTCAAGACCAGGCAAGGCGACGTCGTGCACCTGACCGACATCATCGAACTTTCGGTACAGCGCTTGGCGCTGCAGGACGACCGAGGTGTCGTGGTATCGATGCAGGCGTGGGTGGTGATCGAGGACCGCTCATCAGGGATCCGGTCGTCACGACGAGTCACCCTGCTCGACCAGCAGGAAGTCGCGCGCTTGCGGCAGCGCTACCTCGATGTGCAGGAGGGCCGCGCGGCCGACGTCGGGACAGCCAAGTCGTGCGGACAGTGCCGCAGCTGTGGTCACCGCGATACCTGCGGGTTCAGCAAGGCTTCAAGCGAGTCTTTGAGAAGCGTGGCACGACGCTGACCGCTTGCGAGCGGTACGCACCTCAGCGCACACGCCTCCCTCGGCCTTGCCTTTCACCAATGCCCATTCAATCGTAGTCAGCCAAACCCTCTATCCGGGGACTCGCCGTGACCGAAAGCTTTCGCTCAATTGTCAGTTCGTTCATCTGGTGTGCCGTCGCAATCGCCGTATGGGAGTGGGTCGTCGCCCCGGAGCTCATCACGGCAGATGCCGCCGAAGTGCACGCGCTGGTAGCCAAGGCGGCGCCGAGTACGGAGGCGACCGCCGTGGTGGCGGAAGGCCTGAAGCGGCATCCGCAACCAACGCAAGGGGACCTTGAGCGCATGCGCGCAGACGTTAATGACGTCGTTCTGACGCAAACGGCGCGCCGGGTGACCGGTGACCCCAGTGTGCCCACGAAGGCCGAGAAGGAGCGAGCAAGGGCCGCGGAGAACGAGGCGCGCCGTCAGCGGTTCGAGGCGCTGAGGTGGGACCAGATGAGCGCTGCAGAGCGGCTTCAGCTTACAGCTGATCGATCACCGTTGATCGCATTCGTACTGCTCTTGCTGGTGGTACCCATCGCATACCTCTACTTCAGCCGACGCTGACGATTCAGGAGGCCAAGGACCACCAGGCGTGCTCCCTTGAAACGAGAGCGGAACGGGTGATGCTGACCACACAGTTTCGTTCGACCTTCGTAGCCCGTGCGACGACAGATCGGGTGGACACCTCCGGCTGAACCGCAAACCAGTTGACATCGAAAAGGGGATTGGACATGCGAAACGAAGAGAGCAAGGCAGGCGCCGGCGGCGTCCTGGCGCTGAACCAGACGACACGAGTAGTGGGGGTCAGGGTGGCCGCAGCAGCCGCCGCGGTCCTCGCGCTTGCCTTGCTGGGCAACATCATCTGGAGCGCAGCGGTTGCAGGCGCGGGTCTGCTGGCGCTGGGCGGCATCGGTATCGTGGGGGTCGGCTTGCTGCAGGCACTGCCACTGCTTGGCCAGAAGTGGGAAAACAAGCGCCTGGCACTGCGAAAGCGCGAGGCTCGCGAGAACCCCATCGAGCAACTGCAGAGCTTCCTCGTTCAGAAGGCCGAACGCGTTCGCGAGTTCAAGGCTGCCGTCGTTGCGATCGGAACACAGATCAAGTCGCTTGAGTCGATGATCGCTGAGCGCAAGGCACAGCGGCGTGACTACGACTCCTCCAAGCAAGAGCGCTCTGTCGACGCGATGAAGGCTGCCCATATGCGGCTGATCGAGAAGCTCGATCGGGCGGAGGTTGCCCTCCAGGAACTGCACCAAAAGATCGAAGACAAGAAGTTCGAATGGAAGTTCGGCCAGGCCGGACAGGCCGCAATCAAGAGCCTGAACGCGAGCGGCGGGCAGGAACTGGTCGACGAGATGCTGGCCGACGAGGCGTTTGACAGCGTGCGCGACAACTTCAACCAGGTGTTCTCCGAGTTGGAGCTTGAAGCCGCGCACATCGGTGCCGGAAAGCCGCTGGCGCTCGACAACGACGTGGCCTGGGACGTGCCCGAGTTGGGGATCGCGCAGCTGCAGACCGTCCGCGAACCTCGGCGGCAAACGCTCTAGAACTTTGGAAGGAACATGCCCATGTTTTGGACCATCTTGAAGTGGGGTGCGACAGGCGCGCTCCTTTGCATGCTCGTCGTCGGGCTGATCGCAAGCTCCAACCCGGACGACCGTCGCAGAGACGAAGGCGCCCATCCCAACGATTCGTCGGCGCAATCGACCGACACCCCGCCGCCCAAGAAGTTCAACTTCTAAGCGGTCCGCGCAGTCCGTCTCACCTCTCAAACAGGAGATTCACCTATGAGCTCTCGACGCGTTTCCCCGGCCATTGGCCTGATCGGATCGATGCTGATTCTTTGCTGCGGTGCCACCAATGCATGGGCCGCGCGTGACGCTGACGCGCCGGCGGCGGCGTGTGCTGGCCTAAAGGTCGCCACTGGAGCGGCCGGTAAGGGTTACTCCAAGCTCTTCGCGGACATGAAGGCTGTCTGCGGAGCGGCTGTGCCCCTCTGCGAGGTGACCACAACCGGGGGGTTGGACAACCTCAACGCGCTGTCCACCAAGGAAG
>Ga0307515_10011321_pt1 | contig 16930 bp, 20 predicted proteins | sample 17_EM_MG_FD_194513 | JGI IMG/M metagenome (GOLD analysis project Ga0307515, IMG submission 194513) | Populus trichocarpa ectomycorrhiza microbial communities from riparian zone in the Pacific Northwest, United States - 17_EM | ecosystem: Host-associated > Plants > Roots > Unclassified | place... | reverse complement strand
TGATCGAGCACAACCTCGAAGTCATCAAGACCGCCGACTGGGTCATCGACCTCGGTCCCGAAGGCGGCGACGGCGGCGGCGAGATCGTCGCCTGGGGCCCGCCGGAAGACATCGTCAAGGCGCCGCGGAGCTATACCGGCAAGTTTCTGGAGCCGGTGCTAAAGCGCGCGGCGGGGAAGCCGAGGAAGAGTACGGGGGCGAGCGAGGCGGCGGAGTAGAAGTTTCCGGTGACCAGATGACCGACGACTACAGCGAATTCCGGCCAAATTTGAATATCTTCGGAGTGGCGAAGCTGGATCCGGGTTGGCTCTATTTAATGAGAGCAGGTGATCTTTATAAGATCGGCAAGACTAAGAATCCGAAACGGCGCATTAGAGATGCGCTGACGTGGAGTCCCGACATAGAAGTTATAGCAATGAAGCCATTTTGGAACATTAGCGAGCTCGAACGCATGATCCACGAAGGGCTCTCTGACAGTTGGCACAAGGGAGAATGGTTCAAGTTTATTGATGACGACATGCGAGATTTCATGGTCGAGGGACTTTGTGGTTTCTACGAAAAGGATCGCGACATGAATTCGGTAGACTTCATCTACTGGTACAACGGCTCGGGAATGGTCGAGTTTCAGATGGAACGCGATTCTCGACGAGTTTCTCTCAAACGCTTTCAACGAGATCTAGCCGACGAAACTCGGCGCATGAGATCGAAATAACTCGAAGGTGCTTTGAATATCTTTTGCGGCACGTAGGGCGGAATAGCACAACATATTTCGCCTCTTTCGTTCTTCCGCTGCCCTACGCCGCGTCCGCCGGCCTCACCCGCTTCGCAATCTCCGCACCTTTCTCCCGCTCGGCAACGCCGATGTCGTATTGTCCCTGCAAGTCGAGCCAGAACTGCGCGCCATTGCCGAAATAGCGTCCAAGGCGTACCGCGGTATCAGCCCGTAGGGCGGGTTCTCTTTAACCCGCCGCTCCGTGCGAGATGGCGGGTTAAAGAGAACCCGCCCTACAATGCTGAAGCGTCTACGCCGCGACCGCCGGCCTCACCTGCTTCGCAATCTCCGCGGCCTTCTCCCGTTCAACGACGCCGATGTCATATTGGCCCTGCAAGCCGAGCCAGAACTGTGCGCTATTGCCAAAGTAACGGCCAAGGCGCACCGCCGTATCGGCCGTAATCGAACGGCGGCCGTTTACAATGTCCGTGACGCGGCCTGAGGGCACGCCGATATCGAGCGACAAACGGTTAGCACTGAGCTTGCGGGCGACCAGTTCGCGCTTCAATAAACGTCCGGGATGCACGACAGGCGCCATGATAAGTCGCTCAACGATCTAGTCTGCGCAGGACGGAAGAGCGCAGCGTATTCCGCCGCCCACGCCGTCGCTCGCACTGCTATTTCTTACAACTATCGAACCAATCCTTGCATGGCCCCGTGACCATCGGATTACCATTCTTCATACACGTATCGATGCACTTGTTCGTCCAACCGCATTTGGTGCAGAGAGCGGTGCAGCGCATACAAACCTGTTTTGCGCTCTGAGCCGTCGCCGGCAACGACGCAAACACAAGTATTCCTATGGCCAGCGCAATTGTCGTTCTCATGATTCCCCCCTGATTTGACGGCCCTCTTTTCGGGACCTCCTGCCGATAGATAAGCACGTCTTCCGGAATTGGGCACGGAAATCCGGTCATCCCGAATCCGCCCAGCCCCCCGAAACCAGACGTACTGTCGCACCACGATGAGTTCGTTATTAGGTTGTATTTTTTTATAACGCATCCTATAAGGGATTATCTGGTTTGCGCGTCGAGCTGGGAGAATTGCGATGAAAACGATCCTTCGATCGTCTGCCGGGGTCCTTTGGGCTTGCTTTCTCGGCTTCACGTGCACCGGATCGCTCGCTTATGCGGCGAGTTGCGTTGTCGCCCCCACAACGCCTCCGCCGCCGCTCGATCCGGCCACGAAGCGCACCGTCGTCATCAATGATGCCGCGCTGCTGAACAATCCCAATCCTGCGCTCGGCTTTTCTCTCGGCCGCACGCTCGGAAATATCGTGCGGACAACGCCCGGAATGGTCGACAGCCCCGCAGAGCGGGTCGCCCTCTTGACCAGTCTCGTTCGAAGCTTCCGCGCGATCAGTCATGTCAATTCCGACAGTCAGGTGACATTCCCGGTGTCGGTTCGTGCAGCGGAAGCTGCGCTTGATCCAATCGCACTGCTGGATCCGGCGAATCCGAACGGAATGAAGCCAGTCGGACTATTCAATCGCTACGATCTCGCGCCGGCCGACTTCAAGACCTGCGGCGAACATCGCATTGTCTACGCCAAGAACACGTCAGGCCCGCTTGACCGCTTCTTCCTCATTTTCGAGGCTGCGCTCGATAACCCCAGGCCCGACCTCGGCGCAGAAGGGTGCCGGCCGATCGCGGAATTTTGGGAAAGCCTCAAAGGCAAGACCGGCAACGACCTGACTACGGCGCTGTCCAAATTCTACTATGACGGCCTCGCGCCCGGCATAGAGCCGGTTGTGCACTTCACAAACTACGGCCTGCCATTCGGACAGGTTCGTGGCAATTTGTTCAAGCAGCAACCTTGGCAACTGCGCGAATGGCGCATCAGCCTGGCTGCCGACGGCGCACCGGTTTTCACGCCTGTTACGGTGAAGACCAACCCGTTCCCGCCGCTTTATGGCGGACCAGTCAGTGGAGAAAACAGCGGGATCGCTGCGTTGCGGCCGGCATTCCAAACGGAATTCGTTTCAACCCGCGTGCCGGAGTTGGTTTCGGTCGATCAAGGCGGCATCGTCAATCCGGAATCCGCCGGCGACCTGTTCTTCCAGTTGGGCGCTGCGTTTCCCAACAAATATAACGGCTTCGAGAGCCAATCGCAGCCTCCGCCACCAGGAAGCAACGACAATCCGCAGTTGCTGGCGACGGCGCTCAAGGCGAGGATCACCCAACGTCTGAACCAGATCGGCATCGGAAGCGCATGTCAGCTTACCAGCGAGCACATCCTGAACCGGGCCGGTGCATTGAGCTGCGGCGGCTGCCACCAGTTCTCGGTAGGCAAGCCGGTTGCTCCTGGCGTCAATTGGCCGGCCGTGGCCTTGCAGGGCTTCGTTCACATCAAGGAGGATGGCACGCTTTCTGCGGCGCTTGAGCAGTTCTTTCTGCCGGCCCGCCAGCAAAACCTTGCACGTCATCTGCAGGCAGCGCCGGCTGCCCCCGCACCGGCTCAACCATCTGCGGCGGCGACACCGGCGGATTCGGGGATGCAAACCGCGGTTCAGACTCTTCGGTTGAACGCCACGACATTATCAAATGCGGAAAGTCGCTTGTCGGCGATCAATTCCCTTACAGAACTGGAAAAGCAAGTGCAGTCTGCGCGCGCTACCGAACAGGCAACGCCCGGCGCATTTGTTACGTTCCGCAGGCCGCATTGAAGAGACCCGAGCGGCCTGCGTGCGCATCAGCGTGTAGGATGGATGAGGGAGCCAACGGGTCACGCCCGATGATGGGTACGGCGCCGGCAGGTTGATGGTTCGCTTGCGTCTTGAGGCCATGGTCGGATCGTCGGCATCAGCTGCCATCAGAACCGATCGACGTCCCGGCGATGAGGTTTCCATTCCTCGACCACCGCTTCCACGAATCCGCCCGGATCGGCACAAAACTCTCGCATGACTTTGTAATGATCGGTCTGTTCGACGCTCACGGGCTCCAGGCCATATTTTGACAGCCGCAACAGGCGCGCGCCGGGATAGGCCATCAGCATCGGCGAATGCGTGGCCATAACGATCTGGCAATGCGCCGACTCTTCCATCCGCCGCATCAGCTTCAGGAATTCCATCTGGCGCGCCGGCGACAGCGCGGACTCCGGCTCGTCGAAGATGTAGATGCCCTGCTTGCGGCAGCGTTCTTCGAAGAAACGCAAGAAGCCTTCACCATGGGAATGCGAGAGGAAGTCAGGCGGAGGGCCTCCTCCCATCGGGTATTCCTGCGCCATCTGGTCCAGATATCGTGCGACCGAGAAAAAGCTTTCGGCCCGGAAAAACCATCCCTTGGTGATTTTAGGCAGCCAGCTCGCACGCAACGCCTGCGATAACTGCCCACCCATTTTTTCCAATGCCCATGAATGATCGACCGTCGTGTAACCTTTGCCGCCGCCGGCCTCGTCATAGCCGGCCAGCACCGCGATGCCTTCCAGCAGCGTGGATTTACCCGTCCCGTTCTCGCCGGCGATGATGGTGATCGGCCGGTCGAAATCCAACTCGAACTCACCGCGCAAGAACGGCAGGCAGAACGGATAGGCCGCACGGTCTTCGATCATGGACGGGTCGAGCCAGATGCGCCGGAGATATGGCGCGGGCATATCGATGACGCGGTTTCGGTTTTTACTCATGCAAGGGCCTGCGGACGACCGGGATGTTCAGCACATCCAATACGTGTGGCCTTGCAAAATCAAGAACAAAAAGAGAACCGCACTTGGGCCGGACAGCCCGGCCGGACTTCGAATATGCCTGAGGTCACAGAGTGAAGCGGCCGCATCACGTAGCCCTTATCATCCCGGCGGGAATGGTCTCGCCCTGAGAGACAGGGGAATGACATGACCAATCTGAATGAAATTCGCGAACTCGGAACCGACGAATTGAATGACGTGAGCGGCGGGGCAAGGTCTGACCTTGGTCAGCAGCTTCAACTCGCGCTTCAGGAAGCGAACAACATTTATACGAGGGCCGGAAAGGCTCAATCGGACATCAGCGCAAAATGGTCTCAGACCCTTGACGGCATCGCCCAGAACTTCAAATAGCAGGCTCTCTAAAGTCCGCCTCGATTGGCGGCCTCTTCAAGGTGCGCGGACGGACTTTTCGTCCTCCTGCCACCAGGGAATGTACCCCGCCTCGCTCGCAAGCACCGTGGCCGTCCCGCCTTCGAAATCGCCGGCTTCGACCGAGATCAATCGATAGCCGAGCCGAACGGCAAGCTGGCGCATCTCGGCGATGGTTCGGCGCAGCGCGGTCTCGTTGGCATCAACTTGCTTGAAGCCAACGATCTCGCATTGCCCGCTGTCGCAAAGGCTCAGGCCCTTCTTCGCGAGCGCAGCCGACATCGGAGCGTCAAATTCGTCGCTCGCGCAAATGAAACGGCCGCCGATGCGCAGACCCAACCGTCCATCGCCGGCAGCGATCGCGCGGATCGCCTGATCATCTTCCGTCCATTCTCGCTGATGCGTTTCCATAGGCACTGAACTACCACGAAACGGGATTTCGGCTAAATGCGCGCTGCGCCCCGGCCGATGGGCAAGCTACTTCTGCTTTTCAGAATTCATGTCAAGCCCCGCCATAAGAAATATTTCGCTTTATCCGAAATCCAATCAAGGGCATATATTTGGCCATCCCGTCCCATCCAGAGGGGCGTTGGCCATCGTCACAACGAGGGGCGGGGATGCGGTGGACGCAAGAGTTGCGACTGACGAGCGCAGCTTGAGCGTACGGTGAAGTCGTGTGGTCCTGACGCCCCGTTGCTGGCGTCAAGTTCCAAAGAGGCTAACGCCTCGGAGGAGCGACGGTGACAACGAGCTCGGCCCGACCGAGGAGAGCACGAAGTAAGCCGTAAAGCCATTGCGCAGGGAATGTCGGATGTTCTCCGCTGCCCTGTATGCTCGTGTGCACACTCTTGTTACACAATCGCACACGAGACCGCGGGTGCAGCGCGCATCCGGCATTCCCTGCGCCCTTGTTTGAAGAGGGCGGAAGTTTCCAGCAAACCTCGGGCGCAATGCGTCGCGAGAATGCGAACATGTGTCCACCGTCATTGCGAGGAGCACTTGCGACGAAGCAATCCATCTATCCGTTACGCCGAGCGATGGATTGCTTCGCTACGCTCGCATGCACAAACGCTCCGCGTTTGTTGCAGGCAATGACGGCGATAGACCGCGGCGTACTGGATCGCCCGCTTTCGTGGGCGACGACAGTATCGCCCCCTGCCCTACATCCACTCCGGCTCGCGGGTCGGGATCTGCGAGGTCTCCTTCAGCGACGACAGCACGATGATGGTCTCGGTGCGCTCGACACCGCCGACCGATTTGATCACCTTGGCGAGCAGCCCTTCCAGCATGCGGGTGTTTTTGACGCGCACCTTCAACATGTAATTCCAGGTGCCGGTGACGTGGTGGATCTCCATCACGCTTCCCTGCGCGGTGACCTTTTTCAGAAACGCTTTCTCGGTCTCCGGCTTGCTCCAGGCGACATAGACGAACGCGAGCAAATCGTAGCCCATGACGTCGGGCGAGACCCGCGCGTGGTAGCCGGTGATCAGGCCGCGTTCGCCGAGCTTGCGGATGCGTTCGTTGACCGAGGATGCCGCAAGGCCGACGGTCTTCGCCAGTTCATGCTGCGGCGTCCGCGCGTCCTTTTGCAGAAGTTCTATCAGCATCAGATCGGTGTCGTCGATTTCGGCCATAGCGGGTCCGCCCGTGATTTCGATCACACTCACCTTAGCAAGCCGAATATTGTTCGGCAATGGCCGATGAACCAACGGCCTGCTCGCCACCACCAATCATCGCAAACAGGACGCCAGCATTCAGCGACGCCCGTTGTGAAACGCCCGCGCGAGGATCGCCCCGGGCCACCAGAGGAAGTCTGTCATGAAGAAGCTCGTACTCATTGCTGCCGCTGCCGCCGCGCTCGCCGGGTCTGCTGCCGCACCCGCCAATGCCCTCTCGATCATCAAGCCCGGCTGTTGCGGTGGCTTCAATCCGGGCGGCGGTCATCACCACCACGGGCATGGCGGTTGGGGTGGCGGATTGTCAATCGGCCTGACTGGCGACACCGGCTACGCCAGCGACTGCTACTATGTGCGCCGCACCGCGTTCGTTCCCGGCATCGGCTACGTCGACAAGCGCCAGATGGTCTGCAACTAAGCGTCGTTGATCGGGTGGGAGGTTGGCCAGAGCATGATCCGGAAAAGTGGTTACCGGTTTTCCGATCAGATCATGCTCAAACTAAACATAGAGCGGGATGACTATTCGTCATCCCGCTTGGGCTCACCAACCTCCCACACTGATCAGAGCACTTCGAGCACCAGCTCCATCGTCATCAGCACCGGGTTGTCACCGCGCATCAGCCGGCCTTCGGCGATGCCGCCGAGATAATCCACCAGCGCGATATCGAGCGCCGCCTCCAGCGTTCCGTCCGCATTCGGCTCGATGATGCCCGAGCGGATCGCAAGCTCGGTCGCGAATGGCACGACGCATCGGCCATCCGTAAAATGCGCGCCGATCGTGCTGCCGACGCCGCCATGAATCCGGCCGTGAAAGATCCCGCGTTGCCGGCAGAAACCTTCCAGCGCACCGGCGAAATCCTGGTTCGGCCGCAGCCGCAGCGCAAAGGCCCGGCTATCGGTCTTCGCGTTCGTCACAGCAGCCGGCACCGGCCCGAACAGTTTGAAATTGGTCTCGCTATCCACCTCGGCGGTGAAGACAGCGCCGTCGATCCCGAACGCCTCCACCGCAAAGGTTTCAGCGACGATGCTCTCCTCGGGCAGGATATGGCCGCCATGCACATGCCCGTCGGTCTCGGTCCACAGGCCGTGGCAATGGAAGAACGGCGCACCGTCGCGCTCGCCCAGCGTCATCGCCGCGAACTTGAGTTGCGTGATGCCATCAGGCCGGAAGGTGTCGCTGTAGAACGCGGCGTTGGCGTCGGTCTTCGACAGCGCCGGCATCACATAGGCAAACGGCCCGAGCGCGCCGCCGCGCATGCTCAGCACGCCGCCTGAAAAACCGGCCTCGGCAAAGCCGCGGCGGGCGGCTTCCAATAGCGGCAGGCCGGCCTGCAGCATGAAGGAGAACGCGCGGCCACGCGCTTCGACCCACTGGATGCGTTCCGGGTTCGGCGGGCCCGGCTGCACGATGCTGCGCATCGCCTCCGGCACCGCGCGATTTGGTTTTGCCACACTCATTGCGGCGCGTCTTGCTTGGTCAGATCCAGCAGCCCGCGCGCCTCGAGCTCGTCGCGCACCAGCCGCTTCGGAATCTTGCCATAGCCTGATTTCGGCAACGCCTCCCAGAAGAAGAACCGCTTCGGCATCTTGTAGCGCGGCACCTTGGGCGACAGGAACGCAGCCAGCTCGGCCTCGCTCACCTGACTTGCGCCCTCGCGCGCGACGCAGACGGCAACGCCGACCTCACCCCAGAACGGGTCGGGCACGCCGAGCACGGCGACCTCGCCGATCGCTGGATGGGTCAAAATTTTCTCCTCGACCTCACGCGGATAGATGTTGGAGCCGCCTGAAATGTACATGTCGGAAGCGCGGCCGGTGATGTAGACGAAACCCTCCGCGTCCATATGGCCGAGATCGCCGGTGCGGAACCAGCCGTCGCGAAACGCCTTCGCGTTAGCATCCGGGTTGTCGTAATAGCCCGCGAATACGGCCGGACCGATCACGCAGATCTCGCCGGTCTCGAAGGCCTTGAGTTCGCGGCCGTCATCGCCCTGGATCGAGACCTGCATGCCGGTGCGCTCGAAGCCGCAGGTGCCGATCCGCGCCTGCGGCGAGTCCTCGGGGTCGTGCAAATTGGCCGGCATCACCGTGATGTTGCCGGTGACTTCGCCGAGGCCGAAATACTGCACCAGCACGCGGCCGAGCTTGTTCAGCGCGGCCTTCTGGTCCTCGCGGTACATCGGCGCGCCGGCATAGATGATGAAGCGCAGCGAGGAATGGTCGTAGCTGTCGATGGCGGGATGCTCGACCATCATCTTCAGGATGGTCGGCACCGTAAAAATGTTGGTGACGCGGTGCGCCTCGATCAGCCGGAACGCCTCGTTGATATCGAACTTTTCGGACGGCAACAGGATCGTCGGCACGCCCCGCGCGGCCTGCACCAATTGATGCACGCCGGCACCATGCGACAACGGCGCCACCACCAGCGAAGCGTCCTCCTCGGTGGTGCCGGGCATCAAGTCGGCGAGATGGTTGGTGACCACGAAGGCCATCTGACCATGGGTCAGCACCGCCGCCTTGGAACGGCCCGTGGTGCCCGAGGTGAAGAAGAACCAGCAGGGATCGTCATACTCGACCGCGGTATTGGCGACGTCAGCACCCGCATGCGCCGCAATCGCGGCACTGACGGATTGCTCGCCAAAGGCGCCCTCGCCGATCCGCCAGATGAACTCCAGCGCGGGGTTCGCAACCGCGGCGGCATGCTCCGGGAAATCGCCGTGGCACAAAAAACCCTTCGCGCCGGAGGCGGTGGCGAGATAAGCGACCTCATCGGGCATCAGGCGGAAATTGGTCGGCACCCAGACCACGCCGAGCCGGAACGCCGCGAACATCGACCAGAACATCTCGTCGCAATTCTTGGAATGCACCAGCAGCCGGTCGCCCTTGACGAGTCCCCGTTTTGAAAGCGCCGCCGCCAGCGCCGAGACGGCGTGGTCGATCTCTCGCCAGGTCCATGACCGCTCGCCCCAGATGAAGCCGGTACGGTCGCCGTGGCGGCGGGCATTCTGGGTCACCAGATGCGCCAGATTCATCACCCGGTTCGACATCCGCACGAGGCCGCCCCGTGGCGTGCCCATTGTCCCTGTTGCCGTCATGTCGACACCGCTGCACTGCACAAGGCGAGCAAAATCATCATCGTTACGCTTCTCAAACCTGACCTGAACGTCCCCGCCCCGACGTTAGCAGAAAGCCCGGCCTCCGCCAGCGCGCGGCGCGCCATCCACAGCGTTGCGGGACCGGCGATCCCCTGATCTATGGCGCGTGCGTATAGACGCGGCTGCATGGCTGGCTCATGGTGATATCAGCCAAACAGATCGCCGGGAGAACATGATGGCCAATGAAAAAGGCCCGAACATCAAGAAGAAGCAGAAGTGCAAGAATTGCGAGGGCAAGGGCCTCGTCAAGAAGGGCGACAACGTTGTAAAATGCCAGCGCTGCAAGGGGACAGGCGTGCGCTGAGCTGCGCCAAATGCCCGACGGTTATTGCGCAGCACCAAGCTGCTGCAAGCCTTCGCGGGCGGTACGCAGTCCTGGGCTGATCTCCAGGGCTTTGCGGAAATCCGCGGTCGCGCCCACTCCGTCGCCGAGCCGCAGCTTGGCGTGGCCGCGATTATTCCAGGAATACGCGTCGGCCGGATCGTATTGCAACGCCTTGTCGTAATCGGCGATGCCGCGCTTGGTGTCGCCCTGGTACAGCCGGATCATGCCGCGGTTGCGCCAGCCCCGCGCATCGGTCGGCGCGAGTTTGGCCGCCGCGCCATAATCAGCGGCGGCGCGCTCGAGTTGCTCGGTGTCGCGGTAAACATTGCCGCGGTTGATATAGGCCAGCACGTCCGGCTTCAGCTTGATCTGAACGCTGTAGTCGGCAATGGCGCGGGCCATGTCGCGCTTGCGATAATAGAGGTAGCCGCGATTGGCATAGGCAATCGCGAGCTTTGGATTGTACTTGATGGCAGCGTCGAAATCGGTCAGCGCGCGGTCGAGGTCGCCCTTGTTGAAGAAGGCATCGCCGCGGTTGTTGTAGGCCAGCGCGAATGCCGGATCGAGCCGGATCGCCTCGTCGTAATCGGCAATCGCGCGATCGTACTCGCGCTTGAGGGTATAGACGCGGCCACGGTTGGTAAGGGCGCAGGCCGAGTCAGGGTCGAGGCGGATCGATTCGTTGATATCGGAAAGCGCGGCATCGAGTTCGCGCTTCTCGGTCAGGCTATGGCCGCGAAAGCAATAGGCCACCGCCAGCCGCTTGCCGGTTTCCTTCCCGGCATCGATCACCGCGCTGCACGCCGTCAGCTTGTCATTCGGCGCGGTGGCCGTGCCGACGCAGGCCTGCCAGTTCCGGTCGCCCTCCGCCGAAGCCACAGGCGGTTGCGCAAGCGTCAGGGCGGCGCCCAGCAGCGATGCGGTGAGGCAGGTCAAAATGCGCATGATGTCTTCCCGGCGAGCGATTTCCCCCTTGGTCGCAGGTTTGCATCGCCGGGTTCACACACCTAAATGAAAGAGATGAGCAGCATGGGAACTCCGGTATGACCGTCCGCGACAACAAGGCCCAAAACCGCTTCGAACTCGACGTCGAGGGCTCGGTCGCCTTTGCCAATTATCGGCTGACGCCGTCGGCTGTGATCATCACCCATACCGAGACACCACGGACGCTGCGCGGCCGCGGTATCGCATCCGAACTGGTCAAAGGCGCGCTGGAACTGATCCGCGCCGACGGCCACAAGGTGATCGCCGGCTGCGGTTTTGTTGTCGACTATCTCAGCAAGAATCCGCAATACGCCGATTTGACGGGGTGACTTAAGCCCCGTCATTCCGGGGCGACGCATCGCGTCGAACCCGGAATCTCGAGATTCCGGGTTCGTGCTCCGCACGCCCCGGAATGACCACTAATGGCTACACAATCTTGATCGACATGTCCGGCAGGCCCTCGATCTTGCACAAGAGCACGTCGCCTTTGACCACCGGGCCGACATTTTCCGGGGTGCCGGAATAGATGATGTCGCCGGCCTTTAGCTCAAAGGCCTCCGACAGCTTAGCGATCTGCTCGGCCACGTTCCAGCTCATGTTCAGCAGATTGGAGTTCTGCTTGACGGTGCCATTGAGCGCCAGCGAGATCGCGCCCTTGGTAAAATGTCCGGTCTTCGTGGCGGGGTGGATTGGCCCGAGCACGGCGGAACGATCGAAGCTCTTGCCGATCTCCCACGGCTTCTTCTCGTCGCCCAGCGCACGCTGCAGATCGCGCCGGGTCATGTCGAGGCCGACCGCATAGCCATAGACGTGATCGAGCGCCTTCTCCGCCGGGATGTTGGTGCCGCCCGACTTCAGCGCCGCCACCAGTTCGACCTCGTAATGATAGTTCTTGGTCAGCGAAGGATAGGGATGATCGGCGACGCTATCGATCGCGACGTTCTGGATCGCATCGGTCGGCTTCTGGAAGAAGAACGGCGGCTCGCGGTTCGGATCGGATCCCATTTCGCGCGAATGCGCAGCGTAGTTGCGCCCGATGCAATAGATGCGGCGGACCTGAAACACGTCGGTTTCGCCGACGATCGGGATCGTCGTCATCGAAACAGGAAACATCGCCTTCGGCCCAACCTGCGCGTTGGCTGGCGCGCTCTGTGTCCCCGCTCCGGCCAGCGCTAACGCGCCGGTCGTTAGAATGGTTCTGCGGTCGAGATCCATGGTGCTCTCCTTGGCTGGCGTTTCTTCTTCAGCCGCTGTCTTTACAGCGTTTTGGATCAAATTGCATAGCACCCACCCGTTGCTGCATTGCAGTGAACCGCGCCATTGCCGCTTGCGACCAACAGGCATCAGCACCGCTCCGGTGCCTCCCAACTGCCTCAAAGGAAAAGACCATGTTGATCTCCTCTCTCATTGCCCTCATCGGGCGATACGCCCGCTACCGATCTGAACTCGCCAGCATCAGCCAACTCGATGAACGCACGTTGCGCGACATCGGCCTCAGCCGTGGTGAAATTGGTGGCGCCGCATGGCGCTACAGCGGACGCCGACCGTATCCCTGAACGCTCGCTCCCGCATATGCCTCAAAACAAAGAAGGCCCGCGTCACCGCGGGCCTTCGCATGTTGGGCTGGAACGAAACGTCAGTGCTTGATTTCCGGCGGCAGCTTGCCGCCATTCGCGGCGAACTTGGTCATCACCTGCTTGTGCAGCCAGATGTTCATGCTCGCGGAATCATTGCTGTCGCCGGTGTAGCCGAGTTCCTTGGCGAGTTCCTTGCGCGCCGTGAAGCTCGAATCGATGTCGAGCGCCTTCATCAAATCGACGATCGAGGTGCGCCACTCGAGCTTTTCTCCCTTGGCTTTGACGGCCGCGTCGAGGATGGGTGCGACATCGACCGTGGCTCCCGGCGCCGCGGATCCGCCGGCCGCTGCTCCGCCCGCAGTCGCTCCGCCAGCCGGCGCCGCCTCTGCCTTGGTGCCGAAGATCGCGCTCATGATTTTTCCGAAAATGCTCATCGTTAGCTCCCACTGGAATAAAAAGGTCTGTCGCTAGCGGCACTGTTTGGCCGGCAGCACCAGGCCGGGCTCGACCTGGAGTTTAGCCAGCCAAATGTGGCTTGCCAATGAAACATTCACCGAAGCGTGAGTGCTATTGTCTTTGTTTGGGAGTACGCTGTTGCTTCAGTTCGCGGCATGGCCAGTTGGTCTTCCCTGTCTTCGCGTCTGGCCTGATCGTGATCATGTTTGGAAACGGCACGTTTGCGCCCTGCAGGAGGCGCGAAATGCGGCCGCCAAAGGGAGACGACGACCATGGCGACTCCAATTCAAGGCACTCCATATCAAGGCAATGTCACATCTCTGACGCCAAGCGGGCAAGATGCCGCGAATGCGCCAGTGATCCGAACCATCGGCCTTTCCGATTTGCATCGGGCCTTGCGGCTCGGCTGGGAGGATTTCAAGGCCGTCCCGAGCCACGCCATCATCCTGTGCGTGATCTATCCCGTGCTCGGACTGGTGTTGGCGCGCACGGTGCATGGCTACTCAGTGTTGCCGCTGTTGTTTCCGCTGGCCGCAGGCTTCGCCCTGCTCGGCCCGTTCGCAGCACTGGGCCTCTATGAAATGAGCCGCCGCCGCGAGACCGGAGCATCGGCGTCCGCCTGGGACGCGCTCGAGGTGGTGCGCTCGCCTTCGTTCGGCGCCATGCTTGGGCTCGGCGTTCTCTTGCTGGCATTGTTCGTGACCTGGGTCGCGACCGCACAAGCGATCTACATCGCCGCGTTCGGATACGAAGGTGCGACGGGCATGAGAGATTTCGCGACCCGCGTGCTGACGACGCAGCAAGGCTGGTGGCTGATCGTGGTCGGTTGCGGCGTCGGCTTCGTGTTCGCCCTCATCGCGCTTTGCGTCAGCGTGGTTTCATTCCCGCTGATGCTCGATCGTCATGCCAGCGCCGGCGAAGCGATGGTGACGTCGCTGCGCGCAGTGGCACGCAATCCGGTGCCGATGGCGGTTTGGGGTTTGATCGTGGCGGTGCTGTTGGTCGCGGGAACGCTGCCGTTCTTCCTCGGCCTTGCGGTCGTCATTCCACTGCTTGGCCACGCCACCTGGCATCTCTACCGGGAGACGATCGAGCCCGAGCTCAATCCGCAGCCGCTTCCGCCCCGCGCCCCGCGCGAGCGCAAGCCCGCGGCGGATTTCCCGGCCAACCTGTTTCCCTGGCGGCGCAAGGACGGCGCATAGGGCTTTACATCGAATAGCGAAACAGACCGCCGGCCGTTCATCGGCCGGCGGTTTGGCGACTCGGCTTCAGAAGTCGCTCAGGATTGCCCACGAATTGGGCGTCAAGGCCGGTGACGCGTTCGTGTCGGCAATGACGAAGCATCAGCCTTGTTTTGGCCGCTCTTGCCTCGAACATTTCGGATAGGTTTCGAGACTAATGTCGATCACGCATCGACTTTTGGAGCGAACGACACGATGACCTCTCGTTTTTCTGTTCGAGCTTTGGCGCTGGCAGGTTTCCTCCTGACATCGGCGGCCCCTTCGTTTGCGGCGCCCTGCGGCACCGGCACGTTTGAGGGCTGGCTCGAAGACTTCAAAAAGGAAGCCGCCGCGAAAGGCATTGCGCAGTCGGCTATTCAAGCCGGCTTGACCGGCGTGGCGCTCGACAAGGGCGTCATTGCGCGCGACCATTCGCAGAAGGTTTTCAGCCAGAGCTTTGAGGAGTTCTCCGGCCGCATGGTGCCGCCCCGGCTCGCCCGCGGCTCCAACATGCTCAAGCAATACGGCTCGGTGCTCTCGCGCATCGAACAGGCTTACGGCGTGCCCGGCGAAATACTGGTGGCGATCTGGGGCCTGGAAACCGATTTCGGCGTCAACATCGGAAAATTCCCGACGCTGCGTTCGCTGGCGACGCTGGCCTATGATTGCCGCCGCGCCGACCTGTTCAAGGCCGAGTTGATGGACGCGCTGCGCATCGTCGAGCGCGGCGATATCGCACCACAGGACATGCGCGGCGCCTGGGCCGGTGAAATCGGCCAGACCCAGTTCATGCCGTCATCCTACATCAAATATGCCGTCGATTTCGACGGCAATGGCCGCCGCGATCTCTTGCGTAGCGCGCCCGATGTGCTGGCCTCGACCGCGAACTACCTCAAGAGCTATGGCTGGCAGCGCGGCAAGGACTGGGAGCCCGGCGGCGCCAATTTTGCCGTGATCCAGCAATGGAACAAGAGCGAGGTCTATTCCAAGACCATCGGCTATTTCGCGACGCAGCTCGCGCGCGCACCCTAGCAATCAAGGGGCCGATCGCAATGCCGTCGGCCCCTTGCTGCTTTTTCTACTTCGCCATGCCTGCCTGCATCGCCTTGCTCAGATGCATGCCGCACGCACCCATCTTGCCGCCCAGCATCGAGTCCTGAGCCAAAGCGATCTCCTTCTGCGCGGCGATTTTGCTCTCGCCGTCAGCCATGGTCTCGATCATGGTTTCGGTCTTGGCGAGATTGGGACCGCTGCAGCCAGCGTTCACCCTGGCGGCGTTGGCGGGAACGACGGCGTAGGCAATGGCAGCCATGGCGGCTGCTGCGAATAATTTATTGAGCATGTGATTTTCCCATTTTCTCTTTTTGACAGAACCGACGCCATTGCCGGAATCTGCGCGACGATTGTTTTCCTGTTGCAGAGAAATTCGGAATAAACTTCGCGCGAGGTGCTGAGCGCAGCGCGCAAGGCGCTTATGCGAAACGACGCATTTTCATTACAGCTGCGTAATTCATTACAGCCACGTAACGACGCGGCGCAGCACGCGCGGTCATCGATGCTGCGTCAGCATGCTTGACGTGAACACACGCGCAAAAAATCGAATCCGAGTCGGCGAAGCGGTGGCGTACGGCATTCGTTGGAGCGTGACGGGTTGGATTTGGATCGACTCGCTGCGCGTCCGAAACACGAACGATCGCGTGCCTCGACGCACCCTTTTCTACGGTGCGCTGGGCCAGACTCAAAACTTCGAAAACAACCCCATGCAAAGTTAGACTGGGCCCCGCCCTCAGCACTCTTGCTGGTGTCCGGGGCACGTCACGGCCCAGACCGAGCTCATCCCGCTATAGTGTAATAAAATGATTTAATATTCACTTTTATGAAGCAATCTGCATGCGAATCGCGCATGCAAAAATTCCAAAAAATCCTGCATTGAGAGAAGGTTCGACCCAATTGAGTTGAGCCCGCTTTGATTTTCGAGCCCGGAACCATCACTTTTCAGAGCATTAATGGTTACGTCGGGACTGCGAGAACGCCGCGGCTTTACGGGCATCATCGCCTGATTTGGAGGCCTGAGAGGCTGTCTCGGACGCGCGCTCGGGCAGCCATGCCGAAAGGTTAATCAGATCCCTACCAGTGTCATGCGTTTTTGGCTTAGCTGCATCGCACCATCGGAACTTCCGCACTGCAAAATATCCGCTATATTCATTTCAACGATGAGGCTTCCTCCAAGGGCTGAATCGTAAACTACAAGGAGACTACCATGTTACTCTCGCTCATCCGCATGATCCAGGCGTTCCGGGACTATCAGCGCAATGTCAGCGAACTGTCCCAGCTTAGCGATCGCGAACTGGCCGATATTGGCCTTGATCGTTCGGACATTCCGCGCGTTGCAGCCGGGACCTACAACGGCTGATTCCCCAGCCGCCTGACGAAACGGATAGCGCCCGCCTCGCTGCGGGCGTTGTCGTATCCGGGTCCTGCACCGCGGTCGAAATCGCTGTTCGCCGCAGGTGCTTTTGGCTGGAAAACGCGCTAACTCCTGCGCCATGACTGCAGCCAAATCTCCAACTGAATCCGTCCATGTCGTCGGCGGTGGCCTCGCCGGCTCGGAAGCCGCCTGGCAGATCGCCAATGCCGGCATCCCCGTGGTCCTGCACGAGATGCGCCCGGTACGGATGACCGAAGCCCATCAGACCGAGGGGCTTGCCGAGCTTGTCT
>Ga0307515_10011320_pt1 | contig 16930 bp, 12 predicted proteins | sample 17_EM_MG_FD_194513 | JGI IMG/M metagenome (GOLD analysis project Ga0307515, IMG submission 194513) | Populus trichocarpa ectomycorrhiza microbial communities from riparian zone in the Pacific Northwest, United States - 17_EM | ecosystem: Host-associated > Plants > Roots > Unclassified | place... | reverse complement strand
ATTATAAATCTAATTTTAAACTAAATATCAAGGATTAATGCATTCACACATCTCCGTAATCTTTGTTTTGTATTTAAAATATAAAATGTCTTTTATTATTATTATTATTTTTATTTTAATACCAATCATGTATATTATATTTTCATTACCTTTAAACAATTTATTTAGTATCTCTAAAAATGTCAAAAATCGACATGTACAGCATGTTTACCCCGTGAGTTTTTTTCGCTAGTATACATTTTATAGTCAATGCAATTACCTAGTTTTCAACGTGTTCAAGGCCTTTAGCATGAATATAAACTTAGTCAATCAATAAAATTGCAGAATTACAGGAACATGAATACACATGAAAGAAGACAACAGGCATGAACAAAGGAGTGATTAGAGGACAGTTCATAGAAGAAGGCTCGTTGACTTTTCAGTGCTTCTAAATAGCCCCTTCATCCCTGTTGATACAACGGACCTGTTGTAGGAATTAATTCTGTTAATTAATAGAATTAATTCATGTTATTTTAACCCTTAATTACCCATCTTTTATTACAAATAAATACCAAACATTTTTTAGTTTAAAAAACCCCATATTTTTTATTAAAAAAAAACCAAAACTATCAACAAAAAAAATAAAAACATCACCTTGAAAATATTACATTACCCATTAAGATCTACGTACTTAGAAAACATACCATACTCTCTTTTAAGCATTAGAACGTAAAAATATTGAAAAATACAACAAACAGAATCCAAGAACATTACAATCTAGCATTAGACTAGTCCATTGGTTTACGCTATATCGTGGATCGTAGTAAAAGATATTTTAGCACAAAAAAATATTTAGGTAATAATAATATGTTTTTTTGTTTTTAATTTCAACCATGAATTAAAGAATATTTGATTGTATAACCATGAAGCGTATTATAATTTTTTTTTTTGTATGAAACATTATATTTTTTTTGTAAGTAGAAAACTATGATAGGCATGTTGTGCTGAGATGACAAAGGTAAATAAAAAAAATATGATCGATAACAAATGGTAAGATTATATTTATTTTTTTTAAATTAAAGGATAAAAAAAGCATTAAACAAAAGAAAAAGAAAAACAAATAATAGCCCAGATGCCGTGAATTAACCTGTTAAACTTGCTACTAGGATAATGGAATCAATTGGTTTCAATGATTTTTTCTTTTTTTTTAAAAAAAATCAAATAGAAATAGCAAAATAATATAAAAAAACAAAACAAAAGGAGCCCATCTGTGTGTGCCTAGGCATTAAAAAAAGAATAACCCATCTGCATGAGCCTGAGCATTAAAAAAAAAAACAACCCAGACATGTGGACCTTCCAACCTAAAGTGTGTGCGTAGGTCTACCTTGTTTTTTTATTTTTTTAAATGGGCATATGATCTTTTTTTTTTTAAAGATAGCAGACAAAGCGTTGTTGGCTTTCTATAGATTTTGGCGACCAAGAGTTGCTGGAAAAATCAAAGGTTTAGTTTTTTCTAATTAAAACTCATTTTCAACTCATCTTTGATACAAAACACTATAAACACATTTATAAACCTATCAATGACCATAAAAAACCCAAAGAGTTATTTGAAAAACCAAAATCAACCCCAAGCTAAAATTATTCTCGTTGTCATATCTACCTCCTCTGATAAGTAGAAGGAAAAAACACGCAAGCCAAACTACCCTAATGAAATGAAATTCATAGACACAAAAATCAACCATTTTTATGCCTTGAATCATAAATAACGATGAATTTCTTCTTTATGCTGTAATTTGACGAGTCTCTCTCTTTTCTCATGGAAAAAACTAAAAACTAAGAAAAATAAAATTTAGTATTAAAATTAAATTTTAAAAAACTAAAAGAATTAGTTATCTAATAGTTAGAAAAGATGAGAGATTAAAATGAGCTTTTTAAACAAAATTTTAAGATATTATCTATTTTTCATGTTTTTTGCACCTTAGTTATTTATTTTTCAATTCAACTTTTTCTAAAAAAAAAATAAAAAATAATTGAATACTAATTTAGGCTAAAAAAAAACTCAATTATAAACAAACTTTTAAAGATCAAATTAATTATTCTAATTCACGGTGATTTGGTAGAGAATAAAAAGTAAAATAAAACAACCACATGGCTAAGTGTTTTGTGTAAAATAATATATTCATTACCTATGTTAATAACCATTTTTACAACAGATTTATCACCGATTGAAAAAGAAACTTTAATTTACTAAAAACAATCGGCAAGTTGCTGCGAGAAAGCAAAAGTGAGGGGGAGTGTCAACTCTCAAGAACATTGTGTAATCATTACAATCATTTCCATCCATCACTTAGTTTTAAAAACATTTGTCATACGCAAATCAGAATGGCAGATGAAAAGTAAAGTTTAATGGATAAATGAAAACAAAGAAAAGGGAAATCGGGGGACAGAGATTTTGCAAGTTAATAACGCTGAAGAAAAGATAAGAACGAAGTTAAGGCACAAAATTCTCTTTAACCTATAATTAACTGCAACAAAAATAGAGTAGCGTTTTCCTCCATATATAAATGAAAGCAACAGAGAGACAGACGGAAAGAAAATAGCAAAAAGGGTCACTCAGCGGCGACCACAACAGTCCACCGACCTTTCTGCGTTTTGCACTAATCTCTCCTCATTCATTTTTCATATTTTTGTTTTAAAAGGAGAGAAAAAATACTGCAAGATTCACGGCTATATTTTTTCTGAGAAAAATTCTTTCTTGATCCAGTTTTTAAAGTTATCCAAGACTCCCGATTATTCTCGAATCCAAAAAAACTTCCCGTCAAAAAATCGTATTGGGGTTTCTTTTTGTTAAAAAATTCTTATTTTAGAGGATATTTTCTTCAACTTTTACTCTTTCTGATCTTTTCATTATCCAATTTTTGTTTCTTTAATATACGTCAATTGGGTTTTGAAAGCAATTAGTATTTGTTGATTTAGTTGGATAGATACCAGCTTTGAGCATTTTGTTTATGTGGGTTAATGGTGATGTTTGAGAAGCAATCGTTATGTTAAAAAAGCAAGCAACTTTGCGTTTTTTCACCACCAATACAAGAGCTCTAATCATGGCTTCTTTAGCCCGTAATGATCCATTCCTTAAAGGGTTTCATAGTTTTCCTCCTCAATCACCAACAAGGCCTCAATCTTCATTGCTTTTTAGGAATGTTAATGTTTCGTTTGATAATTCCGGTAGCCCTGGTTTTAGGATCGATAGAGGTGGTGGCGCTTTGATGTTAAAAGGGTGTTGCTCTGATTCTTCGCGTGATCAGAAAGCACGCGCATTTGCACCAAACAATCAGTTGGTGCGCGATTTTGAGGCTAGATTGGAAGATAGGAGTGCTAGTATTAATGGTAGATTTGTTAACGATCATGGCTTATGCGGGAAGCTTCCCAGATTCCCTGACTTTCCTTTAACTGAGAAAATTGTTGTTGCCGTCGATGTTGATGAGGGTATTGGTCTATTCCCTTTGTTATGCTTTCATTGTTTTTGCTCATTTATATGGGTGTGTTAAATTCTTGGTCTTTTGTTTGATTAATTAACGGTTGTTTGAATATTTGTTTTATTGAGCTGCAAAATGTTACCTAATGAAGGTGCAAAGTCAGAACTTTAAGCCTGCCGCAATATGGGTACTTGACGATTTGTAATATTTTGCTAATGCAATATTTGACTTAGCAAATATATATTATATGATGTTAATGGGTTGATATTGGATGATAATGTGGTCATGATGCCTTTTTCCTGGTTATGTTGCTGACTTCTAGAAGTTTTTTATTTGCAACCATTCAGCTACTGATTCTATGTTTGCTTCGGCGTTTGTTTACTTGCTTTCTTTCTGATGTATCTTTTTTTTCCTGCTTTGTATTGAACAGTTCTGGGGAACTTTGTGTCAGCTTTGAACAGATTTATTGCTGATCGCTACTCTTTGAATCACTCAGTATCAGAGTATCATGTCTATGAGTTCTTCAGGGTATTCCATTCACTATCACTTTTCTACTTTCACATGTAGTACTGGCATATTATGTTCTGTGGTTTCTGAGGTTAGAATGGATGAGCTAGCTGCGTTAGAGAATAGAGGCTGCAAACTTTTTCTGTTTACAATTTTATTACTGAGTGGGGTTTGGGAACCATATTTTCTCGTGGAGGAAGACAATTAGAACTAAGCTTGAAATTCAGGAGTAGCAAAAGCCAGAGAGGGCTTTGTCTGGAATAACAAGAATGCAGTTTTGTGAATCTCAGGGTCGGACTTAGATATGTGTATCACCTGCATCGTGAGACTTTGGGTCCATGCATGTAGCTGACCTGAAGCATGCCTAATTGACTGTGGCGTATTGTTACAGCTGTTAGGTTAGATTATCACAGATATTGTGCAAGTTATGGATTGGTGCATCAAGCAAATCAGTAATGTGATATCTTTTTCCATTTCTTTAGTGTGGAATGAATGAAAGAATGCATACAGAGTTCAATTTAGTTATCGTTTACAAAATAATTTAATTATTAAGTTGGATATTTTCATGGTCAATTCTTCGTGTGGGCTGTGGGACCTGAGAACTTGAATTTACCCACGTTAAGATACCCTCATTCACCATGTTGAATATTGGGGTTCATGTTAAGGTATCACAACTGCTATCTCTTACATTAAAGTCTATACAGTTTATAGTGTTCTTATACCCTTGTTAACAAATGATTTTCACTTTCTTGTTCATTAAATTATGGTTTCTGCTTCTAGGAAAACAAATGCTTTACTTCAACATGTATTCTGATGCCCCCCCTTTTTTTTTCCCTGTTAATAGATATGGAACTGCACTCGTGATGAAGGTATTGCTATTGTATTCCTTGTTTCATAAGCAGGTTATTTTTATGTATCGGGGATGTGGCCTGTCAAAAGTGTTCAATTCTCAACAGTATTTGAGAAAAATTTCAAATAAAATCCATAGTGCACTGTAGTCTTGCAATTGTGACCTGTTAAATTTGTTCATTATAGGTCTTTTGAGTGTTATGCTCCATACCAGACGAGCTTTGTCAGAAGTTGGGAGCTCATTTTTAAAACTAAGTAAAATTTCATAAAAGAATTGCAGGGATCTTTTTGGATTTGCCTTTGATATGCAGGGATCTCTAACTAGCTGTGTATCTGAAAGAAATATGAGAATCCTGTTTGCGTTCCTGTATAGTAGACGGGAACTCCTGTTAACATTTCCAAATACAGTTTAGAGAAGTTAAATAATGTGCTGTTTCTAGTTCGCAGATGTCTATAACTATCATTGTATGTGTCCAGTTTGAATTTTTCATAATTGTGAATTATAAATGCAGGAGACTGCTTGCTACTTTTGAATGTCCTTGTTTGTATTTTGATCAATTATCCAATTAAAGAGAGGATATATTGCCCTCTGATTTTTGTTTTTAGTTATAGATTATTTATCCCGCAATAATTATTCTTTAATTCTTTTATAATTAGAATAGCTTCGCAACGTTGACTTTCTTATTGTTGCAGCTGATTTTCGTGTCCATGAATTCTTCAAGACACCATATTTCAAGACTGGTATCTACCCAATCCCAGGTGCTCAGAAGGCGCTTCATAAGTTGTCAAGACTTTGTAAACTATCAGTTGTGACGTATGTGTTCCTGGCATTTCATGTTATCATGTATAGAGAGACAAACATTGGAAATAACTGGGTTCTATTAATGAATGTACAAATAGGTCTCGGCAGAATGTCATCAAGGATCACACAGTCAAGTGGCTAGAGAAGCACTATCCAGGAGTCTTTCATGAGATTCACTTTGGAAACCACTTTGCTCTTGATGGAGAGTCTAAATCAAAGTCAGAAATATGCAGGTATGTTCATTTAACCACTTTGCAGTATGTTGAATGCTCTCAGGCTGCTTAACTGTGCTAATCTTCTTACATTTGAACTCGTCTCTTAAAATCCTAGTGATTGGAATTGAATAGGGAAGTGCACCATGTAACATTGTTAAAACTTGGAAGTACAAGTATTCTGAGCTTGGCTTTGCCAGCACCATTGATTTAGTGACCTTGTATGCAAAGTCCTATGGATAGAGTTTAAGTGTCTTGCTCCTAATCTTAATTTTATCTGGCAGGTCCTTAGGTGCAAAGGTTCTGATTGATGATAACCCAAGATATGCCATTGAGTGTGCTGAAGTTGGAATCAGGGTTCTACTTTTTGACTATGAGAACTCTTATCCATGGTGCAAGACAGATTCGGTTAATCAGAACCCCCTGGTCACAAAAGTTCATGACTGGGATCAAGTAGAGCAACAATTAGTTTCATGGATAGGGTCTTAGTTCTCAATGATTTTGTGACAAGGATTCACAAGATGTCACCTCTTCATCACAATATAATCATTGATTCTAATGCCTGGTTCTTTGAGAGTGCCGAAAAAGGTTAGCATAAATTTTAGCATTGACTTTTGGCAAGGTGGCTGTAAGGAGACCAACCAAATAGCGCTCTGGTTGTATGAACAGAAGTAGAATTATTGAAGCTTGTATATTTTCCCTCTTCGGAGGCACGTAGATTAGAATGGTAAATTGCCAAGACTGTTGAACACTCGTGCTGCTATTAAATCCTCCTCTTCGGAATGTCATTATATGCCTACAGCTTCTTGTTTCCACTCACCTTTTGAGTTAGTTATAGAGCTCGAATACATTACAGGCAAACCAGGCTTTATTTTTTATAACGGGATGCTTGATCTATGAAAAAAAAAAAAAAAGAACCTACGAATGCACATGTGAAATGCATGGATCCTGTTAAACAATCCTTGAGATGGGAAAAAATTAATGCTGTCAAATTGGTCTAATATGGCCAGTTATGGCGACTTTTCGGATGAAAATCTTATATTCTGTACTTTAATTACCTCGTGTCATGCCTTCTGCAATAATTCGGGCGAACTATATGATATAGAGCTGCAGAATTGTGCATGGGAATCCAGGACAGGTGAACAGTCCCGATCCTTTTAGTTTAGTAGTAGCCCAAGCGCACAATGACCCTGCTTTCGAGTTTCGATCGTGTAAAGAAAGGCTTAATGGACCTCCAAAAGCGGTCACCTCGGCCAAACTTTAGTGCATTAGTCCCTCCCCAGTCCGGCCTTATGGTCTAAAGAGCTAATACTCTAATTTTCTGATTTGAAAACCTCAGCTGGAGTTGGTTTGGAGGTCCAGGCTACAGAAGGCATTTGCAATTGGTCCAGGAATTTGCCTTAAGATTTTCCAATATCTCTACAATTCTACCCCTCAACCTCAATCTAGCATCATTTGTTAGAGCATGTAATCACTCTTAATACCCCCAGAAGATAGTTTTTCTTTCATAAGATGTTTTAATGTGATTGGTAATCTCTCCATTTGATTAACAGAATGGTGAATTCTCATTTGCCTGGTACATGCAATTATTCTCCCGGAGGAATCGGCCTTAACTTGAGGAACTCTTATCTTGATCTTGTTCTCGGGCAAGGCAAGAGCTCTTGCATGCAACTGTCAGTCCGAACTTCGGCTAGAGTAGGGACTAAAGAACTGTTAATCGAATCTGTGCGTATTATCTACCGCAAGGATCCTACCTGTTCCGGGCTGGAATATACACCGTGTAGGAGCATCAAATGCATTTTGGAAGGAGACAGGAGTTTCTGTTTGCTCCATCAGTATGTCACAAAGCAACTGAGAATAATACAAATTATTTGATTTGCAAATAGGTTTTTATATTTCTTCAGCAGATTGTAACAGCTATCGCTATTGTTGGGCGGTTGCTTCGCCCAAGTGCGTCAACTCTACAAGTGTGAGAATGTTTAGAATGAGGGACTCTTGGACTGGCTCAGATTAAGCACTGAGTACACTAATTCTTCTAAATGCCCCCATTACCTTACCAAAAGCTGCACCAATAATCAGGGAATAACTTCTAAAACCATAGAATATTCAGTTTTTTTTTTTTTTTTTAGGATATATAGAATTCCAGGTGAACTAGGAGCCAAGGTCTATGTTGAGCCCTCTTTCCATTAGAAATTGATCAAATAAAAGTCCCCTCATTACAAAATAACAGCAGCTGAAACAAGAATCAATGCGCAACCATACCATTTCACAAAAAAAAAAAAAAAGTGCTAGGAAAAAAAAAAAAAAAAAGAAAAAAAAAAGGCACACCAAAATTTCTGAACTTTCTAAATTTCAGATTGAATCCAGAGTATAACAAAATTCCTCAATGTTTCAACTACTTCAAATTGAATCCTGCAAAGAACAAAGGCCAAATATAAATAACCAAAATCTTATGGCTAAAACAATGATGAGAAACCATACGAAACTCTCCTAACCAAAATGCTACAGTTCCTTCCTGCTTTCTCTGGCCACCCTGGTGGGCTATGGGAGGAGGATCAAGTGGTTCTTTCCCAGTTAATTCCTTGACTTCTTTCTTGATGACTTTGATGATGGCTTGGAGTGTTCTGCAGCTACTTTGGAAGTGGTAGCTTGGCTTGATTTTGAATTTGATGTGTTGGAACTAGTAGAGGTAGCACCAGCTTCATGTTTTTCTCTCACTACAGCTCCCTGAGAACCTCTCACCTGAGCTGCCCTCTTATCCTTTCTCTTGGGCCTGTAACTCGATCTCTCTCTCTTGGGGAGCCACCTTTCTGGATCTGGAGGAGGGCCTGGATTAGCAGGATCAAACCCTTTCGGATACCTTGGCTTTCTCTTTCTCTTTTTCTTTGGCTTCTCCTTCTTACCCTCCTCATGTGCTCCAGTAACAACAACAGACGCACCTTCAACGTGCTTAGCTCCAGAAGTCTTCTCCAAACTATCCACATCAATCCCCTTCAGACCTGGCAATGGTTTCAGCTTCTTCTCATAGGCTTCTGCCTTGTCAACATCCACCCGGGCAACTGTATTCACCAGCCCAACCAAAGCCTCTATGCTCCCCCGGCTTCTGACAAGCTCCTCATATAGGCGGGCAGCATCTTCCTCCTTGCCATGCCTGACCTTGAATGAAGCAGCCTCTTGCATTATAACATTCAGCTTGTCGTCCTCAGTCATGGCATTTGACCACCATTTGATTGCAGAGTCAAGCACAGTGGATGCACCATCAACATCTCCAGCACGCTCTTTAAGAGCAACTAGAGTAGCAACAGTAGCAGGCATGTGCTGAATATCAAGTATCTTAGACAGGGAGTCGGCTGCAATTTGGGGATGGCCAGCAGCAGCAGCAACTTGCGCCCTTGCAAGAAGAATGACCCTAGACTTGTCAGGGAACTTCTCAGCAAACTGGCCAAGTATTTCTTCAGCTTTAGCAGCCTTGTTCTCTCTGACAAAGACCGCAGCTTGAAGCAACACTGGCAGCACACTGTCAGCAAACATGTCTGGCAGAGCAGTGACAAGTTCTCGTGCCTGTTAAATATTGGCAATAAACAGGCATTATCTAGGTATGCAGAGGATCCCATTACTTGTATAATACTAGAAAGCAGCAGAAATAAAAAAAAATGGGATGCAAAAGGCCAAACACAACACCTGATCCATCTTATTCGTGTGGAGAAGCAAAAGCACTCGGTTTGCATATATTGCTTCCTTTTGTTTTGGAGAAAGTTTGTCAAGTCCACGAGCAAGCTGAAAAGCCTGTGCATCTTGTTCTTTTAGCCGATCAAGTTTTCTCAGGTTATCAGAAACATCTTTTGAACCTTTCAGAGCAATAAGATTGTTCACAGCAACTGCAAAGGATGACTCATCTGCCAAATTTCGATTAATGATTTCTGTGTAAGCTTCCATGGCCTCTGGTGAACGTCCTAAGAGCTGATGAAACAAGCTTTCTTAATTATTTACTATTCAGGGAACAAAACAAAGAAAGAAACTGCCTTGCTACAAAAATAGTTAATGGCAAACTATTCACATGATGTCATTATCTTACTTGTTGAACATATGCCAACTGCACAGCTATAGGAGCCAATTCAATCTCTATATCATCCTCAGCCAAATTGTCATCCATCAGTGCTTCTTGACCAACTCTGCCCAAAATATCAAAAGGTGTATGTCAATGAGACCATAACCTCAATTCCATGGAGACATTTACTATTCATGCTTCAAAAAGAGACCACTTCAGCATAGAAAATTTCAATAATAAAAAATGGAGACAAATCCATCCTCAACATGTGCTTTGCCATGAACAAATGGAGACACAAGCATCCTCAACATGTGCCTTGCCATGAACAAACAAAAGTTTTATATCTGACAAAAAAACACAAGCATGAAGGACTATAAAATTTCGACAAGCTTATGGATTTCATCCAGTATTCAGCACACAACAATTAATCCACCACTTTGGTGACATTTAGAAAAAGCATATAGATACCAATGCAAGAGAATAATGCAAGCCATAATAATGAAATTGTAGTGCCATTGAATATTTCCATAAAATCAATATCTAGAAAGAGCAAAGAACTACGTATCACCTTCGGGCTGTCAGCAAAAGCTGTTCTGCATCAGTGTATTTATTCCTCTCAATCAAAGAACAAGCGGTGTTGTATGCCAACTCAAAACTGCTAGAAGCTTTAATCCGATTTGCCTCCATCATTCCCTGAACTTGAGAAGACTTCCCAGCCAAAATCAACCCAGCAACAAGATTTATTTCTAAAGTATCAATCTTCGATTTTTGAAGCTTCTGATAGACATCAACACAAGCATCCATTTTTCCTAGACGAAACAGAATCTGAGATTCTAGCAACATTGTTTCCGAAGTTCTCTCAAGACCTTTCAACGACTCCAATGCTTCATCCAACTTGTTTTGTCGGTATAAGCAGTATGCCTATTAACACACCAGCAAGAAGAGGGTCAATTCTATAGATTTATGTGCATGTTTTTAGCAACGAACCTCAAAAACCCTAAATTGCATTAAGAAAAGGTACGAAAAAAAGAATATCCAGACCACCAAAATTACTGATTAAAATATCAGAGTAAATTCAAGATGCATTAAAAAGAGCAAACAGAAAGTAAATGTTCCTAGCAAAATTTACATTTTTATTTTGTTCATAATTTATCAATAATTAGCTGATTTACCTTGAAGTAAGAGAAATCAAAAGGAAGGTTTTGCCTTTGAGCAGAGTGGATAGTCGAAAGAGCTTTGTCAATGCTATCACACTTTATCAAAGCCACTACTTTGCATCGAATTGCGTCTTCATCGTTTGGAGCTACTGACAGAACTGCGATAAAATCAACACAAATTAAGATCAAAATAAGTATATACATAAATAAATAAAATTAAGGAGAATAAATACCTTGATCGGCTACTTTGACGGCTTGCTCGAACTCAGATCGCTCGATGTGTCGATTGAGGTTACTGAATAGATCTTCAATTGGAGGGGGAGGCTGCTGCGATGCCGTCGCTTTGCCTTTCACTTTGGGAGCCATGACGGAATTTGTTTCTGCGATGGAGCAAGCACCAAATTGGAATTGGGACCAATAGTTATAAGACCGACCCGGCCCGAAACTAGATAGTTGACCCGAGACCAGATTCAACCACTTAACTTAAGTTTTGATTATGAGATTATTTTGTGGTTTCTACCGTGTTATTTATTTAAAAATATATTAAATTATTTATTTTTAGATTTTTTTTATTTTTAGAATTAACATATTAAAATTACAAAAATATTAATAAAATTACTCTAACAGAAAATAGAAGCAAAAGTGGGCCAAAATCGTACAAAACGGGCTCAAATGAGAGTTGTAGCTCCTGGATCATGAACATCGTGGGCTGCAGTAGACTAAATAAAATTACTTGTTTAGTTTTATTTTTATATGAAAAGGCGAGACCAATATTGAATTAAAATAAAATAGCCATAAAAAATATTTAAGTTTTAATATTTGGTAAATTATAAAAGCTCTCCCATAATCTTATGGTTATTAAAAGAGATAGTTACATGAATCATTATATAGTTTGATCTAAATTTTATTTTTTCTCTATATTTTTATAAATTTTATTTTTCATCTTATAATTTATATATTTAATAACAATTTACATAATTAAAAATGTATTTTATTTGTACTTTTTGTTTGATCTAGGAAGTAAAGTGCAATTTATAAAAGTATAGAATAAAAGGTGAAGCTTAGATCAAATTATAAAAGAGATTTTATAATTATCCAGATTTTAAATTGTTAAAATATGTAGAATCCCAATCTTAAAGGAATTGTAAAGGATTTTAGTAAGATGACAATTTTAAATTGATTTCATCTTGTATTGTACATACTCTTAGCAAATTCCCAACATGATAACTGGTTTGGTAGCCTCATGTATGCATATTACGAGGACACATATCTGGAGAAAGAGGGTTGGTGATGAATTATATCCTTTTTCCACCGTAGCATAGTCACTTCGATCCTTGAATCTACCATCGGTATTGGATTTAGGGCAATAAAACTGCAGTTGATAGGTTGGTTTGGTTTCAGATTAGGCTCAGCCCAAAGAGAAGGACTGGGATCCTGTTCTTCGGCTGATGAGCTTGCTTGAATTGAACTCGTGAAGTGGAAAAGACCATGCTCCTCGGTGCTCGCGAAGGTCTGAAAAACTGTTTTAATAGGACAACGAAACATTGCCTTGGAAGTATCTATCAATAAATCCAACAAATCTGCTCTGTTTTGGAATCTGGATATACTCATGCATGTGATGGGATGGCATGCAATCCAAGAACAGATAAAATGCTTGTCAAGTTCAGGGAATATGCTTGCAGTAAGCAAACTCATTTTGATGTTTTGGGATAGTTTTACATTAGAGACAAAACCTTCTTCAGCTCCCTCTGAACTCCTATTCTGATTTTCAAGGCTGCTTGCAGGGTGTTTAACAATATCCACCGCCGTCTTATTTTAAAGCTTCGTGTAAGCTTGTTTAACCTCACCAGCCATGAGGGGACGCTCGTTTTTGGTTGAATCATGATGAAATGGATGTTAGGATTTGAATTTATAACATCTAGAAGAAGCTTGGGCTAAATTAAAAGCCTTTAGACTTTCCATGGGAGGGTTACTCTGGTTTGGCACTTGTGATTATGATGATCCTAACAAAAATAAATAAAGTTCAGAAACAAAGAGTGCACGCTAGCTTAAACTCTGCTTTTCTAATTTATGAAGTTTAACCAAAAGCAGGTACCAGTGGTCTCAACTACAGCAATAAGGCCACTAAACCTTAATGCTATGTATTTGCATATTGAGAAACTCAACTGAATATAAGCCTAGAAACAAATTAGCAAGCCTTGGCCTAAGCCCAATACTCCATCTCCATGCAGGTGTGCAAGCCACAAGAATCAACAAAAAAGTGACCGCATTCAACCGTCAAAGTTTAATCAAACTCAAAAAGCAGAATGAAAACAAGAAAGAATATGACCATCATCACCAGGTCCAGCATCAACTGGACAGCAAATCCTTGATGATTCCCCACATCACATGCTTTCTTTGATGTTCACTATCATATAACTTTATTACCCGTTCAACCCTATGATCAATGCAGCGATACTAATTAGGCCAGCCAGTACTCTACCCTCCTCGTCATGCTTGGCCATTTCTTGCTTCCATGCAAAAAGAACATAGAGGCCCATCCTAATGTGGCTTTCTGCTAACTATGTTGTTATCTCTATACAACTCACATCACTTGTATTTAACAAACATGCATTCAAGATGGGCCAACTCTAATCATGTGTCTGTTCTCCATTGAGCTTTGTATCTGCTCCCTGGCATGCCTTAAAGCATCAAGAACTTCAATAACACTTCTATTAACTATCTTCAACTCATTTTTCTTGGTAGATGCCGGCAAACTCATTGGGACTAATGCCAAAGAATCATCCACATAGTCCTCGTTATCGCTCTCAATTCCTGCATTTGTCTCCATCTCCGCCACTGAAGCTTTGATGCTCGAAGAACTGAAAGAGATTATCAGAATACTAACAAAATTAGCTTAGAGAAACCCCATTAGATTAGCATAAATAAAAGTGATTAATTGAAAAGGACAATGCATGTTGAACTGCATACCTTTGGTCATCAGCCTTTGAATCTTGGGAACATGCCATGGATTCATGGCTAGATTTATCCAAGGAATAGTCTTTGAGGTTATGTCCAGAATTTGAATTTTGAGTATCTTGAGTGCCAGTACTCTCTTCAATGGAATCCAAAACAATACCCGCATTTTGATTGGATGTAGTTGTTTCGGAGCCATTGTCTTTCATATCTTGTGAGAGTGCTTGGATTATGCTTTGGGGCTTGGATTCAGATTCTTCAGGGTCTTTGTGGCCTGAAGTACTTGTGGATGATGTGCTAGAAAATCCACTAGTGTCAGATGAACTTGACTTCTCTGATCCCTCTAATGTAGGTGAGATTTTCAAAGATTCGAGCTTCTTCATCAAGAGTTTATGCTTCTTCTCGGCTTTTTTCCTTAATTTGGTTTCTTCTCTGATTTTGTTCTCTAGCTCTATTAACTATACCATTAAAAATAGATGAAAAAGAAACTTGAGATCTTACAGTTGATGCATTGTGGGTGTATATTGGTATCCCAGATGTGATGCATGCGATAAATCAATCCACCCAGAAGGAGAAAAAATAAAGCAAAACACATTCATGGGATAGAAGAAACAGACCTTGTTGCCCATGAGTTCTGCCTCCTCTTTAGCAATCTTTGAAGCTTGTCTCTCTGCAAGCAATCTTCCTCTCAGGCATTCTAGAGTCCTCCAACTATCCCGTCCTTCCATTTTCTTGCTTTCACTGATAATGAGAGACAATCCATCTCACAATGTAAGAGATAAGAACATATCGAGGAAGAGAAAACAGAGAGATCAACGAGAACCCACCTCCATCCTTTCTCTTCCTTGCCAGGTGCTGTCATTTTCTCTGCCACTGAAACCACTTATAGTGTGTTAAATTCTTAGCAAAGAAAGAAATGTGAAGGACCTTTATCCCAGATACTACTGTTCTGTAAACTAAAAACTCAGAAAGATTCTATGGAAGTTGAAACATAGGGGAACTAACAAATGTGTACTTTACTATGTTCAAAACCGAGTGCTTGGTCTCTCTTGCTCATATGAGGTGCCTTTAAATCCAACTTTGTTTTTTCACTTCACAGCAACCCTTCATTATTTAACTTGGTTGGTCTTGTCTCTTCTTTTTTTTATAAAAAAAAAAAACTGTCTTGGCCTCTCTTTGGGAGTAAAAAATTACTTGTCTTGATCTCAGTTGGTAGCGTGGTCTCAGTTAGTAGAGTGGTTTAAATAGAGACTTATAAAAATTTAATTTTTTAAAAAGTTAATTTTTATATAGTTTTAAATTATTTTGATGTGTTGATATCAAAATAAATTTTAAAAAATAAAATATATATATTATTTTAATATATTTCTAAATAAAAAAACTTTTTAAAAAATTATAACAAGACACCAAACACCTTTTATTTTTTTTGAACTAATATTATAAAAAATAATTAAATTAATATATTTTAAAATATAATTTCTTAATTGTATATATGAACGGCGTAATTTGAGACACAATTTTATATATGCAACTCACTTAGACAAAAAAAAATCATTTATTTTTTCGAGTCCATTTCTTCATCTAGTCGCTCATTTTTCCATTGCATTTGACTTTAATTTTATTATTATGATCATTTTATATGTTGTTTTTGTGAAAAATTTAAAACTAAAGTTAATATTTATTTTTGAATGAGAATGATAAAGAAAATAGTTACCACTCCATTTATTGCCCTGCAAGGGAGGACCCAGCCCGGATATACTACTATACAATGACACGTGTGTAAACGGACAGCTACAAGAAAAACAATTCAAAATTTTGAATTACATCACGGGGCTGCATTTCTGAATGAGCCTGGCTCTAGCTCACAGTCACGTGATGTTCCTGAACTGTTTTTGGCCAATTTATTTTTATATTTTAAAAATATTTTTGAAAAAAATTAATTTTTTTTATTTTAAATTAATAATTTTTAGTATTTTTAAATTATTTTGATGTGTTGATATCAAAAATAATTTTTAAAAAATAAAAAAAATATTATTTTGATATATTTCCGAGTAAAAAATACTTTGAAAACAATCACAACCACACATCCATATACACTTTTTCTCTACCGCAACTAGCCAAATTTATTCACCTTTTTTTTTTTCCAGTAAAAGTAATTTCCATTTGTTTTTACTCTTAATCATATTTACCAATGTAATTTCCATATGTTAGAATATCAATAATATCCTCTTCTTTCACTATGATCTTCTATTATTTATTACCCCCTTATTATTATATATTGTATTATTTATTTGTTTTTTATCATGACTTTATTATGTATTGTCACTTCAACATTATTTCACATCATTAAAAATCATTAAAAGTAATTTTATTATGAATTGTGGTAGTAGTTGTTTTTCAAAGTATTTTTTAATTAAAAATATCTTAAGTTAAAAATAAAAAAAATTAATTTTAAAAAAATAAAATTTTTAAATTTTTATCTTACTTAAAAAGTATTAAAGATTAGCTTGCATTGCACTCAAAGAAAGGAGGGCAGTATTTAGTTTTTACTAATAATAACCTTTCGAATTGATTTTGCATTATGAAGTCTGTCCACCAAGCTAGCATGGCTTCCCTGGGAGCATGGACAAAGGAGCTTTTAAGGGCACTCCATCAACATACAAATGGACGACCTCCTCTTTTTCTGTGGGCTCCATTTTTAAAGTTAGATAGGTTCCTGCGCTTGCACCGCAGGCTACATAAAAAAGAAGGTTTATGCGACGTGTATTTAGAAACAAGTGGAGAGATCTAGAACCTGGGTCGTTAGTTTTACTCATAGTTATAAAACCCGACCCGGGTGTTGACCCGGTCAAAGAGCCGGGTCTCGGGTTTTAGGGGTCAACCCGGGTCAACTCGGATCAACCCGGATTAACCCGGAAAAATTTTAAAAAATATATTTAAAATTT
>Ga0307515_10011319_pt1 | contig 16931 bp, 18 predicted proteins | sample 17_EM_MG_FD_194513 | JGI IMG/M metagenome (GOLD analysis project Ga0307515, IMG submission 194513) | Populus trichocarpa ectomycorrhiza microbial communities from riparian zone in the Pacific Northwest, United States - 17_EM | ecosystem: Host-associated > Plants > Roots > Unclassified | place... | reverse complement strand
GAGCTAAACACGTATCTATGAGCGCCTTGCAATTTAGGCTTTTGCTTACGCTGTGCCCGCGCGTGAGATTTTCGCTGGACAATAGACGACCGGGATGTATAGGGCGATCGTCTACCAGAGCATGCAATAGCACACATCTATCTCGAGTGCGATATGATGGAATCCCTACTCCTCGCGCTGCGCGACTAGCTAGTGCCGTGAACCGCTGGCCCTTTTTCGTCATCCACTCTGCTTCCAATCAATTCTTCCGCGCTTCCAAGCGCGTCCCGGAGCAGCCCGATGAAGCTGTCGAGGAAAGGCGGCCGGAAGGTCGGACGGGTCACGACGAGCACGTCCCGATGCAGCCGCGGTGTGCCGGGTGGAACTGCGACGATCTGCACATCCTCTCCCCGCTTGATTCCTGCGGCCACGACGGTTGCTGGAAGCAGGCTGACGGCCAGCCCACTGGCAACGAGTGTCATGAGGCAGTTGGAATCCGTACTCTCGAAGGACACGCGTGGGCGAAAGCGTAGGCGCTCTGACCACTGACGAAGCAGCCGTCTATCCCCGAGCAGTTGGTTTCCGATCGCCCAATCGCCGGCTACACATTCCTCGAAGGTGAGGGCTCGTCCGGCCGGGGCGATGAGCAGCATCGGCTCCTCGTCGATCAGCGTCACGCTCAGTGAGTCCGCCGCGGTGGGCGGATCGCCGCCTATGTAGCGATATCCGAGCAACACATCGAGGGCGCCTCCGCGGATGAGGGGCAGCGCGTCCGGCGTCTCCATCTCGCGGAGAGATAGCTCGGGGAGCAGGCCGCCGGGTCGCATTTGTTTGAGGACCGATGGCAGCAGGTACTGCATCGCGGTTGCATAGGTGCCGAGCACCAGGCTTGCTGTTTCCGACCGGGAGATAGATCGCAGACTGTCGGCGAACTCGGCGTTGGCGCGGAGCAGCGGGCCCGCCGAGGCCAACAGCGCGCGCCCCGCAGCGGTGATCGATATACGGCTCCCGGGCCTTCGGACCAGTAGCTCGACGCCGAGCACACGCTCCAGGCTGCCGATGTGCTGCGTGACAGCAGACGGCACATAGCCCAGTTCGGCGGCCGCCATCGCCATCGACCCGTGCTCGACCACCGCGACAAACGATCGAATCCACTTGACGTCTGACAAGTTGTTCATGGTTCGTGAACTCTAACATCATGAGACATCGCTTTTCAAGAACCTCTACCTGGTAGCACCATCGAGCAATTGCAGAGACCCGCACTCACTTGGCGAGCCGAAGAAGGATGTGATCGCGGATGCCCGAACAAGCACCGAAGCTGCGAAGGGAACTGCGGGTCGTCGAGACGATGGCGCTATCCATCGGGCTCATGTCGCCCGCTCTGGCGATGTCCGCGGCGGGAGCGGGAGCGGCGGGGCTCGTGGGCCGCGGCGTGCCTCTCGTCTTCCTGTTTGCAGGCGTGGGCATCTGTTTCATCGCCTATGGCTTCATCTATCTTTCTCGCTACTACGCACATGCCGGCAACGCCTACGCACTCGTCGGGGTCACTCTTGGGCCGCGCGCCGGTTTCGTTGCCGGCTGGTCACTGCTTGCCACCTACGTGCTGTTCATCCCCGCCGCACTATTGGCTTTTGGCGCGTTCGTATCATTGTTCCTGGACCAAACTGGCCTTTGGCCAGGCACTCCCTTCCTGCTATTCGCCCTCATCGGGGCGGTGCTGGTCTGGCTGGCTGCCGCCATTGACGTCAAGAAGCTCACACGCGGTCTGCTCGGGCTCGAGGGCGTATCGGTCGCGGTGATTGTTGTCCTGATGGTTGTAGTCGTGGCCCGGCTCGCGACCGGATCCGCGCCAGGCGGTCACCACCTCACGGCCGATGTCTTCCGATTTGGGGACGGTGTCGATTTGCGCACCATTGCTCTCGGCTCCGTATTCGCTTTACTCGCCTTTGCCGGCTTCGAAGCCGCTGCCAGTCTCGGTGAGGAGAGCAAGCTCCCGCGCCGTGACATTCCCCGCGCACTGCTCATCGCAGTCCTCGCCGGATCCGTCTTCTATTTTCTTTGCATGACCGTTCAGAGTCTCGGCTTCGGGGCGGACGCGGCCGGCGTGAAAGCCTTCGCGTCCTCTGGCGGCCCGTTGTTCGACCTCGCGAACTCGTATCTTGTGGCCTCAATCGCGTGGATTCTCGAGTTGGGCGCTGCTGTCAGCGCCTTCGGAGCTGCTCTCGGCTCCGCAACTGGGGCGAGCCGGCTAATTCTCGCGCTGGCCCGCGACGGTTTGCCCGGTTCGCCTCTCACACGTGTCTCGCGGCGCTCGGGTGCTCCGACCGTGGCGCTCGGTGTCTCGATGATCGTTGGCGTGGTGCTCATAGTCGTGCTAGCCGCAAGCGGCGCCGACGGCCTCGCGGGTTGGGGCTACCTTGGAACGCTCGGAGTCCTGTTTATCATCGTCGCCTACGTGATGGTCAACATCGGCGCGATCCGTCACGCAGTTCAACGGCGAGAGAAGAACGCATTGCGAGTGGTCCTCGCGCCTGCAATCGGCGTGGTGATCCTCACATATGTCGCCTTCACACAGATCTATCCGGTGCCGCCGGCTCCGTTCGACATCTTCCCCTACATCACGGCCGGCTGGCTGCTCGTCGCAGGAGTGCTTGTGCTGGCGGCGCCCGGCCTCACCAAGCGGATCGGTGCGTCGCTTGCCCGAGACGCCGGGCCTGCGACCACCGAGCCAGCGTCGCACGAGGAACGAGTACCCGAAAGATCTTAGTAGGGGACCACCGTCGACGATTCCATCAATTAAGCGAGGACGGCCATCCCGAACCACAGCGCCGCATATGACATCGAAAAATTGCGCTCGAAGTTCCCCGCGCTGCGGCACGGCACCGCGTTCTTCGACAGCCCCGGTGGTACACAGACGCCTCTTGCTGTCGGTGATGCGATCCGCGACGCGCTCACCCAGCCCGTAGCCAACCACGGTGCAGTGACGCAGGCAGAGCGAAACGCGACAGAAATCGTGAACCGCTGCCGCTCAGCACTCGGCGACTTTCTTAACATCGCCAGTGACACCATCATCTTCGGCCGTAGCGCGACAGCGTTGACATTCGATCTCGCCCGAGTGATCTCTCGTGCTTGGCGTTCCGGTGACGAGGCCGTGGTCACGCGCCTCGACTACAACTCAAACGTGCAGCCCTGGTTAGTCGCTGCCGAGCGCACAGGGGCCGTCGTCCGGTGGGTCGACTTCGACCCGGTGTCCGGCGAGCTGCCAGTCGCGGCGGTAGTTGAGCAGCTGAGCGACCGAACGCGCCTCGTAGCAGTGACTGCCGCTTCAAACGTGATCGGCACAAAACCGAACATCATGCGCATTGCGGATGCAGTACACGCGGTCGGCGCGCTTCTCTATGTGGATGGAGTTCATTGCTCTGCCCATGCGCTGGTTGACGTGCCCAGCTTGGGGGCCGACTTCTTCACTTGCTCCCCTTACAAGTCTCTAGGCCCTCATTGTGCAGCGGTGACCGGCCGACTAGAGCTCCTGCAGGCACTCTTCCCGGACAAGGTCGCCGTATCGCCCAATGCGGTACCGGAACGGTTCGAACTCGGCACTCTTCCCTATGAACTCATGGCTGGAACCGCCGCGACAATCGATTTTCTCGCGGACATCGCACCAGAGGGCAGTACGCGCCGCGATCGGCTTGAATCGTCGATGAGAGCGATCGACGACCACGAGACCGGTCTTCGTGAGGTGATCGAGGGCGGGTTGGCGCAGTTCGAGCAGATCACTGTCCACTCGGGAGCCGCGGAGAGAACGCCGTATAACAGCCGCGAGGATGCCGACCGGCTATTGAACTGCGTCGCCGACTTCTTTTCCGATGCGTGAGCAAGAAAGGGAAAACACCGACATGACCACCACATTCGATGCTTACCGGTCGCAAGCGAAGGACTGGGGTCGTTGGGGGCCTGACGACGAAATCGGCCGAGCGAACCTCCTGCACGCCGAGCGCGTGCTTTCTGCGAGTCGACTGATTCAGACGGGCGAGCGGTTCTGCCTCGCCATCCCGATCGGCTCGCCGGGTGGCGACCCCAGTTTGCCCGGACGAAATCCCGGGACGCACACCATGACGCAGGCCGCGACGGACTACAGCGCCGGAGGGACCAAGCCGCTCGCTGGTGGAATGCAATATGCGGACGACCGTTTCGAGCTGGCATGCCATGGCACCACCCATATGGACGCGCTTGGTCACGCGTTCGCGGACGACACAATCTGGAACGGACGCCCCGCCAACTCCGACGTGAACGGCTTGCACGCCGCGGATGTAGCAGCCTTGGCACGTAAGGGTGTCGTCGGCCGCGCGGTGCTCGTCGATCTGGCTCGAAAGCGCGGCGTTGAATACCTACCGATGAACACCGCGATCACCGTCCAGGAGATCGAGGACACGCTCGAGCATCAGAATGTGTCGCTCGAGGCCAGCGACACGCTCATCCTCAGAACCGGTATTTTCAACCTCTTTTACAAGGACGGCCCTGAGCCGTTCTACCGCGATTTCGCTGAGCCCGGCCTCCTATATGAGCAGCGCACCATTGATTTTTTTCGGGAGCACGACCTGGCTGGGCTCGGCAGTGACACTATGTGCAACGAGCAGGCGCACAACGAAGCGCACGATGCGTATTTCCCGTTGCACGTGATGCTTCAACGCAACCTTGGCGTGATCTTCCACGAAGCCCTCTGGCTCGACGATTGGGCGGCATATTGCGCTCAAGTGAACCGTTACGCCGCGTTCTATGTCGCCACGCCCCTGCGCATCGTTGGTGCCTCTGGCGCGCCGATGAATCCCGTCGCAATCATGTGACCTCCAGCATCTGCGGGGTCGTGCCGCCTTCGTGCGCGAAAGTGTCGATGCGCGCTCGCAAGGCACTACCGCCAAGTTCGAAGGATTCCGGCGGTGCTGCGTTTATCGTCGAGAAGAGTGAGATCGCCGACCTAAAATGCGTCGGAAAACGAGAGGTCGACGTTCAGGCAGACCGAAGCGATGTAGATACCGGTGGAATCCTTTATCCCGATTGAAATGCTCTTGAGCTTTCGACCGTCGGCGAATCGGTTCGCGTAGCTGGCTTCTATCTGCGGGTGATTTGGGTCGGCGACGCGGGAGAATCCGCGACCCGTTGTTGGGTCCCCGATAGGCCGGGCCGGAGAGATTGTTATAGAACGCGATGATGGCGTTTCCGGGGTCGAGTAGGTCGTAGACCGCCACCTCACAAAACGGAACGAGAGTTGCGGCGATGCCTTCGGCAACGACGCGCGCCTGCAGAACGGTTGGATTCGTTTCAAGTTCAAGGGCGGCTTGCAATTGGGAAGCTCCAATCATACACTCAATCTATGTCCAGGCAGATTGACAATGCAGTACCACTATCGGAAAGCACCGATTACCCAGTTCTTGAACCGAGAGGTCACTATTCACTCGCAGTGCGACACGGCGATACTGTGTGGGTCTCGGGTCTTGTCGGGAACCAGCGGAGCGGGCGCACGGCCGGTGAGCAGGCGCGAGCCGCTCTGTGGCGATTGGAAGCGGTACTTCGGGAGAGCGGCCTTAGGCTCGACCAGGTCTTGAATACCACGGTGTATACGACCGACGCCGACCTCTGGGCTGACATCGACGATGCTTACAGGGACGTATTTGGCGACCATCGGCCGGCCCGCGCCATCATCCCGGGTGCGATTTTCGGCGGGGATTGCCTTCTCGAGGTGCAAGCGATTGCGGCCTCGTGAATACCAATGCCTGGCCATTCGCTGAACAGTTGCTCAGGCTCGCCAGCGCGGGTTCGCTGCCAACCTCCACGGGCAATCGCGACCTCGCGCGACAGTCCCGGCTATTGGTCGACTTTTCGCACGGTGATGTAGCAGCGTTTCCTCCACATCCGCGCGCCCTCGCTGACGCGGTTGCCGCGTTCTCCGATCCCCATTCGGCATACTCGCCCTACCGAGGGCATGGCAGTGTGCGTGAGAAGGTGGCGGCGAACCTTAAGCCGTTGATCGGGCGAGAGATCGACTCCGAAGCCGAGCTCATCATTACACCTGGAACCCAGGCAGGAGTATATCTGGCCTTGAGCTCGCTCGTTGGTTCCGGCGACATCGTCGCGATCGCAAATCCGGACTACTTCGCCTACGGCAGGATCGTCACCTATCTCGGTGCGCGTCCGCGCTACGTGAATTTGCGGTCCTCAGAAGGTGTGGCGCAGCTCGACATTGAGCAGCTCAAGGTGGCCCTGGCCGAGGGCGCTCGCGTGATCTGTCTGTCGAATCCCAATAATCCGACCGGCGCCGTTTACGATTCGGCGCAGTTTCGCGAGATCGCAGACCTCTGTGAAAGATGGGATGCGTATCTGATCTCCGACGAGCTGTACTCGCGGCTTGATTACGGTGGAGTTCCGATTGCGCACGCTTGGTCGACGCCCGGCTTAGGTCACAGATCCGTCTCCCTAATAGGGCCTTCAAAAACCGAGTCCCTCAGTGGGTTCCGCGTCGGGACCGCGATCGCGGCGCCGCAGGTCATAGATGGAATGGAGCAGATCCAGTCGATCGTGTCGTTACGGGCACCGGGATACTCTCAAGCGGTGCTCGGAGCGTGGCTTGAGGAGGAGCCCTGTTGGCTCTCGAGCCGTATCGAAGCGCACCGTGAAATCCGGGATGCGATTGTCTCGCGGTGGCTTGAGATTCCTGGGCTCGACGTTTCTACGCCGCGTGCAGGAAGCTATCTGTTCCCCCGGCTCCCGGCGCTGACGATCAGTCCGGTGGAGCTTTTCGCGGCGCTTAGGAACGACGCCGGGATCATCGTCACGCCCGGGGCTGAGTTCGGGCCGGGGGGTGAAGAGAGCTTTCGCATCAACTTCTCGCAGCACGCCGAGGTCGCCATCGCGGCGGTGAACTCGATTGCGGAATTCATTGCTCGGGTGGCCCGCTAGCCTCGGCCCTTCAGTAAGGGCTGGTGGTGGCGTCCGGGAACGCGAAAGTGCCTCCTGATCTGGGATGATCTGACTTGTCTAGGGTCAAGATCGTCCGTCACGGAAGGCACTCTCAAGGTGCAGAGTACCGGCACGCGTCCGAAGGTTGTCGTCAGCGGTGGGGCTCGTGGCGTGGTGGGTCACGCCGGCACGCGCCTGCTCACCGGCCTTGCCGATAAGACCGGCCTGACCAGGAGTTTCATTCAAGCGTTGGGCCTGGAGCGGCAACGTCGTTCCGCGCACGAGCCGGGGCGAGTCGCTGTCGATCTGGCGGTGTTGCTGGCCGATGGCGGGGAAACGATCGCTGAGCTGGGCGTACTGCGTCAGCAGCCGGATCTGTTCGGGGCGGTGGCCTCGGACGCGACGGCGTGGCGGGTCCTCGACGCGATCGACGAGCCGGCTCTGGCCCGGTTGCGTGCCGCGCGCGCTGCCGCGCGGGCGCTGGCCTGGTTGCAACTGGCCGAAACCCGTCGTCGGGTGCCGGCCACGACCGTGCTCGATCGTGTGCTGCCGGGGTTCGTCCTGGACATCGACGCGACGATCGTGGCATGCCACTCGGAGAAAGAATCGGCTGCGGCGACGTGGAAGCACACGTTCGGCTTCCACCCGCTGCTGTGTTTCCTCGACGGCACCGGTGAAGCCCTGGCCGGGCTGCTACGTGCGGGCAACGCCGGATCGAACACCGCCGCCGACCACATCATCGTGCTGGACCGGGCCCTCGATCGGATCCCAGAGTCGCACCGTTACGGCAATCTGATCCTTATCCGTAGTGATTCGGCGGGCAGCAGCCACGCGTTCCTCGCCCACATCCGCGGCCTGCGCGAACACAGCCTGCACACGCAGTTCTCCGTCGGCTTCACCATCGGCGAGGCGGTACGGGCCGCGATCACCGCCGCCGACGACTGGATTCCCGCCCTCAACGGCGACGGCAGCCTGCGTGACGGGGCCGAACTTGTCGAACTGAGCGACCTTGTCGACCCGGTACTGCTGTCCGGATTCCCGGCCGGCACCCGGTTGATCTGCCGCCGGGAACGACCGCACCCAGGAGCGCAACTGTCACTGTTCGACCACGTCAACGGGATGCGGCACCAGGTCTTCGCCACCGACACGCCGGCTGCAGGCAACCCGATCCAGTTCCTGGAGGTCCGCCACCGCACCCACACCCGGGTCGAGGAGAGCTTCCAGGCCGCGAAGGGCCAGGTCGGTCTCGACCAAGCACCAAGTCCGGCGCTGGAACTCCTGGCACCGCTTCACGACCCTGGCCATGGCCGCTCTCGCCGTCCTGGCAATCTGCGCCGCCGACAGCCGCGACCACAACAACCCGCCCACCCAGCAGACCATGATCGAACTGACCGTCAACGAGATCCGCCGCCTCGTCAACGCGTTCCTCATCGAACCCGTCCGTGACCTCATCCACCGTTTGCACTGGTCAGGATGGCGACGCCAACACCAACTCCGCGCCAAACAATCGCACTACGCCCGCCGGCTCAACCTCGAACTCCAGCCATGATCACGAACGGCGGCTGCCGTACTAGCTGCGACGATACGATGCCAGGACCCGATGAGACGGTGCTGGCGGTCTGTTCTGCCGGCTCGGCGTTACTGGTGTCCAGGGTGATGGACACCGGCGTGCACACCATGGTGAAACCACGCATCCGTAGCAAATGAACCAGGTTATGCGTGTCAAAGTGATTCGCTCTGACACCGGCCAGGCCGCTCAGCTGAGAACCAGCCTCAGCGATGATCTGATCATCACGGACATACAGCGTCTTGAACCGGCCCGGTTGGGCGTCACTGCTGCTGGTGTGTCCGTGCCGGCAGCGGTAACGAGCCCGGTCGTGGGCCCGATGCCCTTCGGCGCGGCGACCGCACAGCCCGCAGATGACCAGCCCGGTGAACCGGTAGCGCCGTCGGTTGCCGTCCTTCGGTGTGGCGAGGGCGCTGATCTCTTGCGCGGCGAGCCAATCGGCATTGCTGACCAGCGGCGGATGAACGATCTCGGGCGACACACTCCACTGGTCGCGGCTGGTCCACCGATGGGTCGGCTTACGACGCGACGGCCGGCTCGATGTGTCCCCAGGCCGGGTCTCGTGATGGTCGATGCGTTGGCGGTTCCAGACCTGCCGGCCGGTGTAACGGGGATTGGCCAGGATCGCCGCGACCGTGCGCAACGTCCAGGCAGTGCCGCTGTGGTGGGGATTGCGTTCCGGGTCATGGGCCGACGGTGACGCGACGCCGCGGGCGTTGGGGGTGCGGGCGATCCCGGCGCAACTCTCCCCGGCCAGTCGCTCAGCGAAGATCCACTGCACGTGGGGGCGCGGCGTCCAGATCGGGGTCGAGCAGTTGCAGCCGCCGTCCCCACTGCGCGTGGGCGGCGTTGGGATGAGGACCGGCATCGACGAGCCGGTAACCATACGGTGGGCGGCCGCCGAGGTGTCGGCCCTGCAACCGGGCTTGAGCGTACATGGCGGTGGTGGTGCGCCGCCGGGAACGCAGAATCTCGCGCCGGGCTTGGTGACCGGCATCATCAGCAACGCCCGGTGCGTCGGATCGCCCAGGTCGACCGGGCCGTCGAACTCCGGCATCCACACGGCGACGCCGAAGGCGTTGAGCTGCGCGATGATCGCCTGGGCCTGGCCGTGGCCGAAGCCGCGCTCGAACTCGCCGATCACGACAGCGTCGAATGCACGGTCCGGCTGGGCTGCGGCCTCAAGCAGCGCGGAGGCTTGGGGGCGATCCTGCCAGGGCAGGGTGCGCGAGCAGGCGGTGTCGAAGAACTCCACCGTGATGTGCTCGCTGCCACCGATGACCCCGGCGGCGAACTCCAGCTGCCACTCCCGGGAGGAGATCGGGTCTTGGAACCGGGCGGTGGAGATCCGCCCGTAGAACGCAAACCGCAGAGTGGTCGATATGCGGTTGGCGGGACGTGGGCCTCGGTTTCGCGGTAGGGGAGCGGCTTGGTGCAGCACAGGCGGGACCGGACCCCATCCGCCTCTGCCGCCGGTCGTGTGCGGCGTCCAGCGCGGCCTTGCTCACTGGGAGCCCAGGCGGGCGCTCGCGGCGACCGTCTCCTCAGTCTCGGCGCGGCGGCGGTCCTCGTAGGCAGCGAAGGCGGTCGTCGGGTCGTCGTGGTCGTGCAGCGCCTTGGCCAGGGCCACGGCATCCTCGATGGCCATCGACGCGCCTTGGGCGGCGGCCGGGATCGCGGCATGGGCGGCGTCGCCGGCCAGGACCATGCGAGCGTTGTGCCAGTGCGGGGTGGTCGGGATGTCATAGGAGTCGCTGCCTACGACGTCCGCGCTGGAGGCCGTGATGAGCGCATGGACCGGGGTGGCGTCGTCGCGGCACATCTCCAGGGCCAGGTCGCGCCACTGATCCGGACTGAGTCCTGCGGCCGGTGCCTCGCCATGGACGCGGGCGAACCACCAGGTCCGGCCGTCACCGCCGGGCACGGTAAGGCCGAAGAACGCTCGGCTGCCGCGGACCATGTGGTACTCGTCCGGGTCGAGACCGGCCGGGTTGCCGGGCACGTAGCCATACACGACATGTTGCCCGCTGTAGCGGGGCTCGGGTGCATCCGGATCGATGAGCCGGCGGCTTCGGGAATGAATGCCGTCCGCCCCGACCAGCACATCTCCGGCCACCCGGCTACCATCGGCGAATCTGACCTCGACGCCATCGGGACCGCTCGAAGCCATGGTCATCTGCTTGCCGTGGTGCACCAGGATGCCTCGCGTGGTCGCGACGTCTTGCAATGCGCGGTAAAGCGCGGCCCGCGTGAGCGATCGGGCCGGACCCTCGATCGGCCGGCGCCCGAGCCGCTGGCCCTGAGCGTCGAGCAACACCACCGCCCGCGCCGGGAACGACACCGCGTCCACCGCCTCGGCCGCGCCGATTCCCGCGAGCGCGGCCATGCCGTTGCGCATGACCGTGAGGAACGCGCCAGCATCCGCGCCACCGGACGCGTGTGCCTCGTACACCTCGGCCTCGATGCCTTCCTTCAGCAGAGCGAGCGCGGTTGCGGTCCCCGCGACACCACCACCGGCGATGATCACTTTGCGTACGGCCATGCTCTCATCCTGCCGCACAATTCACCTCGTACGTCGGTTCCGTGGCCTCACCAGATTCGCCTTCGGTGGCGACGTCATCGAAACGAAACGGGTCGATCGTCACTACTTCTGGGCCATCCAACGTTGCCGAACCGCAGGCGGGTAGCGTCCATGTTGTGGAAGCGTTCTCCCGCAGCGGCATGCGGTTCACGGTGTTGGACGAGGGGCCGGTGGACGCGGAGACAGTCGTGCTCCTGCACGGGTTCCCGCAGAGTGCGCAATCGTGGATCGGTGTTTCACGGCCACTGCTCGCGGCCGGTTACCGGGTCATCGCACCGGACCAGCGTGGTTACACCCGGCATGCCCGGCCTCGGTCCCGGCGGGCCTACCGGCTTAACGAGCTCGTCGAGGACGTCGTGGCCCTTGTCGATGCCGCGGGGGTCGACCGGGTTCACCTGGTAGGCCACGACTGGGGTGGAGGGGTTGCGTGGATGGTTGCCGCCACCAGACCGGATCGCCTGCATACCCTCACCGTCGTTTCCTCGCCGCATCCGCGTGCGGTGGTGGGCGCGATGCTGACCAGTCGGCAGCTCTTGCAGGCGTGGCACGTCGGGTTCTTCCAGTTGCCGTGGCTTCCCGAGGCTGCTATCCGGTCGCGGGGCGGCCGGTTCGCAGTGGCATTGCTCAAGCATTCCGGCCTTGGTGATGACCTGGCCAGGGCGTACGCCGACCGGCTCAGCAACGATCCTGGCTGCCTTGCCGGCGCGCTGCGCTGGTACCGCGCCATGCCTCTGGACATCTCGATCGGAGGCAGGGCCGGCGCGATCACCGTCCCGACGACGTATGTCTGGAGCACGGACGATGCCGCCATCGGTCGCCGTGCGGCGCAGCTGACCAGCCGGTGGGTGACTGGCCCGTTCGACTTCAAGGTGCTCGAAGGCGTTTCACACTGGATCCCCGAACAGGTGCCGGACAAACTGGCCGCGTACATCCTGGAACGGATCAGGAGCGTGTCGCCGGCGAACTAACCGGCGCGTCGCCGAGGTCGACAAGCTCCGTATGGGTACGCCGCTCGATCCTCCACGCCATTCGCAGGTGCGCATCAAGTAGATGGTCGGTGCGCGGCCTTACCATCGGAGGATCCTGACCCGAAGGAGATCCGGCGATGCTGAGCCGCGTCAATCGAGAGACCGTCGACCTGTCGTCCTATCCCGACCTGGTGGTGGTCTATCTGGGTATGCGCGTCAACCGGCTCTACGGCCTGCGCACCCTGATGGCCCGCGGCCCGCGAATCGGCCGGTCGGACGACAAGCCGGAGGGGCTGCTCGCGCACGAGCCGCTCCTCTGGTCGTTGTTCCCCATGCACCTCGGCATCCGCCAGTACTGGCGGGACCTGCCCGCGCTGCTGACCTGGGCCCGCTCCGAGCCGCACCGCCTGTGGTGGCGCGACTTCCTTCGCGACAGCGGCGGCACCGGCTTCTGGCACGAGACCTACCTGCTGCGCGGCGGCATGGAGGCGGTCTACGACGACATCCCGCAGCGCCGCGGCTTCGCATCCTTCGCCCCGGTGCACCCGGCCCGCGGCGCGATGTTCGGCTCGGCCGCGCGGGTCGGCCGCCCGGAGGACGACCTCGCCCCGGTCGTCACCGAGGACGACCTCTACACCCCCGGGACCGGGCACTAGGTTCTGTCTCGTAGATCAAGGCCGCTGGGTACAGCGCGGAGCCAGCCGAGCATTTCGACGAGGTCGAGGATGGCTGCCGAGCAGCCACGCGGCCTGTCCTCCGACTTGACCAAGTACGTCCCGCGCCGCTCGGTCCGTCTGCTGGTGCCAGCGTTCTGGTGCCTCCAGATAGTTCTCGGCGTCGAACTCCTCGAGCCGGACGGCACAGGTCTCCTCAAGTAGCGCGATGCCGTCACTGGGCGGAGTGGCGACATGCAAGGCGTCGGCTCCGAAGGTGAACGCACGGTTGCCGCCGGCGGTGGCGTCCTACTCGTCGCACAGGCCAGGATCGTTCTGGCACATGAAAATGGACAACAGACCAGCATGGCCAGGCTCGATGTCAGCGAGGCTGACCTGCGCCAGGAACTGCATCGGTCCGGCGCATTCGCGGCACCTAGGCCACTCGAAGCCCAAAGGCGTTCGCGGGACACCGCCCACGCGGCTCCCCGGAGCATCCGCGGCGACCGGACCGGCATAGGTCATAAGCTTCACCACGCCAGCAGGATACGAGGCCCTCTCCCAAATCAATGAAGGCGTCAGCAGGTGTCTACGATCAAGATCGACTTACTCTCCTGCCGCCGTCCGAGCGCGATCGCATCATCGGCTGTCACTCGCCGTCCGGTCCCAGACCCGCTCAAACTCGTCTCGCGCGATTTCGAAGTGGCTCGAGTCGTCGTCCAAGTCATGAGTGGCTCGCCTGAGCCAGGACTCCGAAATTGGTCGTCCTCATGCCCGGCGCCGTAGCGGAGAACGGGGCCGTCATCGCCGACCTCGAAATACCACACCGAGCATCCCCAACCGTCGAACTCACTCATCGCCGCGGGTCTCGTGCCAACCACGGCGATAGATGCGACTCGGCACGGCGGAAGGCCTCCGCCGAGCGATGCCTTCATTTAATAGGTTGTTGTCAGCCTGCTGGTGCAGGATGGCTCTGGTAGCGGCCGGCGGGTCAGCACTCCACTCATTTGACCTTGTGAGGTCTTGCGGCAGACCGTGCGCCCGTTGGTCGTGAGGAGACGGGACAGATCAAAAGCGCAGCGAGGAAGGGGTGAGTGGGGCCGAACGCTCCGTCGCCGGCTGTCGGCCAGGTGCTGTCGCTTGGCACCCCGGCGGAGCCGAGCCGCCGAGTCCACGGCGAGCGGAGGGACCAGGGTTACGCGCACGTGCTGGCCGAGATCGTCCGTCTCGATCACGCCCATCATCGGCAGGTCACCGGGGACAGCCCGATGGCGGAGGCGGTGAAGCTGCTGGCCCGGGCGCATCAGAGCTTGATCTGGGACCGCACCCGGCAGGTGCTACGACTGCGCTCGACGCTGCGGGAGTTCTTCCCTGCCGCCCTGCAGGCCTTCGACGACCTGGCCGCCGGCAAGGCAGCTGCGTCATGAGGTGCGGCGGCTGACGTTCCGAGGGCTGCCCTCTCGGTGCTCTGAACCGGGCGGGCCTCCCTGACCCGCCGCGCCAGCCTGGCAGGATCGAGGCCCACCGATGCTGGCGAAGTCTTAGTATCGTGCCCGTTGATGACCGGCTCGGAGGGCGGGTGCCACGGACGGTGAGCGGATTCGAGGTCCAGATCGGTCAGCTGCGCAATGCGGCCAAGGCGGCGGGATCTGCCGCCGACCAGGCCAGGGTGGTGAGCCCGGGCACCGGCCTGGAGGTGATCGCGACGGCGTTGCCAGGTGGGGTGGCGGCGTCGAAGGCGGTTGCTCTGGTGTCGGCGTTCAATGACCGCGGCAAGGAGTGGGCGGACGAGATCGAGCGGTGGAGCATCTCGGTCACGTCGGTCGCCAAGACGTACGCCGACAGCGATGACGCTGCCAAGAGAGCTTTCGGGAAATGACGATCACCTACGACGACGTCCGCAAGTGGGACGACAAGCCGGTCGATACGGCTGCCACTGACCTGCATGGGCGGCAGCACACGCTGATCGGGTTGCAGGATGAGCTCGACGACGCCCGGAGGTTGCCTGACTGGCACGGCACCGCGGGCGAGGAAGCACGTACGTCGCTGGGCAATACGCGCAACAACGCCGAGATCCTGATCGCGGAGCTGGCCGCCGTCGAACGAGCGCTGCAGAATGCGGCGGACGACGTGGTGACGTTGAAGAGCCGGGTCGCCAACAACGACTCGCTGGCCAGCACCTACCAGTTCCACATCGGCGGCGACGGCGCGATCGTGGACAACAAGCCCGCTGACCCGCCGCCGAGGTCGCGGTTCGAGGCCGAGGACCGCGCCGAGGCGGCACGGTATCGCGAAGGCATCCGGCAGCAGCTGGTGCGGGAGACCACGGCGATCCTCACGGCGGCGACCAACATCGACACCACCCTGTCCCGGGTCATGCAACTCGCCCTGGATCGCCAGATCAGCGACAACGGTGCGACCACCCTGGCCGACGCCGGCAAGGAAGGGGACATCGACGCCCAGGTGGTCGACATGGAGCAGTCGCTGCGCGACGCCGGACTACTGACCGGCCCGCCCGTGGCCGGCCACTACCGGGAGTGGCTCGAGAACGCAGTGCGGCGCGGCGTATCGATCGACACGATCAAGAAGATCATCACCGATCACCACATCACGCCGGAGGACTTCACGATCCTCGACGGCATGGAGGAGATCCGCGAGGACGAGGACGGCGACGGGACCTTCAAGTCGTACTTCCTGATGCCGACCGACATCAGCGGCGACGACGCCGCCAAAGCGGTGCAGATGACCTACATCCTGAATGCCGGCACCGACTACGGTGCCGGAGGCGACTTCGCGCCGACCCCGTACAGCTCCGAGGAACTGCAGCGCATCATCGACCGGCAGAAGGACAATTCGTTCAGCTACGACGACGATGTGGGTTTCGTGCACGGCAACGGCGGCCGGTTGGTGACCACCCCGAACGGCATGATGATGGGCCTGGGCGGCAACCTCATCCAGGACCAGTTCAGCCAGCGCGGCGGCACGACCTGGGGCGACACGTTCATGGTGAACATCGATGACCCGGACGATCCGGCGCAGCAGCTACGCGACATGGTGACCTCGGGCAAGGCGTGGTACGAAGGCGACGGCCAGCCGGCGCACCCCGGCAATCTTGACCTGGACCGGTTGCTGCACCACGAGGAGCGCCACTCCCAGCAATGGGCGAACGAAGGCTACACGAGGTACGTGACCTCCTACATTTGGGAACAGATCACCGGCGGCAACCAGACCGAGGAAGACGCGGGGCTCTCCGATGGCGGGTACTAGAAGGCGGCTGCGGGTCGCCTGCGCCGTCCTGCTCGTGGCGGCGATGACCGCGGGCTGCGACACCAAGTCGCAGTTCGAGCCGTCGCTGCCGCCGGAGGCCGGGTTCCGCGTCGACGGCGGCGTCCTGAAACTGTGGACGGGCACCCCGTGCGCCGGCGTCATCGGCCTGACGGTGGTCTTCGACAGCGGCACCAAGCAGAGCACGCAACAGGTGTGGACCGCGCCGAAGCCGGGAGTGCTTCTGGAACGCATGGACCTGCTGACCGGCGCCACCGGCGCCACCGGCTCCGCCCCGGACACCGCAGGAGCTCTCCAGGTCCAGACGCCGCTGCCGACCGGCTACGACTGGACCAAGGCGGGCTCGATCGTCTTCTACGTCAACGGCCCGACGTCGTACGGCGCCACGACCGACGTCGCCCAGCTGCTCCGCGAGTCAGCCCAGCACCCGTCCAGTCAATACCTGTTCGGCAAGAGCGGCTGGCTGGACGCATCAGGCGTCCAACGCGAGAACACCAAGTCGTTCCTGACCATCTGCACCCCCGACCCGAACCGATGAAGCACATGAACACGCCCGATGGCAAGACCCGCACAGGCGGCGCCCGGGTAATGCTTCGCCGCCTCGTGCTCGCCGCGTTCGCCTGCACCGCCGCGGTGATCGCGGTGCTCATCGGCGAGGCGGTACTCAGCGGCGTCGGATGGATCTCCGATCCGCACGGCTACGGGGTGATCTTCGGAATCCTCTGCGCGGCAGTCCTGACACCGGTCGCGCTCGCACTGTGGCTGCTCTACCAATGGATGCGACGACGCGGCAACTGAACGCCGGTCGATCTGCACCTTCGCGGCGCCGAGATACTCAACGGCGTCCTAGTGCATCGTGATCCTGATCGATTTACTTCGTGTTGTTCGCGACGAGTTTCTTGATGTTGAGCTGGGTGAGGCGGACCTTGGCGAGGATTTCGTCG
>Ga0307515_10011318_pt1 | contig 16934 bp, 9 predicted proteins | sample 17_EM_MG_FD_194513 | JGI IMG/M metagenome (GOLD analysis project Ga0307515, IMG submission 194513) | Populus trichocarpa ectomycorrhiza microbial communities from riparian zone in the Pacific Northwest, United States - 17_EM | ecosystem: Host-associated > Plants > Roots > Unclassified | place... | reverse complement strand
TAGTTCTTTTGTTAACCCCAAGCACCCCCTGCATCGCCGTGACAAGGCACAATTCTTTGATGGAGCATTGAATGTAGAACAGAGAAGAAAGCAGTAGTAATTGTAATACAGAATCTCAGCACTTTTTAAGTCCAAAATAGTAAAAGAACTCAAAACAACGGATTTTATTTTCTTACAGCCAAATAATAATAATAATAAAAAAAAGAGCATGAATTGTTAGTATTACAAATAATAAAAAAGCAGGCAGAAGAGAGCATGAAGGAACTGACCTAACAGAGTTGCGTTGGCCACGGAGTTCAGGAGGGAGCTTGCGGTCATTGACAGCGTCAATTACAGCTGATAGACGTTCTTCATCCCTTATCTTCTTGTCCTTATCACCATCAATTTTGGGAATGGAAGAAGACGATGCCGCCCTCCAAAAGATGGCTGACTTCTTATTATTATTTGATTTATTAATCAACCATGAAGACAAGACAACTTTTCCATTTCTCGCAGAGCGAACCGCCATGGTGGTCATCGCCACACCCACACCCACACCCTCCTTGAATACAAATTAAGCTATTTCTTAACTATTAAATTTTAATCTTATTTTATTATTCTATATATATATATATATATATGTGCGATTTACACTCCGCCTCGTCAACATGTGTCATCCCTTTTACAGGTGCGACTGGTAAACGGAGCCTGCCTGTCATTGTGTAATCAATTAATAAGATTTATTTTGTACTAAAAACCAAAATTAGATTATTGGTTATAGGAGAGAAATGAAAAACTTGTTATAGGAGAGAAATGAAAAACTTAAATAAGTATTATTTTTTTCAAATTCTCGTGTTTATCTATGAAGAATCTGTCGAACTGAAAAATAATCATAATCTTGTGATAAATTGTTCACAAATCAACTAACCCGTAGTTGAATTTTTTTTATTATCAATTAAGCTATTTATTCTTAGTGTAGTTTTATTTTTATCACATTGTTGACATTCAAAACTCTCATAAATAAAATAAAATAAATAATGAAGTTAACACCTAATTATTAAAGAAAATTAAAAATTTTAAATAGATATTTATCTTAGATATTTAAATGTTGGGTTAGTTATGTCTAACAGAATATTAACGTCACATTTATCGCATCCTTTTAAATGAAAAGTTATCTTTACTATGTGTTTTCTCTTAAGTTTATTCTATCACGATATTAATCATCTAATTTTATTTCTAATCTTATTTTGGATTTATTTAAAAAAAAAACAGTGTTGGTCCCTAAAAGTCGGAGATTTCTTCAATTTTAAAAAAAATGATATTAATCCCTAAAGATAAGCGATTTTGTCAATTTTGATGATTTTGATATTAATCCCTAAAAATAACCTTCATAACCATACACACACACCCATTGTCTTCCTTAATAAACATTTTCCACCGAAAAACACTTTCCCTTCTCCAACCCAACACTGCAATAACCCATAATATTCCTCGTAATAACCCAATTTTGGATCCTCAAAAATTATTTTATAAAACATACAGTTGTTATAACCCAATTTTAGATCCCAAAAAGACTTTATTCATCCCATCTTGTTTTATAAAAAAATATATTTTTCTTTTTTTATTCAAAAATCCAAAAGAATAAAAAATTGAAAATCCAAAAATATTTTCGGGACACGAGGAGATAAGTCATTGAGCCATAACAGACCAAAATGCTAGAAGAATAGCTAGATTGAGGATATTTTCACAATATAGGATGAAGAAAGAAAGAAAATTGAGGTTGAAATCCAGACTTGATCAAAATTAAAAGAATTAATTAAATCTAAGAATTTAATTAAACTTCTAATATGTTTAATTGACTTATTCAATTACTTAATTGAAGAGAAATTCAGTTTGAAAATCATTTGAGCAAAAATTAAAAGAATCAATTAAGTTTAAAGACTTGATTAAACTTTTAATGGGTTTTATGGATTTAATCACGGACTCAATTGAAGAAAATCAAGTTTGAAGGCCTAATTTAGATCAATTCACAAAGATTGAAAGATTAAGAACACAATTTAAACTTGGAAAGGCTAAATTGGTGCCAACAGGGGTTCAATTGAGAGAAATTTAAATATTAAAGGTTGATTAATGGTCAAATTGAATAATTTCAAAACCAATGATCAAAGTGCAGAAGGTGCATGAGTTCAGGGGTTGAAATTAATAAAATCAAGGGTCAATTTGAAAGAAATTAAAAGTTTGATGGTTGATAGGGTTCAAATTGCATAATCTGGAAACCAGGGATTAAGTTGTAAAAGGTGCTTAAACTAAAGGATTTAAATCAAGGTTTCCAGATGCAATTGCAAAAATTGAGAAGTTTCAAGATCAATTGAGGATGTCTATGTTAAAATTGGAAAAGTAGGGATTGAATTGAAATTTTTCTAAAATTCAATTTAAAAACCTTATTTTGTAGTGTTAAATGACTGACATATCACTCAAAATTTAGTGAAGAAATGAGTGACACACCATTTTGTCCTTATGTCTTCTTCTTTAACCAAGAAGGCTGATAGAGATGCCAGGTAGAGATGTCACCTTCAGGTGAATGAACGTAGTAACTCCGACCACCTTAGAGGCTCCCACCACCACTCGACTGAGAAACATCTCCGCTACAAGGATCAACTACTCTCATCAAACATTTACATCCTATTTGCTTCAACAAAATCGACAATGTTTTGTTCCTAATCAGTCACCCCTACATCAACAGATTCAAGTTAATCGAGGGCCAACCTTCCAATCAATGAATGTGAAGTTCTAGACCTCTAAATCAAGTGTGGTTTGTTCCTAATGATATATTCACATCCCCTTTACAAGGTTTAGGTCTAGCAATGATATGTTTATGGCTCAATCTCCTCAATTATCATAACAAAGTACTTAACCCAATCATCTATGACCGAAGAAAAATTCAGAATGACAGAAAAAGCTCCAAGGTTATTTTTTCATGTTTGATTTCAGTTTACAAGAGGACAAAAAGGGGACTCGACACCACCTATTTTGAAGAGAAAGATTTTGGAAGAGAAAGGATGAGATTATTCCATAAAACCTCTTAGAAAAACCACCATGCTTTTGCAATTTCTGGTTTTTGTTTGCTTATAAAAGGGCATCTGTTCTTGAGTAAAAGGGAGGTGCATTTGGAGAGAGATAAATAATAGAGAGAAACAGAGAGGAAATTAAAAAGAAAACAAAGAAGTATTCTCGAATAAATAGACAAAAGTAAAGCAAATCATGTGAAAAATTGAAGGAGAAAAGGAGAAAAGAAGAAGTTCATACAAGCTAAAGAGCTGATAACAAGAGAAAAAGAAGTAACAAAATCCATAAAAAGAAAGCTACATTATTCAACAAGGTAAACCTAAAATTTTGGTGAGATGGTGTAGCCCAATGGGCACACCTCTCTTTTAATGTCTTCCATGTTAATATTTTTGTTTGTTTATTATTGTTTTTGTTGATTTCATTTCATTTTAAAAGCTATGTTTAGCATATTATTGTTCTTGGATGTGATATGCATTTGTTAAAAAAGTAAGTTCAAAAATGGTTTTGAGTATATAGCTTGCTGATTTTTTACTGTTAAATCATGTGTTAGTATGTTTAAATGTTTGTTTTTAATGTCTTAAAGTTAAGTTTAATTATTTGGTTTCCTTTTTTATATATATGTTAAGACCTTTTATTGGTCAAGATAATGACTGCAAATTGTTTTTGGTGTGTTATTAAAAGTAATAAGGCTAAGTTCATGTTAAGTTTGGGTTATGAATGATTGCCAAGTCAGTATAACAGTGTTTCAAAAAAGGATGTTTATGAAGTTTTGAAAATGAGGTACTATTGCATTCTTTTCTATAGTTTTTTTAGAAGTTTTGTTGTTTAAAAGGGTTGTCATGAGTATTCTAAAGTCAGGTCTACCATGTTTAGACCTTATTTTTGGGTTTTTATGCGTCTATATAGGTTTTGGTTGGTTATTGTCTATTTTTAGGTTGTCTTTGAATTTAAGAATTTTTTTTTTTTAAAAAAAAAGCCAAAGTGGCTTCTTTCTCCTTAAAATGACTAACAACCAATGATCCTTTTCTTCCTAAAAAAACTGCCTCCCTTATACATAACCATCAGTCACCACAAGTAACCACCAACACTATACCACACTAACTACCACCTTTAATAGCCTCTCTTTCATCCTTTTTTTATATACCAACTTATGGTTGCGACTATACATAAACCAGTTTATCTTATTCTTCAACTCGTGACAATAACAAGGACCCATCTCCACTATAATTTCCAATCAAAACCGACCTCAAAAACATCTCTAAATCAATCTAGGAACAACCTTTATACCATTTCCAGCAACCCATAAAAACATTAAACTTGACGCTGCCTTCTTCATCCAGTTATGGCAGCTGAAAAGAAGCAGCCCACCACAAATCATAACCACTATTTCCTCCTTTGCTAAATCAGCTTATGAACACACCTATATCATCAAACAACCAGCAATGAAAGGAAAATAAACCGAGAGATAATAAGAGAGAGAGAAACACGTCTATGAAGATGATATAAAATCAAAACTATTTGTGTGGATATATGTTTTTTACAAGTGATGATGAATCTCACCACTGGCATAAACATGAAGAGGAAAATGAGATATATCCAATTTCACCAGGTGTCGACCTTCTATGAATGGCAGCACATGTGCCCACGTGCTAGTAGTGGCAGTGACGCGTGGAACTCATGGGCCAACATTGTTCCTGCAACACCAACTTGTTCCCAATAGCTTATTTGTTTGATCTCAATAGCTCCAATCTGCTTCTAACATTCTGGAAGGTTCATTTCAGATTTTGGATGATTTTTGAAGTGTTTGTTGTGATTATTATTTGATATTTGATAATGACGTTGTAATTATGTATAATTGTAAGGTGTGTGAGTTAATCAATGAAGGGGTGTGTGTGTGTGATGCATAAATTTTATTTTGTTAGCATGTGTTAGATAAATAGATAAAAGAAAAATGAGATTAAAAAATTTAACTATTTGTTTTAACTTGTATTATGGCCAAGTCCTAAAAAAATAATTTTATGCATATTTTTTTTCATAAAAAGGAAAGATAAAAAAAAAACATTTGTTTACATATTATTGTATATTTCAAAAACAAGAAAATTCAAAGAAACAATTTTTGCATGTATGGATTTTATAACAAGTTTGTATAAATTCATTAGAACTTGACCTAAATTTTAAAAACACCAAAAAACCAATTTGTTCATCTTTAATATCAGGATTTACAAACTTACATGTAAAACATGTTTCTAATATAAAAAGGGGCAAATTAGGCCTATAATAAATAAAATAACCTTATTCTCTTTCTCCCTTTCTTTACTTTTAATATTTGAGAATTATAAATTTATATGTAATACATATTCCTAGTATTAAGGGAAATAAAAACATAAAATATAATAGAATATATTTTTGCTTTATAATGGTCTGGTTTGACCTATAAAATCACTGTCCAACTTACCGATATGGGTTTGCTTTAACCAATAAACAGACTAATGGTTAAAAAAATACAATAAAGCCTTAGTAATTATTAGACAAATAAACAATGTAACTTACCTTAAGTAAGGTATATTAGGGGTGTTAGTGTCTTCCCTATACATAACTAGTTGCCTTATTCAGTCTTTATAGACATGATCCCTAGTGATCAAAATACTAGGTGGCAATTCCAAACCTTTAAACCATAAAATAACAAGAATTACTTGTTCTTTCCATACTCGAATAAGATCTGGAATGATGATTATCGTGATATCATACACATACAATAGAATGACAACTCCACTATAAATATATTTTGGTTGGTCTATGCATTTATTTTTAACATGTATTTTATAAATATTGCTCATGCGTTGTATATTGAATGTGGATTAATTCTTTCATGTGTCACATGCTTTAATTTTTTAGAGCACACACAAACTTTTTGGTTAGGTAGGAGATTAACAGTCTACCTTATGACTGTAGATCAAGGTTTAGGCTCGTGAAATACCCAACTGAAATCTAAATATTTGCTTGGTAATGGTAGGCATACGTGTCTTAATCGTTTCTTGCAATGCCCTCATATTGTTCTTACAAAGACCGTTATTTGGCAGATCTGAGACCCTTTTGAGGCTAGGTAGAAAACATAACCATGCTCACTTAATAAATTAAATATATCCTTAAGATGTACATACCATTTATAAATTGCATCAAAGAAAGCCTAATATGTAGCATCCTAAGTTTTAGGAATTTTAAGTGGCAAATGGTTATCATATAGATTTTACAAGAGTCTAAGCTATTATAAAATGACTAAGATGGATATGGATTCCCTCATCAATGTAATGATGACATTTGGTTCCCGAATCTATAGATGACGACCATTATCACCCTTGAAGAGTGAACTCGTATTTAATTTACCTTTTCTTTTTTGTAAGCATCTTATATTTATTTGCTTTATGAAATATAGGCCAACACCTATAAGCCAAAACCTTGAAATCCATAAACACTCAACTTAAGAAAAAACTTATGGAGAATGAAGAAAAGGCACAGTTAGAAGCCCAACATAAGGAGATGAATGACATGAAAGGTGATACTTTTAGGTTCACTGGTTTACTCGAACAAATCCTAACATCCAGACCTGGAGAAGGAACTTCTACTCGGCCTACAGTTACCGCCCAACTTGCACTATGCAAATACCTCTTTTCACTTCATTCCATAGATTTTGGGGCAATTGGCACCTCGATGGAGACCTAGTTCACTATACCTTTTTCATTTTCTCAGCCAACACCAACTGTAGACCTGACTGTTTTAACCTAGTAGGCAAAGGTGATAGAAGATGAGGATTTTGATAAGTTATTTGCCATTAAAGAGATATTAAGTGAAATTGAAAGGAATCAATTTTGTATGATCCAATGAAAGCCATTGAAATGTGTTTGGTTCCAAATATAATGGTCCCTAAGAAGTTCAAAGTGTTAGAATTTGCTAAATACACAAGTACGCAGTACCCGATGACTCATCTGAAAGTGTATTGCAATAAGATGACAGAAGTCATCCGTGATAAGAAACTCCTGATCCATTTTTTTCTAGGAAAGCCTATGTGGTATTGCTCTAAGTTGGTATATGCAATTGGGTAACACTAAGATTAAGAGATGGAAATACTTAGTGAATGCCTTTGTCAAGCAGTACAAATTCAACATTGATATTGCATCTAACAAAATGAGCCTACAAGATATGGAAATGGGTGATAAAGAATCTATCTGGGAGTATGCCTAGAGGTGGCATGGAGTAGTTGCTCAGGCGAATCCTCAACAACTAGAAAAGGAGATGGTTAACTTGTTTACCAATACTTTTATGGCACCCTACTTTGAGTTCATGGTTAGAAGTGCAACCCAACACTTTACTAACCTAGTGATTGTGGTTGAAAGGATTGAATAAGCTATCAAAACAGGAAAAATAAAAGGTTCATCTATGAGTTTTAAGGTAAAATGGAATTAGTCAGATTTGTGAATGATAATAGTAACTACTACATTGTCACTAGATCTTTTCAGATAACAAGTGGTTGGTAAACACTACAAGATACAAATGTTGTTGGGGAATTTAACCTAATAAAGAGTGTAACATTTGTCAAGACTTTTGTTATGGAACTTTGTTATTCAACTTTTTGTTTTTAATTATGTTTTTCTATGTATTGGGATTGCATCACATCTTTTTAATGAAATATATCTTTTCTATCTCTTTATTGTTTTGAAATCAAGAGATATTTTTTGGAAAGTAATAACTAACATTTTTATTATTGTCCATGATTGGATAAATGTAATGGTAAAAATAGTTGAACCCCCAGGTGTACTATACAAGACACTAAAAGGAAATCATCATCCTTTATGAGACTCATAAAATTGAACCTCATAAGTGATCTTGTGGCTTGTTCAAAACATTGTGACCAAACTGGTTTTGTAAAAAACCCTTGCCAAAATAATTCTAAAAAATTGAATTTACTTTTTTTATCTAAAAAATAAATTGATGTTTGCTCAAAACAGTATTTAGGCACTGATTAGTACTTAAAAGAGCATTTTTATCAAGATTTTATATCATCATTTTGCACTTAAAGTATCAATAACTCCTTAACTAGAGCATGTTTTATAATAACATGTCTAATAATATAAGATACCTTTAATTTATGGTAAACGTTTATCTTAAATGCAGGCCTATCACATAAATCAAAGGATTGATTGATGAGTTCAACTATTGAAATTGAGAAGACAAAGAGAGGGTTAAGTTTAGAAAAGAGATGTTGGTTAAGTCCAAACTGGAACACGGTTCAGTCATTGGGTCATATCTGGAGTTATAGATCTTGGATTTTAATTTGGTTTATATGGCTAGAAAGCTAAGACATAGGCCTAAAACATTCATGCGGAGTCCAAGACTCAATTCTGTTGTCTGGAAGTCCAAATCTTAGCAACAACAAAGAAGTCGGAATCTGTCCTGCAACCCAGATATTGTTCAGTGTTCAGCCTATATCTCGCGTTCTAGAAGTCCAAATGCACCAATTATTTTTTTGTTGGAAAGCTGAGACAATTTCGTAGAACTTTCACGGTGACAATCTGTTCAAATTCTGACGTTAGCAATGACGTTTTGTTCAGACAAGAAGATAAGGATTGTCACCAAGTCAAGATGTGGCCACCCACTCTTCAATTAGTCACCAAATCAATTGTTCCAAATTTTGGCCTATAAAAGGAGGCATTTGCCATGCATTTAGGCATCTTGGTTTTTAGATCAAGATCATGTTCTTGCTCTCTCTCTCTCTTTATATTTTTGTAATGCTTAAGTTTTGTTTATATTAATCTCTTGTTTATACTTTTCATTTCCTTCCCTTTACTTAGTTAATTTATATCTTATTTATGTTCTTATCTTCTTTATTTATGTTTCTCTCTTTCATTATGTTTAGCTAAGTTTATTATGTTAAGGTGAAAAAGTTACACTAATGGTGTAAGAATAAATATAATATAAACTCAACATGGACTTTAATGTTTGATATTAACATGTTTTGTATTTGTTATCTTGTTCACTTTTAATGCTTTGCTTGTTAAATGGTTAATGTAGATTTATGTTGTATAACCCTTGGTGCAACAAATACTTGGCACTTTCATAGCCCAACCGTTGGTATAAGTGACACCTGTGCTATGAAAGGAACTTGATTTGTTGTTAACATAAGTTATAATCATGAATACCTGACAACATTTACAAGTATTAGCATTATTCAAATAAGATAACTAATGTAATCATGTTAACAATTTATAATCAGATTGGAACCTCCTTTGTGTGTGGTTTCCAGTTGAGTAATAAAAAAAGTTTATACTATACTTGTTTGAAATACCATTAGTGGATCCTCTAACCTTGATAATTATTTTATCATTGTTTAATCCTTATATCAATATCACATCTCAAAGCTCTCTTTAACTCTTTTTCTGTCATTATCTATTTTTTTATTTGTAGTTTATACAGTTAACCTCCCTGTGGTTTGACCCCGGTCTTGCCGGGTTATTTATTACTTCGACACTCCTACACTTGGGAGAAAACATCAACTCTTTGGTTGTGTCAAGTTTTTGGCGCCGTTGCGGGGAAGGTAAATTCTTGTATAAATTATAATATTTATTTTAATTTCTCTTTTCACTTTTCTTGTATCTAACTTTGTTTCTTTTGTTTTGTTTCATTTTTGTTTTGTTTTCTTCTTCCTTTTATTCTCTTCCTACACTTTAAAGGGTATCCTCATCATTTTCAGAAAATATGGCCGAAGAAGATAACCAGTCGCTTCATAATGAGAATAATGAGAATAACCGAGTTAGAACACTTAGAGACCACATGAATCCTACAAGAACAAGTGTACCCTCATGCATAGTTTTTGTAACAACCCCAACATTTGTATTCAAACAAAGAGCAAGGACATAACAATTCAATGAAAATTAGGGATTTTTTTTTCTATATCAATAAAAATTCGGCAGAGTTTCCTCTATATTTTGAGGTACCAAGTTATCGATTCATCTTCCACAATCCCCAATTAACAAATCTCTTACTCGTCCTATCATCTAGGACATCCTCCTCTCATTACATCACAATTTCTCAATAATCAAATTTACACATGTCTAAAACAATTCAATATCCCATATTGGCATGGATGCAATCTAAAGAATTAATCTAAAAATTGTAACTGAAGTACATTACACAATTAAAAGATTTACAAATAAGGACCATTAACGAAATTATAATCGAAATAAGTTCATAATTAAAGAAGAAATTCATAATTAAGATTATCCTACACAAAAGAGCTTTCGATAAACTGCAAACGCATTATATTACATAACAAAATGATAAATTCCTTCATTACAACATGATATCCAACAAAATATAAATAACTAATATACTGTTCAGTCCGATAGGGGGATGTACCTGAAAATAAATTTAATACAATAATTCAATTAGACAAATGAAAAAAAGATATCCATAAAACTCTTTGTACTTTCTTTCTTTATTGTAAATTTAGTTCAAAGATCATTAAATTAACTTACTCATCTAGTATTACATATCAATTAAATTTCAGAATAATCTATGATTTTGCTTTTATATTTTTTTATTTTAACATCAACAAAATATAATTATTCCTATCGCCCAATTAACACGGCATTACATTCACCATTAGTTGATTAATTTTTCTACCAGTCCATTCAACAAGCACTATTGTCATCAGTCCAAAAATTAGTTTAACGTTTTTCCCATACATCAGGGTACAAATCCCATTAACCAAGAAATTAATTCTTCATCTCGCCCATTTGCCAGGGCCCTAATTCCATTAAATCATGAATTAGTTCAACAATTTACCCATTCACCAGGGTACTAATCCCATTAACCAGGGACTCAATTCCTGATCACGCCCATTCACCAGGACATTGAACTCATTAATTTAACGATTTGCTCAATCGTCAGGGTTCTAATCCCATTAACCAGGGAATTAATTCCTCATCATGCCCATTCACCAGGGCATTAATTCCATTAATTTAGGAATTAATTCATCACGTCGCATATCTTATTTTCTCAAGTAATCAACATAATAATTTCTAATATATCAACCACAAATAATCAGATAAAAAAATACATATTGACTAATATTAAATTCAGGCATCGTGTAATTACCTGACGACTGAGCTCAAGCCGAAGTTCCCTGCTGTGGTGTCGGCCTGGCAGCCTCTCCTGAAATGACAAGTATATCACATCATTATTCTACTTTCCATATTGTCACACTCAATAAATAAATTCCTTCCAATTATCCTTTCATTTGCCAAAATAAAATTTAGAGAGAAACATGAAAATTCCCTTCTTCCTTTTGTAATTTCCTTCCTATCCTTTCAATTTCCACATTGTAACACAATTCATTTCATCATTCAAAACAATATATATATATATATATATATATTCTTTAAATGTATTTATTTAATTTATTTTACCAAAATTTAAATTAAAGGAAAACATAAAAACTTTCATGATCTATTCACTCTTTAACATTAATATCATCTCTTTCATATACAAACTCATCATCTTATTCAAATTCTAAAAATTTATTCTTCTTATTATCATTTTTTTCAAAAAAAATCCCTTCTTCAAGAGCACCTAAAATTTTGCTTCATTTACCATAATTTCTTACTTTCTCTACTCACTTTAATAATCTTAACCTAATTTCACAATCAATTATAATTTTCCCCAAAATTTATCATGAACCCGAATTCCTCATTTCACAAACTTCAATCAATTTAAAGCATTAATTCTTCAAGAATCTTATTTAAAAGTGTGAGGGCACCTTACCAAGCAATATCCAAAGCTTTAACACTTTTGAATTGAAGAATTTGCCTTGCTTGAATTGGTTTTTACCTCCTGGCCGAATGGCTCTTTCTCTTTGAAAAGCAAGTTTTGTTCTATTTTTTTTTCTCCTTCCAGCACACACACTCACTTGCACTCATATATATATAATTAACTTTTTTAAAAATGCCTTCCATGTCCCTAAATGCTCTCTTCCCGCACACACACTTTAGCACACATATTTCATTAACTTTTTTTTTTAAATGCCTTCTATATCCCTCAATAGTAACTTTTGTGATTTTTAGGTAAAATTTCATGAATCCTGATACCTGTTTATACCAAATCTTGCCTGGGTTATATCGAATTTCACTAAGTTACTCGTTGGTACTTTCAGTTTCATGAAATTCACTTCTATAAAAATTTTATTCACATTTTCGTGTTTATTTATTTATTTATATATATTAACACTTGAACAAAACATTTTAATTCAGATTCTCGAATATATCATCGTTTTATAATTTAATTTATCGTTTTCCCTTATTTTTTGTAATCCTGACTTTTATTAATATCAATAATATTATCTGGGGTTTTACATAACACGTCTACAACCTTTGTTAATTTTAGATGTATATTGTTCATTCTTTTTCTCTATATGTTGTTGGACACTCTCATAAAGTCTCTTTACCATCTCTATACCTTTTGATTAATAACATAGCCAAGAAAAACAACTTTATCCATGTAAAAAGTACACTTATTTAAGTTAGCATATAATTTTTTATTCCTCAAAACATCAGGTACACAATGTAAATGGTTAATATACTCATCTAAGCTTTTATCGTAAACTAAGATATCATCAAAATAAATTACCAAAAATCTATCTATAAGGCACACAATACATGATTCATTAATATCATAAATATACTCAATGCATTAGTGAGACCAAACTACATAATCAATCATTCATGTAGCCAAAGTTTAGTCTTAAAAGTAGTTTTTCATTTATCATCTTCTTTCATTCTAATTTGATGATAACCACTTTTCAAATCAAGTTTTGAAAGTTACATAAACCATATAATTCCTTTAACATATCATCTAGCCTAGTAATCGGATGCTTATACTTTACCGTAATGTTGTTGACAACTTATCAATCCATTCACTTCCACCAAGATCCATCCTTTTTTTTTTATTTAAGAAGCACTAGTATCACACATTGACTTATGTTCTCCTACAAGTACACCTTAGCCATCAACTCCTTAACTTGCCTTTAAAGCTCGTTTGTCTTCTACGAATGTGTTTGGTATTGTGGTAGCTGTTGTGGTTGTGGTTTGAAAAAAATTATTTTATAAAAAGTACTTTTAGTTGAGGTTGGTTTGGAAAAATATATGTTTGGTTAAAAAATTGTGGTTGAAATTGAGGTTGAACAAAAAGTAGTTTAATGTGTTTGGTTAAAAGAATGCTTTTCAAATTGAGGTTATAAAATAATTAATATATATATATATATATATATATTGATGGTTTTTAATTTAAATATTGTAGATTTAACTACTGCTATTACATCATGAAATAAATAATATTGATATCCAATATTTTTTATTGTTCGATCAAATTCTGCAAATGCTACGTCATCAAGCGATCTTCTTTTAATTTTTCGAATAAAACACAATTAAAAATAAAAATAAAAATTAAATTTTTTTAACTGGGTTGGACCCAGCAAGAACAAAATTGGGATTGCGATCAAATTCTGCAAATGTTACGTCATCAAGCGATCTCCTTCTAATTTTTTGAATAAAACACAATTAAAAAAAAATTAAAATTTTTTAACTGGTTCAGACCCGGTTCAATGCATTTAGTTTTGACTGGACCTGGTCCGGCCAGAACAGTGGAGAGAAAAGCCAAGCATTTTCCCCTTGTGTTAACACCCCTCCCCTCCCCTCCACCAAGATATTATATGCCTCTCTTTATCTCTTCTCTTTCGTTAACCATACCTCACGCAGATTCAAATTTTATTTCCTGTGATTTTTATGGATATGGACGAGTAATATTGATTTTCAACATGGCGACCATTTTTCTTTTCTCTGTACGTTGATGATGATGACACCAAGCATTCAATATTCGCAAGTGGCTGGAGGAAACTCGATTGTGGCACCCATATAGCTGTTTTTTTTTAATTACGAATACGGAACAAAAACGCAGCAAGAAGCATGAAAAAACTGCTTCATTAGAACCTGAGGTTAAACCTTATTTTTAGTGGGTCCCATGAGCCAAACCACAGCTGCTATTTATAACCAAACACTAGTTTTATTGAGTTTGAAAAAAACGTAGCAGCTACTGTTGAGCCAAACGCCCTCGAAATACTTCTATAGGTTGATTGATTAGGAATTATAGATATAGGTATATGATCAATTTGATGTGTTTATTCTCTTGATTTACAGCAAACCATTAGGAACATCATAAAGGAATACATCTTCATATTTCTCCAACAAAGAAACAACAATATTATAAAAAGAATGATCAATATTATTAATGTTAAAACATGTCTCTTTGTATAAAAGTACAATTATAGGCTGGTTATAAGAAAAAGCTCTTTTAATATCACTTTTTTTTGCATAAAAATTGACATACTTATTTGTTTTTTGCCTTTAAACTCTCTTTTTCTTTCTTTTCATGTAGCCCGTCTCTTCTTTCTTTTTTATTGGCTTCTTTTTTTTTCATTCCTCTTAACCATTTTTCCTTTTTCTCTCTTCTCAACCTCACTCTTTTTTTTTAATTTATATTTTTTTCATAGAGTTGTCTTGGGGTTAATGATATAAAGGTGATGGATTTTCCATCTAATATCAATAAATACTTATTCTTAAACTCATCATAAGTAACTTTCCATTCAAACTATCATGACCTACCCAATAATATGTGATTCGCATGCACATGAAGAACATAACAAAACACCTTATCACTATACCACTTAATTGAAAAAGAAATCGAAACTTGTTTATTCATTTTTACTTTTCTACATTTATTTAACCAATACAACTTATATGGTCTATGATATTTTATAGTAGGTAAATTTAATTTTTTTACAAGAGTAATACTAGTTATATTAGCACAACGTTCTAATTTATAATCATACTACATATCTTATTACTGATATGGCATCTTATATAGAAAATATTCACTGTTTACTGCTTCAAACAATCCTTTTTACTTGAACACTTTATGCACGCCTAACCACAAGTGACTCACCCTCAACCAGACACTCTACCTCATCATTACTAGCATCCTCAAATTGTGGCATCTTCTCATCATCGTTGTTATTTTTGGTTTCTACCTCCTCATAGTCATATAAGATCATAGTTTTTGTGTTTGGACATTGAGAAGTTATGTGACCTATTCCTAAACAATAGAAACATTTAGTATCATGATTATGAGGTGGTTAGGAATTATAATTACCTCTAATATTGGTGGAGACTTTTTTCTTGCCCTTAGGTTCTTCAACTTTACTCCTTTTAATATCTCTATCATTTTTCTTCCAATTCAGCCTTCATGAGAAAATGGACCAAAATTTTAACTATAATTTGAACTTCCCTTCCTCTTACGTTACATTTCCACCTTCGTAGTCATATGCATTATGTCTTCTAACTCTATATGGTTTTGTAACTCTATAACATTCGATATCTCATTATTCAAACCATTTAAAAAAATTACCATGGTAGTTTATCTATCCTTTGTATTTTCTCGAATCATAGCTACCTACATCTCTTTATAGTAATCCTTCACACTTTTAAAACCTTGAGTTAAGATTTGCAATTTATGATACAAGTCCTAAAAATAGTGGTTAGGGACAAATATTTTCCTAATAATCACATTCATCTCCCTCCAAGTATCAATAAGCCTCTCATAATTCCTCTTCTTACTCAACACAAGGTAACCCCACTATATAATAATATAATCAGTAAACTTAATCACGACTAACTTTACCTTTTTCTTCTCAGAGTAGTTATGATAATGAGAAATCATCTCTATTTTCTTCTCTCGTTTAGGTAAGTTTCTAGATCATTTATTCCTTAAAAAAATGATATCTTCATTTTAATACTCCTAAGATTTCTATCTAAACCATCACGAACTTTAGTATCTCATTTAAATTCTCTATTATCGAAATTTCTGTTTAGCCAAATTCTCTCCCTTTGACTGAATAAAGCTTGATTAAAATCATTTGCATCTCCATCCTCATTCTCATCTATAAACTCATCTACAATTATACGAGCATGTCTTTCTTGCCTCCTAATATTAATGACCCTTTGGGATTGTCCCTCCTGCAAATTAGCAATTATGACATCTTATATATCCATTTAATCCTTTGCTTCACCAAATAACAGATTTATTCTCTTAAATTGTTGCCAAATTGCTTATAACACAAATAATGTATTCTCCTTCTCCTACTTAAATGAAGAAAACCATCTTTGGACTCATGAATTCATATCTGGAAAAAAAACAAAATGTTAGTAGGAAACCTTACACATTTTTTTATGTGTTTACACTCAAAGATATGTCACTCCACTCATATTTCACTATTAACTTGGCTTTTCTCGATGTTATTCTTGCACCTTTTTGCCTTTTATAACTCCTAACTCTTTTCTTCAGTTTTTTAAGGAACTAAACAAAATCAATCAAAATATTTCAGCTTATAAAGTTCAATTAACGAATGCAAAAAGACAAGCCAATTAAGAAAATGAGAACGAATTCAAGAATGACTCAAATAAAACCCGAAAAAAATAATGGAAATAAATCTGAATTCGCCACAAGATAAATCAATAAAACTTATTCCTGTATGTAATTAAATAAAACCAAAGTCAATATGAATTTATCCAAACAAATCAAAACCATAATAAATTTTTTTTCCAAAGCTATTGAATTTCAATAACGTCGATTTTAATCAACCTGATTTTAAGATTTGATCTTTTTTTTTTGACAAAATACTAGATTGATTTATAACACTTTTTTTAATTAATGAAACAGTTAACTATAAAATTAGGATAAAGCCAAAATCAAGAATATAAAAAAACTAGAAAATCATGTTAAAGTTG
>Ga0307515_10011317_pt1 | contig 16935 bp, 4 predicted proteins | sample 17_EM_MG_FD_194513 | JGI IMG/M metagenome (GOLD analysis project Ga0307515, IMG submission 194513) | Populus trichocarpa ectomycorrhiza microbial communities from riparian zone in the Pacific Northwest, United States - 17_EM | ecosystem: Host-associated > Plants > Roots > Unclassified | place... | reverse complement strand
TTCAACCAGATGTTCAACACGGTCAACAGCATCATCGCTTGCAACTGCACTCAATAGGTCGTTCTTTTCATCATAGATTGCTTGCGATTAGTGTTCTAAGTGGCCTACATAATTTATTAAGGCCCATAACCGACTTTCTAGCCAATAGCACCCGCTCGAAAACTCCTCGCTCGACCGCCCTATTATTTACCTTCTTATCTACTATCCCATCTACCAAATATACTATGGTTTCATCTTTAGAAGAAGAAAGAGCTAGGAAACAAGACGAGAGGGCCCAATAACTCTATGACCTAGAGATCCGAAAGAAAGAGCAGGAGGAATAGGTACAGATCTAAAAGACGGAATAGGAAGAATAGGCATAGATCTGAAAGACGGAATAGGAAGAGGAGTTTTACTAGGCAAGGCTAGCCGCTTTAAAGCAGCCTACTCTACTAAAGCACCCCTCTACCGCTAAGGCGGATGAACTAGATAAGTCCTATAACCTACCGGAAGGCTTAGGCACGCTTAAGCTTAACCTCCCTAGCCTAGCTAGAAGAGACCTCTATAATATATAGAAAGGATCCTTCTGCCTAGAGAATCTAGCACGTTTATAGGTATACTCTAGCCGCCTAGACCTCTCTAATGTGGCTATTATTAAAAACGGAAAACTTGTTTTAAAGAGACCTACTACTAGCCGCAAGGTCTACAAGAATAAGGAGGTCTGGTTTACTAGGTTTACAAACTATATAGTAATTATAAGCACTCTTTATATATGCCTAACCAACCTCTATATAAGAATATTGCTCTAGATAAACAAGATCCGCGACTACTCTATAACCTATAACTGGACCTCTATCCTAGACCTTATACTTAACTATTATAGGTATATTATAAATTGTAATTAGCTTAAGCCTAGTAACTGGGATATGCCTACCTAGTTTAAGGCCCTATACTGCCGGGCGGCTAATATAAAGGTATAGAGCCAGGGGCTTAAAGTCCGTGGTATAGCATTAAAGAGATCGCGAAAGAATACCTCCCCTCCCCCTACTTTTAATAAGCCCTATTATAGCTAGAACAACTAGCAGGCTTATAGAGATAATCTATATTATTACCGCCATATATGCTCTAAATGCGACAAAGATCACCCATTAAAGTTGTGCCCTAGGTAGCTTACCGCCATAAGTAGTTAGACCTAGGATTTAATAGTGGATAAAGATATATTCCTAGGTTTAACTATCCAGATAGACCTGCTATAGGCGCTAAGGCTTTAAGGCAGGCCTAATTTAGTACCTCTTTTTAAAACTTACTTATAAACGACTTTTCTAGCCGATTTACTATCACCCCTAAGGCCTCTCGCTTAGAGCACGCTTCTTTATAAGTACCCTGGAAATCTCCTAGCAATTTTATAAGGCATCCTTATCTACGGGGCAGAGATAGGTACCTCATTACCTATGCTATCTAATATCTGCAAAAACCACCTCTCCTTATATAATAACGAAGACCTTATCTCTAAAAAAATCGTTACTAACCTAGCCCTAGGCCGTATACAGGCCACCGACTCTATAGTTACCTTACCCCTAGGCCTAGTGCCTAAGGTAGATAGCGGCTTTTGCCGTATTTACAACCTCTCCTCACCTAAGGGATCCTTAGTTAATGACTCTATTGACCCAGCCTAGGTAATACTACACTATACCCAGGTAGAGACTATACTAGCATACGTAATTATAGCTAGTAGGGGCTGCTACCTGGTTAAACGAGATATTAGAGATGCCTTCCGGATTATGCCCGTCTTAGTGCGGTTGTGTTACCTACTTGGCTTTATCTAAAAGGGAGTCACATATATTAAATGCTGTCTGCCATTTAGCTTATAAATAGCCCCATTTCTCTTTAACTTATTCGCTAAAGGTCTCTACTGGATCCTAGCATAATAGATTAACTCTGCTATTAAGCACTACCTTAATAATTTTATATTTGTGGTTAAGTGTCTAACTATACTACTATTACTAAGGGAGGTATACCTCTTAGTTACCAACCAGCTAGGGATACCCTAAAATAATACTAAAAATATTAAAGGTATAGAGGCTGAAGTACTAGGTTACATAATTAATACCGCGGCGATAAAGATAAAACTCTTACCAGTTAAGTAACAGAAAGCTATTAATTAGGTAATTAAAGCTCTTTAGATGGGCTAGCTATTATTATAATAAGCCTAATAACTGGTGGGCCGCCTAGTATAGTATGCAAAAGTTATCCGCCTTAGGCGCTTGTACTCTTACTTCTTATAGGACTTTATAATAAAATGGCCTATTAGGCTATTAAGATATACGCACTAGCGCCTCCCCCTAGAGCTTAAGGAAGACCTTAACCTCTAGCTTAAGGTTCTTATATTAAGTAATAGTGTACTGTTCTTTAATAACAAGGAGAGGCTATAGTTTCACTTATTTACCGACGCCTTATCGCTTAAAGGCTATAAAGGCTTCTACTTTAGCGGAGAGAATAGCTATTAGCCTAATTACGTGGCTTCCCTACCCTAGGCCTAGGCTTTTAGCTATTACCCCCTACTAGATTAGGCGGATAACTATATTAACCTAAAAGAAATATATGCTATCGTAGAGGCATTTAAAAGGTGGTTATTAGTATGGCGGTATAGGTCTCTTTATATTTATATAGACAATATAGTTACTTATAGCGGTATCTAGAATAATGTTATAAAAGGTTCTGGAAACTAATTACTCTAAGAGATACTTATATCCTTAATAATAAATAATATTACTATAATAACTATATAGGTCTCTAGCACCAACAATAGGCTTACTAATGCTCTCTTGCGATTTAACCGCGAGAAATTATTATTAATGTGCCCCGAGTGGTAAATGAATGACGGCTTCTTACTGGATAAATAACGACTATATAGGTCTCTAGCGCTAAATAGGCTTGCTAATGTTCTCTCGCAATTTAACCGCAAGAAATTATTATTAATGTGCCCTAAGTAGTAAATAAATAACGGCTTCTTGCCAGAAAAATAATACCTCTTTAGGTGGCTACTAACTCTTACAGTTAACCCAGAGTTGTTTAATTAACCTCCCCCGACCTTCTAGAGCGAGATTAGTGGGTTTTACTACTTTTCGCTACTTATATAGTATGGCTTGGCAGCCAACATAAGAAAGGGCTACTCCTCCGCTATTAAGAGCTGGGAGGCCTTCTTAGCCCTAAACGGTTTATTACTATATCCGGCTAAGAAGATAGACTTAGGGGAATAGATTGCTTAACGAGCGTTTAGTATAGCCGCCCCTCTAATAGGTAGGGTTAAGCTAGAAACCCTCTCTAATTATATCTTTATAATTTAATCTCGTTATATAGATCTAGGTTACTTAATTGCTGCCTTTAAAGACTATACTATTAAGAGGGCCCTAATGGGGGCTATATTACTATTTTTATTTACTAAAAAAACTAAATTACTAATTATAAAGGATATCCTAGATAAGATTATTACGCTTAGGCCCTATAAGGCGGATATAAATATAATAATAATTTCATTGCTTAACGTCTAATACAGATCCTATGCGGCCCACGCAGACTACTCCGTTACAGGGGGAAAAACTTATAATTTACAGGAAGAAAAACCCTATAGTTAGGGAAGGAAAAACCCTATAAGCCACCTTAGTAGGATAAAAAACCCCGTTTTGCCATGTTTGTCCGTAGCGGCGGCCCTACGGGCCTACGGCTATATCCTGTCCTCCTTAGATGTTCGAACTCCTTGGGAACCACTGCTTCCTTTACTAGGACATACAGTCCTTACGATTAATTGATTGCTGTGCTGTTATTGTTTCCCATATCTTGGCCATCCCCTATATACTATCTCTTGTTTAACCATTGCTATATACGCCTTGCCTCCCCCCCCCTAGGGCCATCGAAGGCGTAAGGGGGATTCATCTATCTATAAACTACTACTACAGGTAAGCGGGATGTGTATGCCTAGGTATCTTTTGTGCCTAGGCCCTAGCTGCTAGGCCCTCTTTAAGGGTTACTACTCCGTTGAAAGGAGACAAGGAAAACCGTACGGTGTTATCCAGGCTTGTAAGTAGTACTTAGTCGTTTTTTTAATGGCGAGTGACCGCATGCTCCGCGGGCGATCGCCCTAGGGGTTAGGAGGGGCCGTATATTTGCTCGTTGCTCGTTCATTCGTTCGCAATTACTCGTTTATTAATATGAGGTCGTTGATGCTTTCTATTGGGGGTCGGGGGATGCTATCAAATGCCGTGCATCCATGTTGGATCGTACAGGTGCCCTAGATAGGAGAATAGCGTGGTAGTTGTCGTATGTAGAGAGCTAACAGTAGTGGTTTTTAAGATCTTACTATCCGAAAATTTTTCACTACCGCCTTTAACGCCTATAACCACCACCAGGTCCTGTCCGCACGCTATGCAACGTCTCTGCATTGGCTCTGAGAAGTCCTAGGTTCGTAGCCGTCACCACGTATAGGTGTAGAGTCCGTTTTCGACGGCCGCGGATATAAATATAGATGTGGTATTTACAATGGCGTTTACAGGTTTCCTATATATAGGAGAAATTATATACCCAAATAGGAAAGCTAAGGACTTTAGCACTATAAAGGCCCTCCGCAGCGATGTTAGGATTGCCCCTAATAGCTATTTAATGGTTTTCTACTTAAAACGGAGCAAGATAGATAAAACCTATAGTGGCGTTAATATTTAGATTGCCGCTATACTAGGAGATTGTCTATGCCCCGTAGCCGTAATAATACGGTTATTTAACCGTAACCCCCGGCCTCTATTAGATCTATTATTTAGCATTAATAATAGAGCTTTTTCGGCGCTAGTAGTGCGTAAGATTTTATTAACCCGCCTAGCTGCCGGCGGTATCCTATCTAACGGTTACTCCAACCACTTCTTTTATAGGGGTGCAGCATAGTATACGCATAATTGTGGCTTCGTAGAGTTATAAACGGCGTAGTTAGGTTAATAGACATTAGATGCAGTTAAATTTTACTATAATACCTTAGAAACTAAACGATTTTAATTAAACTTAAATTTCTAGCGGAGTGTGCCTATACTGGCTATGTGACGGTGCTAGAGGCGCGTTACCTAGCACGTTCTGCCATATCTGCAGAATATAGCAGAAGGCAATAGGTAAAAAATGGCAGAATATGGCAGAATGTAACTAGCAGAATATAGTAGAATATGGTAGAATATGGCAGAATATAACAGAATGCAACTAGCAAAATATGGCAGAACATAGCAGAATGCGACACTGCACGTACACTACGTCTATTGCACTATATTAAAGCATACCAATATTGGCATATTGCCGCGATATTGCCGTAATATGCCGTATATTGCCATCTACCGTTCTACTATACTACTAAACCTAAGGTGGAATTAAGACTTTATACTTTTTAGACTACGGAAATTACCCCTATTTTAACTTAATTCTTTATAGGTAGTAGGCGCTTCGCTAATAGGTACCGGGTAGAATTTAGGCCAGATCTCCAAAGTTTAGGCCTAAAAAGCCTTATAAACGCTATAATATTACCTAGATCCCGCCCTATAAGCCTATACCCCCTATAATTAATATATTTAAAATGGACTATAACCTATTTATACCGTGCGAGAGATAGATATCACGTGTCTATATATTACTTGGCCAAAAACCCTACAACTTAGGTATTTAACCAGATGTTTAACACGGTTAACAGCATCATTGCTTACAACTGCACTTAATAGGTTGTTCTTTTTACCTACCTACCCCCCTTCTAATGTATATTAGATTAAATACTTACAGTCCTGTTTAGGTCTAGCGGCAGACTACCCTATTAGGGGCACCAAGTAGGATTTAGGCCAGATCTCCGAAGTTTAGGCCTAAAAAGCCTTATAAACGCTATGATATTGCCTAGATCCCGCCCTATAAGCCTGTACCCCCTATAATCGATATATTTGAAATGGACTATAACCTATTCGTGCCGTGCGAGAGATAGATTAATAGTAAAAATTTGCAAATCCTAGAAATCCTTAGAAATCTTATATATTACTAGGACTTTCTTAGTTTATAATTATAGTAATTTTCTTAGGGTCTATTTTAATTCCATTGCGGGATATAATTAGGCCTAAGTATATAACTTTAGATGTATAAAACTTGCATTTCTTAATATCGCATTATAAGCCCGCGTCTTACAGGCGTTTAAGGACTATTTAGATATGCTTTTAATACTTAAAAAGCGAAGATAAATAAATTAAGATATTATTAATATACGTAGTAATAAATATATTAAGGAATTCGCGAAGTGTATTATTAATATATTACTAAAACGTACTAGGACCGTTCTTTATACTAAACAGTATTACTAGGTATTTAAAAAGTCCCCATTATATACGGAAAGCTATATACTTCTTATTTCCTTTATAAATACGGATTTAATTAAAGGCAGCGACTATATTAAGCTTTATAAAGTATTATACTTTCACTAAGTAGTTAAGTGTTTCTTAAAGCAGAGGAATTAGATATTGGTTTTAGATTATAATCGTATTTAGGGCTTAATAATTAATAATAATAATATTTCATTGCTTAACGTCTGATACGGATCCTACGCGGCCCACGCAGACTACTCCGTCATAGGGGAAAAACTTATAATTTACAGGAAGAAAAACCCTATAGTTGGGGGAGGAAAAACCCTATAAGCCACCTCAGTAGGATAAAAAACCCCGGTTTGCCATGTTTGTCCATAGCGGCGGCCCTACGGGCCTACGGCTACGTCCTGTCCTCCTTAGATGTTCGAACTTCTTGGGAACCACTGCTTCCTTCTCTAGCTTATCCCAGCTAGGGTTCACTACGTCCCAGCTAGGCCTTGCCAATTAATTACTATACTATTGTTTCCCATATCTTGGCTATCCCCTATATGCTATCTCTTATTTGACCATTGCCATATACGCTATACCTCCCCCCCCCTAGGGCCTATTAAAGGCGTAAGGGGGATTTATCTATAAACTACCACTATACTAAAAGGCGAGTGGGACGTATGTATATGCCTAGGTATCTTTTACGCCTAGGCCCTAGTTGCTAGGCCCTCGCCAAGGGTTACCACTCCTTAAAAGGAGACAGGAAAACCATACGGTATTATCCAGGCTGCTAGGTAGTATTTAATAGTTAATGGCGAGTGACCGCATGCTCCGCGGGCGATCGCCCTAGGGGTTAGGAGGGGCCGTATATTTGCTCGTTGCTCGTCCGCATTCGCTCGTTCGTCGATGTAAGAGGTCGTCGATGCTTTCTATTAAGGGTCGGGGGATGCTATCGAATGCTGTATATCCATGTTAGATCGTACAGGTGCTTAGTAGGGGAACAGTAATAGCTGTATTGTGAAGGGGTACCGTCTATAGTGGTTTTCGAGATCTCACCATCCCATGTAAAAACTTTTCACTACGCCCCACGACGCATACAACCACCACCAGGCCCACCAGCACGCGCTGTGCGACGTCTCTGCGTTGGCTCTGAGTCTGAACTTCGAAGACCCAGGTTCGTAGCCGTCACCACGTACAGGTGCAGAGTCCGATTTCGACGGCCTAATAATTAATATAGAACCTTAAGCCTTCTTTAGGTTTCTTAATAAATAATATAGATAAGATAAATAGTAATTAACTAGGGCGAATAAATCCTTTCTTTAGGTGCTCTTTAAGGTATTATTATATTATAAGCAGCTCTTCTTACAATATACCATATAACGGGCCGAACTTTAGCGTTATACTAGGTTTAAGTTTTATCTTAAAATCGTGCTCGTCTTAACACGGGGGTAGTTAGTCTATAAATTGTTTCTTAAACATATTAATTAGATTATAATATTCTTTAGGTATAAGAGGTCGAGGGTTAATATATTGCTTTAGTTCTAATGCCTTCTTAATATCTTCTAGTGTTATAGTAAAGATCTTATAGTCTCGTTTCCTTACTAATAAATAAAAGGATGCGGCCTATACTATATAAATTTTAAGGGGTTTTAATATATTATTTTCGCATTCTTTACCTTAATTGGCATTTATAACTTTATTATATTAGTTTAAGGTTTATAGTAAGGGTAATTTATATTATATTAAATTTAAATAGTTGTGTATATATTTATAGAGCAAGTAGTATTTTAAGTAATAACTTTAGTAGTAGGTTATACAGAATTTTAGTGTTTCTTTAACCTAGCTAATTAAAGGGTTATATCGTTTTAGCTATCCGTGTTTAAGTATTACTTTATAATACTTTAAGGGTATTATAAATAGGGAAATATATTTAAGGTATTTGCCTATCCACATCTTTATAAGAGTATAATGCGTTAGTTTACTATATATTAAAGGCTTGCTATTAAAGCCTTATAGGCCTTAGGGCTTATTAAGTTTCTTTAAATTTAAGTATTGAGTTTTTACGTAGTTCGTATTAATAAAGCCTATACTAGTAGCTTCGCTATCTATAAGGATTTATACTTCCTTCTATTTTCTAAATATTTAAATTTTACTAAGTATATTAAGGGAGTCGTGTTATATATTAGCGCTAAAAGAGCCTAGATATTTATACTCTTCCACTTCTTATTCTAAGGCGCGACTTAGCCCTAGAATGATTCGTTTTCTAAATTAACTAAAGGTAAGACGCTTTATAATAACTAAGTATAATTTATAAAATAAGTATAATTTATAAAATAAGTACAATTTGTAAAATAAGTGCGACTTAAGGACTAAAAGGAGCTACGGCGGACCTTTTTAAAATGGTAAGTTTGGTAATCCCTTTTATAAGGTAAGGATATAGATAGGGAGTCCAATAATAAAACAATAGGTATATTGTATAGATAGAGACAAATCCTTAAGGGAAAAGGAGGAGTCTGTGTGTAAGGTAGGAAGGGTTTTTCCTAGGTATGTATAAAGCACGTACCTTATAGGCGAGTCACCCCTAGGTTGCCCTAGGGTCGCCCGTACCTTACGGCTATATAACTATCTACTTAGGTTTTACCTAAGAATGCCCCCCCCCCTTTAAAAAGGGTCGTCCCTAATCCTTTATATACTTAAGCCTTAATAAAACCCTATAAAAAACCTTAGTAAGGAAAAAATTTGGAGGGGAAAGAGCGTTTTAATTTTGCGTATAGAGAGACGGGTAGTATATATGCGCGGCGCGAAGATATTAAGGAACTTTGACCGGCGGTCAAAGTTATCTAATTAGTTAGATTTGCCTTGCTAAAACTCCCCCACATTTAACTAAGCTAGTAGCGATTTTGTATACCTGGTATAGAAAATCCTAATTAGTCCATTTAATAGGTAGAGCTAGTAGAGCTTAATACTATTACCTAAATTCGGTAGACTAGAAATATTCTAAAGCTCGCTTATATAGGTAAGTCGCTAGTACCTCGCGGGTAGGTTATAGGTTATTTATATATAGCTAGATTCGTAAATAGTAAGGCTATATACCTATTAAATCCGCCACTAACCCTACTTTAGCCTTACGCTATACCGGCGTAGCGCCGTATATACTTTATAGGTAGGTTATAAGTTATTTAAATATAGCTAGATTAGGACGGTAAGGCTATATACTTATTAGACCCACCACTAACCTATATTTTAGCCTTATATGTTATCTACGTAGTATATACGTAGAATAGTATAAGTTGTTGGTATAGGTTACTACTAGTAAGTTACCGGCAGGTTATAGACCCTAGTTAAATGGACCCCGGTTATAAACGGGCCTATTTTCTAATATATAAATAATCTACTTAGCTAGTATAGAGTAACAGACTAGGTTTAGGAAGGGTGCTCTTTAAATTAAGGCTATAGTTCTTATAGCAATCACTTGTTCTTTAATCCCTTAGGACGTCCTCTGCTCCGCTTTAATGTAGGTTATATTTTAATAGCGGCGCTTACTTTTCGCCTGCGCTTTAGCTATAAGGCTAGGGTGTCCCGCTTACGGTACTTATCTAGTAGTTATTAACAATTCTTAAGTTCTGTCTCGTATTTCCATTTATTATACTTATTTAACTATTCTAGCCATTTAATAAGGTACTGCGGTTATCCAGCACGATCTTAATGGGCGACGATTACTTTTACTTCCCAGCTGCCTTCCTTAAGCTCTTTTACTGCCAGAGGTTAAAACCTAGGGCGTAACCTATAAGGCTCTAGTAGGGAGATATCCTATGCGCCGTCAAGATAGGCGTCCAATAGTTGTGGCCTGTGCGCGAACACCAAAATATAGCAAACTTAAAGTTCGGATTCCATCAATATAAGGCCCCAAATTATTATAATAAATCTTAAATATGCTATATGATTGAGTTAATCGTGATTAGATTAATTTGAGGTGTTCCTGCTAATAAGGTCCTTCTTTACAGAGCGGTGCGAAGCTATGTAGATTCTATGGTAGAGACTGATTCATATTTTGGTGTTCGCGCACGGGCCATGTTTATTGGACGCCTTGACGGCGCATGGGATAAAAGACTAGGTGGAGCCATGCTATAATAGATGGGAGCTCTAGCCTATATACTTACTACCCTACGCGCTTTAGAATCTAAAACGGTCCTATAAATTTATAGTTAAGCTTTTTATAGGGACGTTTTGTGTAAATGTTCTTAAAAAAAAAGCAGGACTTATTTACTAACGGCGAAGTATTTGGCCAGGTAGTAACGATTATAGTATTTTACCTAAAGCTTTTAGGCGTATATTATTGACGCCGCCGCTACCTTATATATAAGGCGTAGGCGTTATAAATACGTCTCTATAAGTTAGACATTTGTTAACTTAGACCCCTTCCTACCTTACTAGGCGTCTTAAACACTATCTAGGACTCTATCTAGGACGTTTAGTAGCTAGCTATAGGCGAGCCTAATAGGGGAACGCTTTATTATAGTATAGACCTTAGAGTTATAGGCAAAGGCTGCTTCTTTAAGTAGGGAGGCCTAATTAGACTGTTCCTAGTTTATAAATATATATAGGTATACTTTAAGCTTCTAGTTCTAACACTCTGTCTAACTATCTATCTACGGGTAGAATGTAGTACTAAGTTTACGTTAAACGCGGAGATGGTAGTATATAGTGCTCTAGTACTCGCTTGTAAATACACTACCCCTATTAAAAACGATATTATCTAAAGGCCCTATTTATATAAAGACTCTAAATAAGAGTTCTGCGAGTTATATAGCATCAATTATCTTATATACTGGATAATAGCGCACTAGCTTTATAAAACAGTCTATAAAAACAAGGACGGAGTTATACTCTATACTATTAGGAGTCTTAGACTCTGGGAGATCCATAATAAAGTTAAGTAAATAATACCGCTAGGCTTAAGTAGGGGCCTAAAGAGGCTACAGCTCACTATAGGGTTTATAGCGGCGCGATTTAAAGCGTTAGCAGGCATTATAATTATCTAGGTATTTGCGGAGGTCTTAGGTAAGGCCGTTCTAAGTATACTTTCGCGCGATTACCTTAAAAGTACGGTTAAAACCATAGTGGCCGCCTATAGGATCGTTATAATTCCGCTTAAGGATCTCCTATTACAGTAGTATATAATTTAGCACCTAGACCTTATTATTTTGCTTTAAAAGTCCTTAATTATTAAGGGTATAGTCCTTATTACTAGTAGGAACTCGTTTTTAGGTTAACTAATTACATATAAAGCGTATAAAGGCGTCCCTTTTTTATACTCTATAAATAAAATCAACTAGTAACTCGGGGGGTTGTTCTATAAACGCCGTTTCGGCTAAAGCAGCTGCTACTACTTCTTACTATAGCACGAGACTCTACGTAAAGTCGGTGCTAGTAAAGTAATATATAATACGTAGGTAACTTACTAGGTTGTTATAGGGGACCGTAGCCTAGGTTAAGGGGTCTTCCCTAGGGTTAAGCGCTATTAGGTTAGTTAAAGTGGTCTAAAAGAGAATAGTAAGACGCTTTAGTCCACCAGCGCCAAGTTTATAAGGGTCGCTTATATACTACATGTATACTACTTACTAGTTTAGTATAGTAGCACTAGGGCCGCCTATAAGGCCTATAACCCGTAACTTTTGCTATAATATAGGCAGTATAGTATTAAGGATTATCCTCTTACTACTATCTTTAAAGCCTTTGGTATAATCTAGGCGCTAAAATAGTATATTAACGGGATTTACTTTACCTAGCTTATATTTAATCTTAAAATTAAACTTAGCTAGTTCTTTAGCGTACTGGGCCTAGTAAGCAAATAAGCTTTTAATGGTTATAAAGTACCTAAGATTATTATAATTGTAGAGTATGTGCGTTATATACGCGGTATATTTAAGGTAATAGCGCCACGTCTTAAAACATTACACTATAGCGAGTAGTTCTTTATTATACGTATTATACTATACTTCTAGGCTAGTAAGCTTCTAACTATAATAAGCGATTGGGTGCTAATAGAGTTAATCTCCCTACCCTAAAGGCTGCAGAAGTATACCGCCATAGGCATAATTAGAAGCGTCAGTAATTACTATTAGGGGTAGATTAGGGTCGAAGTAGTAAAGTAGAGGAGCCTATATAAACGTAGCGCGTAGCTTATAGAACGCCTATTACGCGTCGTTAGGCTACCAGGGTTGATATTATTTAGTAGGCCCTTTTAACTTATGCTTCTTCTTCTTCTTCTCCCTATCTGACGTTAGGTTGTAATATACCTATATAAGATATATATGTAGGGGGTATATGGTATTTAAGTAGTTCTAAATAAATCGCCTATAAAAGTTAGTAAAGCTAAAGAAGACCTAGATGTCTCTATAGAACTTAGGCTTAGGCTATTCCTTAATAGCCTTTACACGGTTAGGGTCTATTATAATACCCCTAGGGGTAATAATAAAGCCTAGGAACTTAACGTTTTTAGTATAAAAGATGCATTTTAATAGTTTGGCGTATAGGCCCTAAGCGCAAAGCTATTGCAGTACCTGCTTAACGTGCTCGACGTGCTTATCCTTATTATTTAAGTAGATAAGAATATTATCTAGGTAGACTATATAGATAGTATCTACTAGGGTTCCTAGAGCTTTATAAATATAGCTTTAGAACGTTATAGGGGCGTTAGTAAGACTAAAGGGCATCACTAAGTACTTAAAGTAACTGTAGCGTGTCTTAAATACGGTCTTTTATTCGTCTCCCTTTTTAATATAAATCCTATAGTACGCATTATAAAGATCTAGCTTTATAAATATCTTCGCATAGCTAAGCCTATTAAAGAGTTTACTAACCAGCGGTAAGGGGTACCGATTTTTAATTATGATCTTATTTAGGAGTCTATAGTCAACGTATAGCCGCATTATACCGTCTACTTTTAGCATAAAGAGGATAGGCGCTTTAGTAGGCGACTTACTAGGCCTAATCCAGCCCTTTTTAAGAGCACTATTTAGGTACTCTTGTAAGATCTATAACTCTTTTTATAAGAGGTTATAAAGGGGCATTTATAGTAGCATTTTACCTTCTTCTAAGTCGATTGTATAGTTGTACTCAGAGTTCTACAGTAGTATGCTTGCTAGCTTATTAAAAAAGACATTAATTTCCTCCTTATATACCTCTAGTAGGCTAAGGGCCATAAAGGTCAAAGCGACTATTATATAGTAGTGTGCTTCCGGAAGCTAGTAAAGAGAAGGGTGCGGCCGATATATATTTCGTAGGTGTGCTCGCATAAAGAGTGTATACAGCTCTGATATAGTATACTCAATAGTTTCGGGGTTTTAATCACCTCCCCCTTACGTATAGGTAATCTGCGCTAGCACTAGAGGGTCTCTATAGGTACTCGCTGCCAGTAATAATAGGTCCTCTATTATATTCATAACCCGTATAGAGAAGAAGTCTTCTAGCTATAGCAAATAGACTATTTCGCCAGCCTTAATATCTACTAGAAGAGCGTTAAGGGTAACTATCTAAAGGTGTCCGAGGTCTAAAGTACCCTAGATAAACTATCTAAAATAAAAGCTAATTAATAGATCTGCTTTCCCGAGCCAATTCTATCTAAGAACTATATTATAGCTATTAAATAAGCCGCCCTAAAAGGTCTGCGGGCTAATAGTGTAAGAGGTACCCTAGGAGTCGCTAGTAGTAACTATTAAATTATAAGCATCCTAAATTATTATCTGGTTATTATTAAGGAAATATATAATAGGTTTATATAAACGTAGCGCGTAGTATATAGGCAGGTTAAACCTACGGACGACATCTTAATTAATGAGGTTAATTTAGTACCTATTATTATATAAAGTACGTAGGCGGACTTCGCCCTAGGGCGTATTTATTACAACGTGTACCATAATACGTTTCTTCTCTCCCTCTATATTAGGCCCTAGTTATAGTTAAAAGAGATACGTTACTAGAGCTTTAGGTTTTCTAAAGCCCGAGCTAACTTCTCTTTAGCCTGCTTCTAGTATTCCTTATAGTAACCACCTACGGTCCTTTAACTCGCCTATATAGCACTAGCGTCTGGGGGGTCCCCTAAGCCATCTAGCTTTTAGGTAGTCTCCCTAGGAGTTTACTTAAAAAAGCATTACCCTTTTTAGGTTCTGTTCCCTAAGCCTAACTCTATAAAGCCTATACTGCGACCGCGCTTTATACGCGATAATTTACCGCTACTACTTACGCGATCTTCCGTAAGCTTTATAGTATTAAACAATTACTCTATACGGCGGATTTCGTTAAAGAGGTCTTTAGTAGTTCTTACCCGTTAGGCAAAGTTCTGGCAAAAGAGCTCTACTTATAGGTAGGCTGGGAGACATAAGAACTAAAAGTCTATCTATTATTTAGGATTAACAAAAGGGGTATATAAGAAGAGGTCCTCTAAGCTATATATACGGGCTAAAAAGACGTTAAACCTTTAGTTCTCCTTTATAACAGCTATATAGTATATTATAGCGTTATTAAAGCGTCTTACTATAGGGTTCCTAATCTGGTCTTAGACTATAGTCTTAAATTTATCCTATAGTAAAGAACCCTTATCCTTAGTACCTAACCAGCAATAAACTAGTTAGGTAATTATCTTCTCTTTTATAAGACCTTTAATAGCCCAGCGTGTGCGTCGCTTATAGTTATAGTCAGCGTTATTAACCTTAAATTAGTTCTTAACTGCGGCAATCCACCGGTTAAAATACTATTAAGTAGTACCGCCAATATTGGGTAGTAACTTCTTAACTAGGGCGTTAAGATTTGTTCGGCGTATGCGTTTGCTATATAACTTATACTCTTTACTAGAGAGGCGACGGGAGGGCTTTATTAAATTAATAATGCTCTATAAGTTGGCTATTTTCTTAGCTAGCTTATCTAGCTCCTTTATATTAGCGATATTAGGTAGAACGCTAGTAACCTTACTAAGCTCTTATTAAGCCTAGGTATATAAGTCAAACTAGTCTTTAGCGTTTATAGATATCTAATCGTTTTAGGATTTAGAGAATAGCTTAAATGCTACTAGTGTACTTCTAGCGGTTTCGTCTATACTAGATCCTAAGGCGTTTTGCGGTCGTATTACTAGCGTATTACCATCAGATATAGGCGTTAGTTTTCTTTTTAGAGGCATTATAGAAAAATTAAACCGGCTATCCTCCTAAGGGGATTAGTAAGGATTTAAATATAAGGTAAGAATATAGATAGGGAGTCCAATAATAGAATAATAGGTATATTATATAGACAGAGACAAATCCTTAAGGGAAAAGGAGAAGTCTATATATAAGGTAGGAAGGGTTTTCCCTAGGTATGTATAGAGCACGTGCCTTACGGGCGAGTCACCCCTGGGTTGCCCTAGGGTCGCCCATACCTTACGGCTATATAATTATTTACTTAGGTTTTACCTAATACCTTTTTTCTATATCTAAAATATTCTCTATTTACGGCTTATATTCTTTATTTATCGGTTCCTAAGGGTATATAGGATTAAGTAGCGTTAAGGTCTATAGGGTTATATATAGGGCTTTTAGGTCTTAGAAACGGATCGCGCTTTAGGGTATATACCGATTTTATAAAGTTTTAAACGCGAAGTATAGTTAGCTTTAGGGAATAAGTCTATTTATTATATTAAAGGTCCTTATTAATTTATTAATATATTATAGTAAATTTAGGTAAGTCCTTTGGCAGTTCTCTACCTACTAACTATACTCTAATTTTATCCGAAATAGCTTAGCGGAGAGTAGTAACTTTAGTAGCTTTATTCTAATTTAGTTTACTAATAAGGCTTAAAAATTCCAAAAAAAAGCTAGTAAAGTCTTAGTTCCGTTATCGTAGATTTTTAAATTTAGTGACAGCTATATATTCGCGGCTGGCGTTATTATATATTTATTCTAATAGAGAGATAAAGATTTTAAAATTAACAAAGGTGCTATTACGGAAGAATAGGTCCATAGTTTATATAGCGTCTTTACTTAAATAAGATATTCTATAGCTAATCTTGCTAGCTTTAATAAGGTATTAGTTATAGTTTATTAAAAGTTTAAGATAGAGCTTAGTTATAAAGGGACATAGGTTATTTTAATCCCTATTAAATATTAGAGGGTTAAGGGGCTTTTTAGATTTTATAGTAGGTATTAGGTTTATTATAGGTATAGGTTAAGCTATTATTACTAGTTTAGGGTTTATATTTAATAGGTTAGGTTTATATATAATTATTTTAATTTCATTTATAGGTATTACTATTAGGGTCTCTAACGTAAGTACTTTAGCGTTATAGAGTTCTTTACGTATTGCTTTAATTAATTACTAATACTAAGATTTTAGTATAGTTTATTACTAGGCTAAGGTATCTATAAAGGACTATTATATTATAGTTATTTATTTCCTAACTAGGGCTATAATAGTTAATATGGCGGATTTAAGTTCGTTTACCATTTTAAGGGTATTAATATTAACGTAACGTAATATAAGGGCGCGAAGAGACTTTAGGGAAGATTTAAAGGAATAATATAAATTCTATCTAAATCTAAGGGTATATAGCTCTCGCTAAGAATAAGACATT
>Ga0307515_10011316_pt1 | contig 16936 bp, 10 predicted proteins | sample 17_EM_MG_FD_194513 | JGI IMG/M metagenome (GOLD analysis project Ga0307515, IMG submission 194513) | Populus trichocarpa ectomycorrhiza microbial communities from riparian zone in the Pacific Northwest, United States - 17_EM | ecosystem: Host-associated > Plants > Roots > Unclassified | place... | reverse complement strand
ATATCCATGGAGTATTGGCTGCCATTGATGCAAGGTTGAGGAATTACCCAAGGACCATCAAGCAAAACATTTAGCTAGTCCTCCGTTATGAAATTAAGGGGCCATGCAGATAAAAGGCATTTCCCATATCTGCGATGGGCTGCTTGCCTGCTTCGACATGCAAGGGTAGAACATTTTAGCTTACCGTCAATTTGTTTTTTAATATTTAAGAAAATTAAGAAAAGAAACAAGAAAGCCAAATCATATAGTAATCTTCAATATCTTAACCATCAAGGTTTTTGTTTTATTCTTAACATAATCTTCATCTTGATATGATTAATGAAGAAATTGGTTTGAAACTGTATTAGTTTTTTTTTTCTATTTACGTAGGTTATGGCATGCCCTGTAAAAGGAGGGAGAGTTCGTACTCCTAACCTTCTTCATATGAAGTAGGACATATAGGATTAGTCCCTCTGTCTATGCTGTGACTGAAGTTGTATTAGTTAACTGAGCTCTTACTCTCAATGCCATGACAAAAGAAAAAATTGCAAATATTTGTGTTTTGTGAAGATGGGCTTCTTAGGTCGCCACTGTATCTGTATTGACATCTAGAGTGTTAATTTGATTAAAATGGGCTGAAAAAATGGGATCCATGGATGCTTTCAGACTTTTCCCACTAATTGCCTGGTAAACGGGGACCAGAGGCCTCTTCTACATTCTTTCAATGCTCTTGAATTTAGTAGGGTTTAATTGCTTGATTAAAAGAAAAAAAATTATTTCTTCAATATGTTCCTTAAGATTATTTTGCTGGGTCTTAGTTGGTGTTTGAGAGTATGACAGCGGTTGCTTTTCAAAGTATTTTTTTACTCGAAAATACATTAAAATAATTTTTATTTTATTTTTTAAAAATTATTTTTAATATCAGCACATCAAAACGACGTGAAAACACCTAACAATTAATTTGAAGTAAAGAAAAAAATAAAAAAAACTTTCAAATTTTTTTAAAAGTATTTTTGAAATGCAAAAACAAACAGCATCTTAACATTCTCTGCTCGTCAGTTCCTCCATACTTTCGTAAATAACTCATTAATAAAGATGATATAATCAACAAAACATGCAAGAATTTGTTTATCAAATTATTTGAAATTTTTAAAATTTAATTTAATTTCAAGGATTAAATCAATTTTTGTGTTTAAAACTCTTTTAATGATATTGATTTGAATTCTAAATGAAATCAAATCATAAAAAAAAAAACACAAATCAGAAATGAAACCCTTTTATTTGCTAAAATAATTCTAAATAAAAAAAAATATTCTAAAACTCTCTCTATCAATAATTATTTCGGTGGTGAAGGCACTTTCATCATGCTAAAGTTGGGTTCTCCCTCGCTCCCAATCAGGATTTCAGGTAACGCATCGCAATGTTAAATCTTTAGAATGTTTTTTTTTTTTTAGTCTAATAAAAAATTTGAGCCTCCTGGTCAAGAAAGGGTTACTCTCCCCTTCTTCAACAGTCTTTTTGCCCTCTCTCCAAATATTTTTGCTTTGTTCCTTTTATCTACTCTTGAACACCATATTGCCGGTGCCCATTTTCAGTATCTCCACCACTTAACTTTCCATTATAGAATTGCTCTGCAGACATTAGACATATATATGACCCTTGGCATCCAAAGGTTATTCCTCAAGTGTTTGATTTCCTTTCACAATGAGTCACAATTATTTTTTCCACATTAATAAAAGAAATGTTTATTTTTTAAAGAAAAAGAAATGATTTCTGAATTAATGGTAAAATAGTCAAGATTACTAATTCAATTAAATTCCACGTATATTTTAAATAGTATAATTGAACTCAATTATGTGATTTAATACTTTATTACAAATATAAGAATTGTAATATGCCATTAATTGAATTTAAATCATAGGTGAAATTAAATTTAATTTCTTATATAATTTGGTTTCAAATAGACTGTAAAACAATATATGATAGTAACCATAATATATTATTATTTAACAATAAATTTGTGTATGTGGTACCTAACATTTCTCCTAGTCAAATAAATTTGAAGATAAATGGTTTAATGATATATTCTTATTATATAATTAGTCAAATCTTCCTTATAATTTTAATTGTATGAATCATGTTTTTGTAATATAACCAATTATTTAATATGTTTTTCTGTCAAGTTTTTTATTCAAATTGATATAATTATATTTTTCATTTAAAAAATACCCCCAAGTTATATAAAAACTAATATATTTTCTTTCAAAATTTCTCAACCATTAAAATATTAAGAATTAAAACTTTAAGTGTTTTTTAAGAAATTAAAACAATTTTTAATACAACTCAAGAGCATTTTTACGAAAAATATAATCATTTCAATTTGAACAATAAAACCTGACTAAATGGCATATTAAAATTATATAAAAATATAATAGATTGTCGCACATGTACAGCGTCGTATCGAATACGTCCATTCTTGGTATGGTATCTGGAAAATCGAGAAAATAGAAGAGACAAGAAATTCTTGTCTTTTATCAGTGGAAAGAGGGAATGGGAGTCGCCACCTAGTATTTTGATCACTAGGAACTCTAATTAGTTTCAAAGATCGGGCACGGGGATTGGTTGCAAAAAGGAAATGAATTAACACCCCAAATATATCCTACCTAAGGTAAACTATATTGTTTAATTATCTGATAAAAACTAAGATGTTATTGTACTTTCTAATTATTGATCTGTCTAAGATTTAAGAAAAGTCATTCTCGGTAAGAAGATCTTTATCTTATCGGGTAAAACTTAATCGTTATAATGTCAACAAAAAAAAAATAACTTTTATATAATATTATGAATATGTCTTACTTTTAAAAGAAAACAAAATAATTTTATTGGTATTTTTGAAATATTGGCCTAGTTCTCATGGCTTTAATAAAATAGTTATTAAAGTAAAAAATGCATGCTTATACATATTTTTTGAATTTTTTTGTTATATGAAAATTTATATATTTGAGAGACTTGACCGTATGCATTAAGACAAAAAAGATTTACTTTGTTGTTTTATATATTTATTTTTGTTTCGGAGAAAACCGAGTATTTTAATACCAGATTTGTATCTTTACAGTATAAAAATACAAACTGATATTAATCAAAATTGGAAGAAAAATACGCGAGAAGATCATAAATTTTTTGAAAGGATTTTTGGATTTTTTTTGGAATTTCATATTTTTAAAAAATATATAATATAATATTATTATATTATAATGTGATGGGCTGGCCCAAATATATGGGTTGAGCCCACCCTGGCTGGGTCGACATTCAGCCCAAAAGAAACTGGGTCGAGCTCTGCCTATAGGAGTTGGGGTTGGGCTAAGGTCGACCCAAAGATGTTGGGCCACATCAGGCTAGAAAAGTGTTGGGCCAGTGTCGGCCCAAAGATATTTCTTCTCTTTTTTGAACTAGGCCGGACCCAATCCAACCATTTTGGACTGGGCCAGTACTAGTCCAACCCAATGAATGGTGGAGCAGCTCTTCACTGTTCACATGCAATGTAGAGAGTAAATTAATTCATTCTCCACTCTTCACTTTGCAGAATAGTGGAGATGGTGAAGCATAAGAAGAAAATGAAGGAGGAGAAGGGCGGGGGAAGACAAACTGGTAATGTCTCGTGGTGGTGCTGTTGGTGGCAATGGTGGCAGAATGCTGCTGTGGACGGTGGCTTTGCGGTGGTTCTTCTTCCAAGCGATGTGGCGATGCACTGAAAGCTGCTTGGCCGATGTTTCTTCTTTTTTTTTCCTTTGTGATTTTCCTTTGTTTTCTTCTACTCCTCTCTGTTTCTTTGTTTTCCTTCTCTTTTATTCTTCTTTCCTCTTTTTTCTTCCCTTCCCTTTCTCTATTCCCCCTATTTTTATTCCTTTTCATTTCTCTTATGTTTTAGTCTCTTTGCTCTCTTTTTTTTTCCTGTTTTTTCTTTGTCTTTCTATCTCTGGACCTCCCCTTCTATCTCTTTGTTTTTTTCATCTCCTCTGCTCAAAAAATTCCCTCTCTCTTTTCTTTGGTCACCCTTTGATTTTTTCGTCCCCCTCTCCTCTATTTCATCCTTTAAAAAATGTCATATCCTCTATCTTCCCCGTTTTCTTCTGGTATTTTTAAGTGCGAGAGGAGAGGGAGCCACCCTGCCCTATCCAATCATGGCGCAGGGTAAGGTGGCATGAGGCCGTCTATGTATAGCCTCCCCGAAACCGCTCGCAGGGTATAGCTCCCCTCTTTTCTTCATCATAATGACAAGGCATATGGGGGTATGGGTTCGGGTTTTTAGGCAAGTGGAGGGGAGAGAGAGGGTGAAACAGGTTCTACAAAGAAGGGGAAGAAAAACCTTCTTCCCTTGCTTTTTGTGCGTCAGGGAAGAAGAAGAAACATAGTGCCGTTCAAAACGACACCGTTTTGGGTTTTTTTTTCCTGTGAACAGTGAGTGAAATAGTGTCGTTTTGAACAAAACGCATTGTTTCATTTAAATGGAAATGGCGCCAAAACATGTTAATTTTCAAATCAATTCAATGCATCCCTACCAAATTCAAATGTCAACCTGGAAATTGGCCACCTTTTTCACTTTGGTTCTTGGTTTTGAATTTGTGAATTTTGACCCTCAATTGATCAACAAACTTCCAATTTCTTCAATTTGACCCCTGATTCAGTCAATTTTAGTCCCTCTACTTACGTTCATTTTCCAGTTTGGTACTTGGTTTCGGATTTCTTCAATCAAATCCCTAATTGGCCATCAAACTTCAATATTTATGCAATTATGCCCCTGATTTAACCGAATCAACTCTTAAAAATTATAATTTGACCCTTGAACTTAAAAATCAATTTTCTTACAATCAAACCCTCTATAAATTAAATTAAACCTTTAATAAAATTTAATTGATTCCATAAACATCTGATTTTGAACCTTTCTTTCTCAAATTGAATTTTGTTTATTAACAGAGCTCTTATCAATAAAAAATATATTGTTAAATTTCAATCTTTATATTTTTTAACCTCCTCAACCAATTTTTTGTTATTTTCTAAGAGCTCTGGCATCCTCTTCTCACTGCTATTATTTTTTTGACTTTTTTGTATTTTCTCTTTTTTGTGTGGAGACTAAAAAATTGGTAACAACATAGACATAAGTAGGAAATTAAATAAAAAAAATAAAGACTATAAATGTAAAAATATATTGAAAACTTGTTTAATTATATATAAAAAAATAGATTAATACATTTACTATATATTTAAACTTCTAAGTTGTTCCCGAAACCACTGTAGTTAATTTTTTTATAATGTTGTTTGTAAAATATGATTGAAATAAGATGCTAAAATACTTCCATAAGAGCATTCATGATTTCAAAACAACAATATGACATATGAAAATATACTTTATTGAAAATATAATGAAATTCCAAAAACACATTAAAAACAAATTGTAGAAAATATGGTCTCAAAGACCTTATTCATCACATTTAAATGGAAAAGGCAATGTATAATATTTGCCTCTAATGCAATCTAAATGAGGAGTTTATCCTTGAAGATATGACAATTCTCAATGTTGTGTCGAATTATGCCAAAATGATTTTCACATGTTTGATCAAGACTTGTATCATTTCGACCATACTAGTTTCTTGTTAGTATGTAATCGAATTTTATTGATGATTACAAAACTCCATTAAGTATATGAAGTTCTACCTGAAAAATATTTAAAGGAGACATACAAGAAAAAAAAAAAGAAATACATGATAGAAAAGATAAACAGTTTGCAAAAGAAAATAAAAATGTAAGGCTACAGATGTTGCACTAGTTTGTCCATTTTAGTATTCCTTCAAGTCCTCCAAAAAGATCATTTCATGTGTATGGAAACATTGGTACCATCGATTTTAACCAAACCGACGGCCTGTGAAGTGTGAAGTCAAACATTTTAGTCTAGTCCATCACCTCATCCTAAAAAATATAATTGTTTCGAGTAGTTCATGGAGTCCACAAGATACCATATGCTAACAGAGTCATGGTTTTTTGCTGAAATTTACCTGTAGCCAGTATAGTAAACTGTCGTAGTCCCTTCTCCACCGAATTGAGCATACACCAAGTGAATCCAAGCCAGGCTATGAAATGATTCCAAAACATCCATGAAACATGACAATGTAAGAATAAATGATGCATATGCTCTGTTTTAATTTGATATAGAGGACACAAAGCTTGATTTGGTTGAAGTAAATTCATATGTTGCAAGAGACTTCTTGTACGGACTCTATCTTACAAAACCAACCATATAAACATTTTAATCTTAAGAGGTGCAATACTTTTCCATAGCAAGTTTGTAAATGAAAATGAGCCTGGAAATTCTAGAAGGTCAATTAAATTACTGGCAGACTGAACTGTATAAAATCCATCACTAAAATATTCTCGTATCTTTGAATCTTCCTTGCTTGTATTCATGCTGACCAATGGCAATAAAGCACGTAACTGTGTAAGTTGTAACTCCTCAAAAGGTAGAAGTGGCCTTATCCAAGCAAAATTCCACACACTAGATCCTCATGTGCTCTTTGGCATTGCAGCTAAGCATATGGAAGGTTAAGTTGAAATTGCTTATAATGATGAGAAACATGTGTTAAGAGTGCCAACTACCGTCCACTTGTCATTCCAGAACTGGATTGTCTTCCCATTACCAATTGTGTAGTTACAACCATTCTTTAAGGATGGTAATATTGGTGGGTCTAAATTGATGATTAAATAAATTCCTCTTCATGTGTCTGACAACAGTTTAGTGAACAAAGGAAGTCCATTTTTAAAAGTAGGATAGTATGTTATATGAATAAAATCCTACCACCCATCTGGATGATTATTCCCTAAACGTTAAAGCCACTTGAACAAAAGTGCTTTGTTCTTCCCTCGTAAAGATCGCAATCCCAAACCACCTTTGTTTTTTGACCTGATTACAACACTTCAAGCCACCTTGCACAGTTTCTTTTCATATGAAACACCACCCCATAAAACCTTTGTTGAATTGATGTAAGCACCTTGGTAACCCCCTACGACAATATAAACACTAACATGTAATATAATGGCAGGGAGGAGAGAATAGTCTAAACAAGGCAGACACATCCTGCTAAACTTAGAAAGCTTCCCTTTCATTTTCCTAATCTAGTGCGGAATTTATTAACAATCAGCTTTCAAGTTGAAATTCGTTTTGGATTTGCACTCATAAATAGTCCCAAGTATCTAATTGGAAATGTGTCTTATTTACAATAAATTACATTGGTCATACTAGTCGTATAATCTTCATCAAGATTAATACCAACTAGAAAGCTCTTATGGAAGTTAACTTTCAGTCTTGATGTCAACTTGAACCACCTTAGGATCACTTTAGCATGAACTAAAGAGTTATACTCGTTTGGCATTAACACCAAAGTGTCGTCTACATATTGAAGATGACTGATTGATTGACCATTTCCAAACCCAATGCCCTGAAAGTATTGTTCTGCCAAAGCCCTTTAAAAAAGAACTAATAGGTCTTCAACAACAATGTTAAACAACAATGGTGATAGTGGATCACCTTAGCATAAACCACACTAAGGCTGAAATTCTTAGATTGGAAAGCTATTAATGAGGATTGCCATTTATGATTCTAAAATACATTCATGAACCAATGTTATTCATTTATCTCCAAATCCAATATACATCATCACTTCTTCTAAGTAAGTGCAAATAATTGAATCAAAGGCGTTGTTGAAGTCAACTTTCAACATAAACCCATTCTAACCACCTTTCTTGATACAATGAATAACCTTATTAGTTATTATGAACCTATCTAAAATTTGTCTTCCCGAAATGAAAGTTTTTTGATGAGGATTGATAATAGTAGTCATGATAGTGTGTAGCTTAGACGAGAGCAACTTTTGAACAATATTGTACAAACCATGAATCAAACTGATTGGCTTGAACTCCATGAATTTTTTTTGGTGTGTTTTTAGGCACCAGTATAACATAGGAAATGTTAACACCATTTGGTAGTTTTCTTATTCTGAAAAATTCAGACACCATATGAAATACCTTATTCCCAATCAACAACCAAATCGTCTTGTAGAAAATGAATGTGAATCCACTAGGCCCAAGAGCCTTTGAATCATAACAATCCCACATTGCTCTTCTGACTTCATCTACCGTCACCGGTTGTTCAAACCTAGCAAATTATGCATGAGAGTTTGTTAAACCTAGCCAAACCCATATGTGGCTTTGTTGAACCTGACTGTTTGAACATATTTGAAAAATAAATAGCAGCAACAGTAGCCTTAATTTCATATGGTGTAGTGAGTGTGACCCTGTTAGATAAAATCTTTGTTATGCTTTTTCTTTCTCTTCTGATATTTACTGTTAAGTGGAAGAATTTGTTGTTTTTATCTCCCAGTTTACACTAAGTCTTTTGCCTTCAAATGGCTTCAACATGTTTACTCATTATCTATTATTAAGAGCTAAGTTCATGCCATTCAGAGATCTCCTACTGACTTAGAGAACATTTCTCCCTTTCCTTTTCTAGCTGCTGGAGTGGGTTTTGAATATGAAAAAGCCTCTTATCCTAATTGCCAAAAGAGTTTTTGTTCTTTTTTTGAATTTTTTATGCCAAATAATTGAGCTTCCTTACCAATCTAAATTTGCTAGCATGCTCAACACAGGCTTCAATCCAGGAAAGTTTGAGTTTCTCAAAAAATAAAGCGTGGTTCAACCAATACTTGAGAAATCAAAATGGCCTTCACCCCCAATACTGATTCTACATTCCCAATAATAGTTAATAGTGGTTGTCGCGAGAGCGCGAACACCGCAATGTCGTCGTTTGGCGACGACGGAGGCTCTTGTCGTGCCTCCTGTGTGAGGTGTTATATGTTGGAAAGGGTTTTAGATTTAATCATAAAATTATGATTAAAGTTTAGGAGTCGCCACCTAGTATTATGGTCACTAGGAACCTATGGTCTGCGAGAGTTTGAGTAAGGCACTAGTTGTGCAAGGGGAAGACGCATCACCCCAGTGCACCCTACCTAAGGTAAGCTGCATTGTTGTTTGATTGTTTTTTTCTAAGTCGGGTTTCTATTCGTTGGTCTTTTCTAAGGTTCAAGGTAGATCTCTCTTCATGAGAAAGTCTCTACCTTATTGGGTTAAATCCTAACCGTTCTAAAGTCTACATTTTAGCATCGTATTTATTTACACCTTGTATCTTTAATACCTGATGGTGTACTTTATCGTGTAATTTTACACCCACAAATATTAAAGTCTACATCTGGACCAAAAAAAAAATTGGAAAAAGGTTTTTGATATTTTGATCAATCCCTAATAGATAATCATAAACTGGTTATGATATTTATTTTTTTGGATTTTCAAAACATGAGAAAGATGCAATCTTTTAATGAAAACATGCTTGGAAAATTTTTAGGATTTGGCCATATGCATGGAAACAAAATATTTTTTTTAAAAAGGGAAATTGATTTAAAAGTTTTTGAGATTTTTTTTTAATGTTTTGAATTTTTTTTTGAAATATTTCGGAGAAAACCAGGTATTTTAATATTGGATTTGTATTTTATAGTGTAAATATACAATCCGATATTATGCAAAATTGGTAGGGAAATATTTAAGAAAATCACAATTTTTTTGAAATGATTTTTGGATTTTTTTAAAATAATATTATAATATAATATAATATAATATATATTAAACTTTCAATTTCTTCAATTTCATCCCCGGTTTATGTCAATTAAGCCCCTATAGTTTGGCGCCTTTTATAGATTGGTCCTTGGCTGTGAATGTTTCAATTTAACACCTAATTGACCCCAAAACTTTAATTTTCTTGCAATTTAGCCCCTAATTTCAATCAATTAACTTAGTAAAAATTAAATTTGGTCTCTTAAAATTCCAATCTTCACAATTAAGCCCAAATTAGATTCCCAAACTTAATTTTTCACCAATTAAGCCCCAGATAAAATTAATTTGACCAATTTAAAGTATAATTTAGTCCTTGCACTTAATTAAATCCTTCAATTGAACCCAAATTAATTCTTAAACATAATTAAAATTCAATTTGGCCTATGATTAAATCAAATTGGCCTGTTAAAAATTTAATTGTCCTTAGACTTAATTTTTATGCAAATTCGTCCAATAATCATTTAATTTAACCTTGAATTTGTATATTTTTTTTCCATTTTTTGGCATAATGGGGTACAATTAGACCTTGAATTTTCTCCAAAATTGCAACTTGATTACCCGGTTTGCTTTCTCCACGTTGCCAGCCTTTATTATTATTATTATTCAATTTTATTTTGAAAAAGAAATTAATTTTTAGGGAATAACCCAGAATTGGGTTATGACAGTTGCCTCCCTCTTTACAATGCTTACGATAGAAAGTCTCGTAAGACACTTTAGATAGTAAGCGTTGTAAAGAAGAAAAAAAAGAATGAGAGATGATGGACTCATCATATTGAGAAATGATGAATCCTTTTAAGGGCTAGAAAACGCACTCAGAGTAAAAAATTAAAGATTTTTCTTTTGAAAATTCAGAGATTTTGAAGTGGTCGAATTGTCATGGGTGACCTACCAGAAAAAAATAATTTTTTTTTTGAGATGGTCTTATTGTAATGGGTGACCTACCCAGGTGAAAAACGCAAATATTTTTTAAAGAGGTGAAAAATACGGAGATTTTTTCAAAATGGTGAAAAATGCTGAGATTTTTTTAAAAGTGGCCTTGTTGTAATGGGTGACCTGCTCAGGTGATCAATATAAGGATTTTTCAAAGTGGTGAAAAATGCAAAGATTTTTCAAAATGATCTTGTTGTAATAGGCGACTTGCTCAGATGAAAAACACGAAGATTTTTCATAGAGGTGAAAAATACGTAGATTTTTCAAAGTGGTCTTGTTGTAATTAGCGACCTGCCCTGTAACATTTTTGGAGGTGGTGAGAAATGCGATGAATTCTCAAAATGATTTCATTGTAATGGGCAATCAGCCCAGATGGAAGATGAAAAGGTGGTGAGAAATGCAAAGATTTCTCAAAATGGTTTCATTGTAACGGGCAACCGGCCCAAACAGAAGATTTTGAAGGTGGTGAGAAATGCAAGGAATTCTCAAAATGGTTTTATTGTAACGAGGAACCGACCCAAATGGAAGATGAAAGAGTTTTCAAAGAGGTCTGATTATGATGGGTGACCTACTTAGGTGAAACAAATGAAATGTCTTGAAGGGATGATATGATAGGGCTCGAAGATGCACTATTCAAGAGATGGGAGCTCAAATGAGCGTTCAAAAAGAGATAGGACTCGAAGGGGAACGAGGGCTGAAAAGCACACTCGAAAGGAGGTAGGGTTAGAAAATGCACTACACAAGAGATTAGGGCTCAAAGGCGCACTCGAAAGGAGACAGGGTTAGAAAACGCACTACCCAAGGTGGTCGAGGGCTCCAAGACGCACTCGAAAAAAGAGGTAGGGTTAGTAAACACACTACCCAAGAGGTAAAACGTTATGATAATAGGACACTAATCTGTTAAAGGTGGCAGTAATGCATTATGATCCAGATGCATGTATACTTACCTGTTGAATATAGGTCCCCTTTCTTCACTGATTTTCCATCTTGAAAATTCGAGTCTTTGTAGTAAGCTTTGGTGGCTTTTCTACTCTGACTTACTCTAGTCACACTTTGTGGACTTGTTCTTCATGGAGTTTTCCTCTTTCCAAAAGTTTGAGTCTCTGATAATGAGGTTTAATGGCTTTCTCACTCTTGCTTACTCGAGCCACATCTTGGTATCTTAACCCCTGGGAAGGATATGACATCAACATACCTCTTTGCCCACAAACCTTATCCGAAGGATTGTCACCTCTGCACCATATCTCTTGTTTTCTTAGAAAAGGAATCATGGAGCCAACCCTATGTGTTTTGTTGGATTGCCCCTCAGCTTGATCATGCCCGCGAGTATTTGTTTGGGGTTTTCTTTGGGGGAAAGACTTTGAAAGAAGATTTGGTTATTTACAAGGAGTCGTTTTTACGAAGAACTTTTGGAATTTCAAAGCTATTCCGAACAAAAATCATTTTGATGTTTGTTTAAAACAAACTTGTTTTGAAAAATTCAAGCGATTCTTATGGATAGGCTTGCATAAGTGTTGTTTTTTGTGAAAATGTGAAGTGATGTTTTGTTGGTTAAAAAGGGTTTAAGATCCAATCTGAGGGTTTCAAAGAACCGGTTTTCAAAGTTTTCATTTTGATTGCATGAATAATGACTTGTTTCTTATGGGAAAGCATTGCCCATTGATCCAGATTGTCTGCCTTTGATCAGAAAGGGCTTGATTGGGCACGTAACATAAGGTTAGGCTCTTGGTTATGAAGAAAAAGGATATATATCGACTCAAAAGGTGTTTAAGGGACTTTAAGACTAAGGATTACTAGTGCTTATTTCCCAAACTCTTCTTCTTTTTTTTTGGTCCATGAATTTCTAGACCTTGGAATTAATTTGCAAAAATGGTCCATGATGCCCCCGGTGTTGGGCTTTTTCTTCTTTTGGTTTTGAGCATCATTATATTAGTGATTTTTATGACACACTCAAATCTTTTTAGAACTCTTTCATGCCCCCCTGCTTTGTTTGGGCATTTTTTATCATTGAGAATTTTCTTTCATACCCCTCTAGTGTTGTTTTGGCACTTTTATCGTTGAGGACTTTTTCATGCCCCCCAAGGTTATTTGGGCACTTTTAATCATTAAAGATTTTTTTGCACTTACCCCCCAGTGTAGGGTGTGATCCTAGCCAATACTATTTTTCAAGAAAAAGTTATTAGGCTCAAAAAAGAACTACAAGGGATTTTTAGCATTATGAAAGGATGATCAAAGATGGCCTTTCTTCATTGCAAATGCATGCAGTTAGAATCGACAAGCTTTGCTTTCTCACATGTGAATATGCAAAATGGTTTCTCATTATTCATGCAGTCAAAACTCAGCTTTGAAGTTATCTCATGGTGTTTGGGTTGTTTTTCAGGTTTTTTAGATGTTAGGATATCACTTGAATTTTCAGAACTTGTTTGTTAGAACAAGCACCAATTTGAATTTTTTTTTTATTTCCCAAAAATCATTGTGAAAACAGGGGTCATGCTTGTTTTTTTTTGGAGAGAAAAAAAAAGGAAAAACACCAAAGAATTCTTGATTCAGTGGTTTTGTGAGTACAGAGGTGTGCTCAGTATGTTATTTGCATAAAGGTACATCATGAATACAGAAAAACACATGATTTTATTAACATGAAATGCTCATTTGACAGAGAAAGTCATGTGGCATTATGAGCTAAATTGCCAACAAGACTAAAATAGGTTGAAACAGACATGATCAAACAAAAGAAAATAATTGAGTAGGCTTCATCTTCCCATTCTATAGCAGAACTTTGTCCTCTATCCTCGAGAATGCACACTGCCTTCTTCATACCTTGCTCTTGTCATCGGTGCTTTGAGGTTTCCAGAGTATTTCGCCTCCAGTGCATTCACCGATTCAGTACCTGAAGCATGATTGGGTAGAGGGTTCAAACTCATGTTTGGAGTTCCTTCGAATGTTATCCACCCAGCTTTGATCAAATGCATGAGCCTCTTTTTGAAGGCACTACAGGTATGAATGTTGTGTCTCGCAGTGCTAGCATGGTACTCGCAAGTGAGGTCTGGTCTATACCAATTGGGGTAAGGTGGTTGCAGAGTTCTTTCTCTCTCTTTTTTTTTCTTTTTAATGCAAAAACGACGCTTTTTTGGGTTAAATAAATGAGTTTTGACTGATTTTCAATTTAGTCCTTCTTCTTTCAAATTGTTTCAATTGAACCCCTAATTGACTATAAACTTTTGATTTAATGCAATTTGGTCCCCGCGTAAATTCAACTTCAGCCCTAGATTTACGGGCCTTTTGTAAAATGGTCCTTGGTCTCGGATTTATGCAATTTAACTCCTAATTGACCATTAAACTTTCAATTTCTTTAATTTCATCCCGGTTTATGTCAATTAAGCCCCTATAGTTTGGCACCTTTTGCGAATTGATCCTTGGCTGTGAATTTTGTCAATTTAACCTCTAATTAACCCTAAAACTTTAATTTTCTTTCAATTTAGCCCCTAATTTCAATCAATTAACTTGGTAAAGATTAAATTTGGTCTCTTAAAATTCCAATCTTCACAATTAAGCCCAAATTTGGCTCTTAAACTTAATTTTTCACCAATTAAGCCCCAAATAAAATTAATTTGACCAATTTAAAGTATAATTAAGTCCTTGCACGTAATTAAATCCTTCAATTGGACCCAAATTAATTCTTAAACATAATTAAAATTCAATTTGGCCCATGATTAAATCAAATTGGCCTATTAAAAATTTAATTATGTTCTTGGACTTAATTTTTATGCAAATTCGTCCAATAATCATTTAATTTAACATTGAATTTGTATTTTTTTTTATCATTTTTGGGCATAATGGGGTACAATTAGGCCTTGAATTTTCTCCAAATTGCAAATTGATTACCCAGTTTGCTTTCTCCACGTTGCCAGCCTTTATTATTATTATTTTTAAAAAGAAATTTATGTTTAGGGAATAACCCATAATTGGGTTATGACAGTGGTTTGACAAGCCTCTAGGATATCAATAAAATGTTAGTTCTGAAAATTACAAATGACATTGTGGAGTAGTAAAAGCTCTATCAATATGGCTTATTGACTGTTCTTAAAAGCGAATATATTGATGACCAATTAAAAGATACTCTAGTAAGTTACACTCATTAATAAAGTCTCTAAATTCCTTTGCTCTTAATTGATTTAGGTTGTTAGTATTTTTATCATTCTGATGCAAAGTTTCTTTGAAATCATCATCTAAAAACAATGGTACCTAAAAGGAAGCGGTGATGATTTCCTCCCACAATAATCATCTTTCCTTGATTAAACACCATACATAAACACTTGCTACTGCACAAGAAAATTTTGTTTGAATATGTGTTCCCCGGATTGTTATCCATTGCCCACTATGCTCAATGGAATCAATCTTAAATGATTCATCATTCCATATGACTAGTGTCATAACCTAATTTTTTAATAAAAAAATGAATATAGTTGAGAATGGGGTTAAGACAACATAAATTTAAAGTTCAAGGATGATATATCAAATTTGAGAGTCAATTGGTTAGAAATTGAAGAATTAGTAAGTTTGGGAATTTAATTAAAATTTGGATTAATTTAATTAATGAAATCAGGAGCTTAATTGAAGAATTAATAAGTTTATGGACTTAATTAAACTTTGATTTGATTAATTAAAAAAATTAGGAGTTTAATTGAAGAAACAACAAAGTTTGGAGCTGATTCAAGGCAAAATTGCAAGAAATTATAGTCTAAGGACCAAATTATATAGTCCAGAAACCCAGGATTGTTGTGTAAATGGCACTATAACTCAGGGATTCAATTGAAATTAATCAAAGGGCACAATTAGAAATTGATTATTACTGATTAAGATCCCAATTGTTAAGTTTGAAACGTTTAGGGACCAAAGTGAAAAATAGCCATTTCCAAGATACAAACGGCGCCATTTTGAACAACTGTTCATCACCTTCTTCGGACCAGGGACCGATTCAACAGGAAACCAAACCGTTTTGGACCACGTCTCCCATGAACCTCTCCTCAGCTGCCCATTATCTTCCAGAGACCACGTTGAGCAGTCCTGCAATCGCATGATTGTTATTCCCCTGTTTCTTTAAGGCGTTCGTGCCTCACGATCGTGAGGCACGAACACATGAACAGAGGCATCCTCTGGCTTTATAAAAGCCAGAGAAGGCCACAAGAAGAGAAAATGAGGGAACGAAACAGAAGTGGAGAGGAAATTTTGGTCAGCCACTACACCTTAATCATCGTCTTCTTCCAGACCAGTGCTAGCCGCGACTACGGTTGCACCACCTTCCCCCACCCCCACCCCCGAACAGACGGACGCAAAGGAAAACAGGAGGAGACTGGACTAAAAAGAGAGAGAGAGAGAGAGAGACCGAAGACCGAAAAAAAAGAAGAAGAAGAAGAAAACAGAGGAGAGCACATAAACAGAGGGCTTTTCACACACACAAAAAAGGAACAGAGAAGGAGAGTAGTTAGCTTTGTCCAGTCAACACATCTGCGCCATTGTCTTTGTCATCTAACTCCAGCACCAAGCAGACACGGAGAGGAGAAGGAGCAAAACAGAGGAATAACTAAAAAAGCGCTCAACTTCGTCTTCATCCTCAGGAGCAAGAGACCACATGTAAGTTTCTCTTCATCCCCTCCTGCTTTGCTTCATTTAATCAACATTACATTGTTAAAGTGAATTTTAATTCACTTGAACAGTGTAGTAACACGCGTGAATTAGTACACCTGTGTTAGTACATGTGTGTTACTTTGCCCAGCCAGGTCACTGGCTTGGCCAGTGACCAGGCCGGGCTGGCCAGGTCTAAGTCCAGCTCATATGGACTAAGCTGAGCCCAACCCCACATAAAAATAAAAATAATAATAAAAATATATATATATATATATATATAAATAAATTTATTTTATTTGTTTATTAACTGATACTAAAATTAGGAATAAAAATATTAATTTAAATTTATTTTATTTTATTTATTTATTTGAATATTCACTCTGAGATGTTAGATGCGACAACTAGTATTCTACCAGCATAGTTAACTGAATCAACCGTGAACCACTTAACCCCCTAACCCCTTACCATTCCAAATTCCATTCACAAAACCAGATGTACAAGATCTCTTCTTAGTTTTCAAGATAAAACAAATGTCAACAGTATTATGTAACAACATCTTGATAGAAAACCGTTTGGCAGACATGTCCAGACCACAACAATTCCAAAAGAAAATCCATATAGGAATAGAGATGAAAATCATACCATGATAGTTGGAGATTTGCAGCCTCTAGTTCGCTGTCCAGACTGCAAT
>Ga0307515_10011315_pt1 | contig 16941 bp, 17 predicted proteins | sample 17_EM_MG_FD_194513 | JGI IMG/M metagenome (GOLD analysis project Ga0307515, IMG submission 194513) | Populus trichocarpa ectomycorrhiza microbial communities from riparian zone in the Pacific Northwest, United States - 17_EM | ecosystem: Host-associated > Plants > Roots > Unclassified | place... | reverse complement strand
GATTGATAATTCCTGGGTCATTTTTGGCTGGCTGAACGATTTCATGTAGGTTTGGGACCAGAAGTCATAGGACGCGCTATTCGAAGACATGAGTGAGAGGTAGTTCCAGATTGAGAAATCAAATTGCGAGGGCGAACATACAATTTGACGGCTCGTTTCGGTGCTTCTAAGAGAAGCGGGGGAACAAGACCTGTTTCCATGACGCGCCATGATTCATTTTCAAACACCCTTCAAGTACTCCTTTACCTCCACATACCTCGATATAATCGGCCAATTCTACACTCTCGAGAAAGTCAGGTCTAGTGAAAGGACCAATCACAAGAAGGTGCAGCCCACGCACCCTTCCTGCGCGACGATAGACTTGAACGATCCCACAAGAGATTGCGTTCCCTTGGACGTATCAAGTTGCATGCGCGTCTTCACAACATCCAACGGGTAGAACGTTAAGATTTCGGAGATACCGGCAATGGCACCCGCCGCAAACGTGACGCTGAAAGGGAGGGCTTTTTTATAAGGAATATCATATGATCTTTATCAGTAATAAGTTTGGTTGGAATGGAATTGAGAAAACAAAAGGACAAGGCGAACGACGGGTTCGGTTCGTAAAGGTCGGCCGAGCTATCCGGCCGTGGTACGAGCGCGAGAGGGGATAGAAAGTGGGTGCGTGTACATACCTTTCCGTTCGTGCGTTGCACTCATCTTGCGTAATTGGCAGGGATGGGTGGGATGAGCGGAAGTGGCGGGAGACAAGACCCGTGTTGTACCCCGTGAATCAAATTGTCGTGCCTTGAGTGCGAGCACGTGCACCTATCTGAGGCGAATATGATTGAATTGTGGGGTTTGATGGGCAAAAAGCAGGGGTCGGTCGGAGCTTGTGGATCACACGACTGGGAGAAGCAAGAGGTCGGGTGTAGAAGTGGGAGGAAGAGACTTAAGACCGTCATTACGAATATAATCACGATAGCAAAGTGATAACAAGAGGCGACACAGTATCTGGAAAAAATCTTAGAACGTAGGGTGAATAGGCAAACCTTGGTTGTCAGTAGGAGGATACCAAAACTTGCACGACTGGCTATCTGGGACTGGTTTCCTATGTTGGTTTGGGTTGTGGATAAAGAGGTAAGAAAGGAAGGCCAAGAAGATCGTATTACGCCTAGTTCCAGGTGAACCATATTCAAGGTCGACATGACATTCAGTCTCCGAACATCCTGCTGCACCAATCACCCACACTACTGTCATTGGAATGAATGATAAAGTCATGGGGACCCTTGCTGCTTCTTGTTGGAGGCTCAGCCACATCAACATTCACCTCAGAGCCATGACATGGCTAGTATAATACCCATCATTCATAATAAAACAATTAGTGTTGCTGTAATATGTGGTGTTCACATACACATTGCGTGCCGACAAAAACTTGAGATCGCTTTCAAGGTGGCTGGAAATCGTTGTCATCCAACAAATATCCGAAATTAGTGTTCTTGTCACTTAATATTTTATGATCTGATAGTTTCAGCCTCGATTCGCAGCCTTGACGTTTCTTGTCTCATTTGTCTGGCGATGTTTTAGTGCCTTAGGTAAATCCCCTCTCGATTTGATATGCGGTTTGTTTCTTGTCTACTATATAAAATACGTAGATGTTTATCCTAATCGTACAAGAGATGCTGTTTGTTTTGTTTTTTGGCTAAATCCTACATCTCGTTTAGTTCCTGTCAACAAGGTCTGAGTTTAAAAGGAGAGCACTAGGAGTACAGAACTTGCTGAACGAGGTGGGACCAAACTAACGCAGGGAGAGAGCGGGGGAAACAACCGTAAAGTATTTAAGGGCAAACAGTGCGCTATATATACATAACAGGAACAAAACAACTAAAACGTGTGATGAGTCATCTCACTCAACAGAACTCGGGATTGGGATATCTACCGACTCACTGACAGTGGGAGAATCAGAGAAAACATCAACTTCCTCATCAGTGGAACCCTCCATGCACCTCATTCAGTCATTTCATCCTTGTCAATAGGTCCAATGAGTGGATAGGTAGGACGAGAGTATTCACCTACCCACCAATGGAAATAATGTTGCTCAATTGTCATGGTGGTGGGAATCAAGGAAGCATACCAGTTGTGGTGCAAATCCAATCACAAAATTTCTCCGCTGGGAGTAGTTTGAGCGGTGGTTCTTTATATGTGCCGCAGGTTCTATTTGTTTGGACAAGCATTACTTGACTCTCGTACACCATCTCAGTCCATCGCACAATTTGTATCCGTCGTCCCTTTTCGAATAATTAAAGGGGATCGAAGGACTTGTTCCAGCAAATGAGAACAACGAGGGAACCAGTACTCGGTACACTGACATCTGTTGCATCAAGAGTGAGTCCACCCTAGCGTTCAGCGGCACAAGATTTAAAATGGTATCACTACCGCGTCAAAAGTCGTATGGCACAGGCATCGCCCGGCCACTATGCCGAGACTCATTGGAGGAGAACTCCGGCTCACCGACCAATGGAAATTGGATAAAAGTCACTCCTGTGTTACGCTTCGTAGATGTCTTGTAATAGAAAGTAACGTCTAATAGCCTGGGTCTAAACCTGGGGACTATTACTTCAGTCCCACATATATACGAAAACGAGCGTTAACTAGTTAAGTATACACGCGTTTGATAATATAGAGTAAGAGCCTGACACTGGCCGGCAGTGACAGAGGGGCCGGTGGAACGCAGGTGTATGAAATAGCTGCACGGGTATGCTTTAGGTTTGATACCTCAGCCATAAATCAGAATACTGTATACGAGTAGTAATAGAGTGTGGATTGTGAAGGTGGAGCGGCGCGCGAGTAATAATGGTTTACTTCAGTACCAGATCTGATCCGGCCTTGGCCTATTGTCCCTTGCACTTATTAGATAGGCTTGCTAGTGGGCTCCTAGGTTCTTAGGATGATAGATGTGTAGTAATAAAAGTGATGATATAGAAGTCCGCGCAGGAGGGCCCCTTTATATAGGTGCGCGATCCTGCTGCGGTGTCCGAATCTACATGGCTACCACTGTGACGTAGTCATTCCAGATGACTCGTATAGCAGTGTACGGAAGTTCCAGGACTTTCCGCTTTATATAGGTTTTCGTGCCTGTCATTTTTTTGGTGCGCCACCGCCGTTTACAAAGCAAGTCGACTGCGTGTTGATACTGACTGAGAATAATAACTAAATATTATCCTATCGAAGGATAATGAACATTAAATACTAACAATACAAATCTGTAAATCCGCCGACACACGCGTGCGTCAAGTCATATTCCTCCGCCAAATCCTGTTCCATAATGTGCTGGGTTGGGCTGGTTGTGCTGTGGCACACCACCCCTTTCTGGACATTGCAAGAACGCAAGGCCTGGAATGAGAGTCCCTGTTCCGTGCACACCCAACGGGAACTACTTGTATAATACCGCCCTGCTCTGTCGATTTTCATTTCGAATGAACATCCGTGGATTTGAGAGAGGCTATGGTTTGGTCCTTGTCTAGCAGATTCTACTCTACCGCACCAATATTATTCGCCAAGGAAACAGAGACCTTCATTGTTCGAAAGGTCCTGACTCCACTCACAATCTTCTTCTTCTCATACTCACATCCTTACCCCTCCTCGACCTCGATACCATTGACCAAGGGCATTACAAGTGTTGTGAGCAGCCCTCTTACGGCTGATCCTGATTTTCATAATTTCTTCTGTCGATAACTTCAAGGCTCCCTGCAGCTAAGATGGATAATTTCGGGCTCATATTCATTTTACTATGAGCACTCTCATTGACTTATCCCGGCTTTAAGTATAATGAACGAAACCCCATTAAGGATACGTCTGGTGTTGAGCTCCGCCTGGGCACATGCGTCGGGGAGGGAAAAAAGATCGATGCTGTAACGTAGCAATCGCGCTGAGTGTACTCCATGTGATGAGAACACTAACACGCCAGCACAGGGACCTAGTTGGAGACATCAATTTGCGGCCACATCTCGAACGAGCTTCGCCGCTTCATCATACGTCTCCACCCTTTCCTTCCATCCAGGCACACCTTCCTTCGTAATCTCACTATCCCAGCCATGCGCCACCCCTTCAACGATTCGACCACGAACGTCGATCTTTCCATCTGCCAGCAACTTTGCCCTCAACTCCTCGCTCGAAATTCGCAGCCCATCGTACTCGCATGTGATTAAAAGAACCTTTCCAGGGAACGTGCTGACGTCTGCAAGAATCGGCGAGGCGTAGGGCTTTTGTCTTTCTTCATCGGGATTTGGGGAAGAATGGAAATAACATGCGTCGAAGAAGTTGGTCATTGGTTTTGGTAGGATTGTTCCAGGGACGGGATGGGTGGGTCGTAGGATTTCAGGGTTCGCATGACGATTGCCGATGTTCACGGGTGGGTAGAAGGCCACAACTCCTTGGATTGGATGAGGTTGACCGGCACGAATAGCCTCCTCTCCCAGGAAAACAGTCACTCCAAGTGCAATATTCGCACCGGCACTGAAGCCCCCAATCAAAAGTTTGGTGGGATCGTAAAGTTCGGGATGGGCTTGGACGTAAGCGACCAGGGAGGTAATATCCTCAATAGGGGCGGGGAAAGTATAGTCAGGCGCATGTGGGTAGTCCGAATCGAGGATGATGAGGGGGATCGATTCTAGAACGGTGGACTGGAGGAGGTGATTGATAAAAGCGGTATCACTACCATGCCTTTTGAGAATGAATCCACCACCTGCAAAGCTAGTCAGTATTCGGAGTATGCTTGAAATGGCGCCATACCGTGTAATGTGATATACGTGGCGCATGGACGCCGCTCCGCCTTGGCCCTCTTCGCTGCTTCATTCAAGTGCACATGGACGGTCACGTTTCGTCCTTTTCTCCCTGGGACGGAAATTACTTCGTCCGGTACGCTCGTCTCCATTGCCCCAGTAAGCAACCTGACCGTCACGACGCTCGACAAAAGGACATTGAACAATCTCGCGCCGACAAGGAGGAATGCGTAGTGTATAAGATCTCCGATAGACATATTGCTCCACTTGCCGTTTAATTAATATCTCTTGAAGCGGTACACGTACTTCAGTAACTGACTGACAAGGTCAGGGGGCTGCCTGGTAGCGTCTATACTGGGAACTTATAAGGACCTCGATCCCGATACGCCACGTCTCGTGTGATAGTTAACGTGATTGAGCTTCCGCGTGCACGGGAAAACACAAGAATGACATGACAACAAAGCGCGAGAACGGCCAGAGAACCCGATGTGCGGGACAGCGCGGGTAATACGCCGAGGGATGGGTATCCACAATCGCGTTCCCGTCCATCTCTTACCCCATCAGCTTTCGTCAAAGTTCTAAGTATAATGCTCCCGTAAAAACATTTTGCTTTGAAGCGGGAAAGCCCGTCGATCCCAATCAATCACCAGAGGTTGCGGTGATACAATAAACAAAAACCAGGGCCTACGATAGCAACTGTTCCGATTACTCTTAGGCTCTCGTTGCGACGCTGCGTGTCAATTCGACTACCACGTACCTCGTACACTCCTGCACGTTCGCTATACCCTTCGCCCCTTCCTTGAACGCGCGTTTATCCCACGCATGCCCAACTCCTTTAAATGACCCCCCGGTGATGGGAACCTGACCCTTGTGTCTTCCTCAACCTTCTCTCAACTTCTGGATAAAGTCTCATACTCTACTAGACAGCATTTTCGGCAGAAACTCCGATAGATCCGCAAAGAGAGGTGAGACTTCTGGTCTAAAGCTTCGAGTCCCGGAATAGCTTCACCTCCAGTCAATTGGGAATGACGGCCCGGCCCACGGGAATGAGCCCGTGACTTTCGTGCGATTTTCCTTTGTAGGAGTGCTTGCATTGAGCAAACCAACGACAGTATATATAGCGCACACTGCTTTCAGAGGATGGTGCGAAGCCGATCCGGCTGCCTTGCTCTCGAGGTTCCAAGCGCGAGATTACCACCCGCACTGAACCCCCTAACAATACGTTTCGAAGAATCCTAGGTGTTGGGCTATCGATTACATGAAATATCACAGTGCGAATGTCGAATATAATGCTACTGGGAATGGGTACTCGGGTGCACGCGCATTGTCTACGTCGAGAATAATGGTGGAGAGGGCGGGGGACTAGAGAAGATATCCAAGAAACCCTGCATTTGCACCCAGATAAAGGCGCTGCGTCCGCTATTCGTCAGTTCGTCCACCTCCGTTTGCTCAGATTGGACCCCACAGGGCATGTTGATGTAGACAACGCTCGGGTTTGTGCTGTTCCTTGGCTTTCCCCTCGGCTTCGTTGCGATACAGGTAAATGCGAAAAGATTTCTTTCTATCCTTTGTCTTGATTCAGAGCGTGTGAGGCGTGATTCATTGTAGCTGACCTAACACGAGAATCTTAGGGAGTAGAAGATGGAGTAGTGCAGGTATCCCATCGGTCTCGTGTTCGTGACATATGATTCCGTGGAAGTGGAAATGAAAGAGTTTAAGAAGCGTTGATGAAGAGTCATACGTTGGATCTTGGGTAAGACCACAACCGCCACTGCAATGATCAGAGATGGAACAATTTATTTAACAAAGTTGTTGCCATCAATGCTTCGAAGGCGGCGAAGCGATGAACGTCAGGCTTTGCCCTGCTACTCACAATCACGAATGAGAGTAACAACAAGTCTAGAAATAAAGATACATATTTCATCCTTCTGATATCACATAAGATGCGCCCGTAAAATACACAATGAGATGAGCTCGCCAAAGTGGTGACAAGAAAAGAAAATGGAATCGGGTGGCGTGTCCGGAAATCGCGCTTGTCCATATATCAACGGTCCACGAGGAAGAAAAAGTCGAAGGTTGAACACGAAACATAGTGGTGGGTGAGAAATAAGGCCCGACTAGAACCCTTGATTGCCAGCCGGTCTCCCTTGCTGTTGTTGGTGTTGCTGCTGAGGGTTAAACCTCATCGGCCCACCCATACCCTGCATCTGCATCTGCATCCCTTGACCCATCATCCCAGCACCAGCACCAGCGCCCATCATGCCCATGTTCATGTTCGCGTTCATCGGCATTCCCATTCCTATCCCCTGCTGCATCCCCTGCATCCCCTGCATCCCCTGTTGCATCCCCATCATCGGCATGTTCCGCGCCATGTTGTTCATTGCCATCACAGGGTTTGGGGCCATACCCATGCCCATTGCGGGCTGAATCATCCCAGGTGGACCACCCATCCCCATCCCCATATTCATCCCCATCCCACCCATTCCCATTCCGCCGGGGTTCTGCAACCCAGCAGCCATTCCAGGGGACCCGGCCATGTTCATATTCACAGCCATCCCCATCCCCTGCATCGGTCCACCACCAAGGCGGATAGGTGGATTCGCCTGGATCGGATTAGGTTTAGGCATCGCCATCCCAGGAGCACCCACCGCGTTCATGGGGACGCCAAGGCCGCCAGTCATGGGGTTCATACCCATCCCTCCCATAGGCATTTGCTGCGGCCCATCGAACCCATACGCGGCCTGAGGCATCGGACCACCTGCAAACACAGGGTTCATAAGGCCAACGCCGCCCATCCCGCCCATCATTCCTTGGGGTGGCACCTGCATCCCCATCCCCATATTGCCCGGGTTGGGAACAAGCCTCATCGGTGCGCCTTGCATCTGCATTGTACCCATCCCGCCCATTGCGTTCGCACCTCCAGCGTTAGCGGTATTCCCGTTCGCTCGGTCGTTATTCCTCACGGGCGACTTGGGTCGGAGTCCATCGATCTCCGCGCTGGTAGGCACGACCGGTTTTCCCACGCCGCCCGCACTCGCATGCATGCGAATCTCGCCCTCCCACAATTCGCGATCCCATGCCATGCCGTCAATACGTGCGAGTTCCATTTGGGGGTTATCGATCGCCCCAAGGGTCACCCACCCTCTTCGTAGGGAGGACGCGCGACCGAATATTTCAAGGCGGCGACTACCGAGACAGAAATTTTCGATCAGCGAGTGCATTTCTGGTGGTTTTCGGAGGGGGTCTGGAGGGGTCAAGGAATTAAGACCAGAAGCGAAGTGCAGAGGAAGGGACGTACCTGCTGGGTCACCTTCCCAGATTATTACATCTGTGTCTAGAGAAACTATTAGCACAAAAAGGATTGACAATTGTGAAATGGCGTACCAATGTTGCAATGGACGAACCAGCCGTCTGTCGAGCGTCGGACCGTCCCTCGAATACCCATCAGGCAATGCTCAGTCGTGCGCGTGAGCAAACCACCAATAGGGGGCGGGTCGGTCTGCATAATTTCATCTTAGAAGCAACGAAAAATGACGCCAAAGTCGTACGCACCCCAGGTCCACGATTCGTCGTCTTGTTCGTCTTGACCCACACGATATCTTCACAGCGCCGGAAGCCCCATTTAGCAAGTAGTTCTCGTCCCCTTTCAAGCCCATCGGACGAGCCGTGTCCAACCCATAGGAAGACGAAACTCGGATCGGCGGAGAGCGCGGGGATAGGAAGTTCAAGGAGTTGTTCCCAGGTTCCTTCTGTGTACTGTGGGTCGATGAGGATCACATCGAATTTGCACGGGTGGAGCGAGCTGAGCTGGGCCATGGGGAGGAAGGCGGGTCGGTGGGCATGTGCGTCGACAGCGGCACGTTTGAGTGCTAATAATTTTTGTTGCTTGGGGTATCTTTCATGCAACCATAAGCAATGGGCCGTACTAGGTTGAGAAAACACGTACTCTTCGAACCGCCGTTCGAGATCTGCTCCAAGCACCCAGTTCTGCGGCCACTCCCCACTATCGACGTACTGTTGAGAGTAGTCATTACGGATAGTCTCCTCCTCAGGTGAATAGTTCTGGTATTTTGCCACCCGAACAAGTTTGGCAGGTGGAAGGTCGTTCCTCTTGAGCTGATCGAGCTGCTTGGCGAGATGGGGGTTGAGCTTGGGGGACGAAGGGGGTGGAGATTCTGGAGATGAGCTCCGTTGCGGGATTGGAGGGAGCGAGAGGAGCTGGTCTGGTGGACTTGGGAGTCCACGCACGACCTGTTTTCGATTCGTCTGCGAGGTTCTGACGGCGGTCATGAGCGCTGCGTGGCTGTCCAACGCTGCACGGGCAGATGTTAGTACTTCGGCGGTTGCAGTCGCGGTCGCAGTCGCCATCTTCACCCGACGCCGCGCGGTCCAAGATCGGAAGGGCTTTGTCCACCACCCCAATGAAGGGTATGTATTAAAAATACAGTAGATACGAAATACATGTATTAAAAAAAAACATTAGATACGAGATACTTTCGATCGAGTCCGAATGTCATGTCACCAAAACCCAGGCCACCGTACCCGCCGCCGCCCACCGCTTTTCTGGAGATTCTCATACCCCACATTTCGGAATACCTGAATCCTCCAACCTCCACCACACCCATTAGGTTCCGTCGGGTTTCCCCGGCAAGGCACCGCACACTCATATGTAGGCGCGTTGGGAGGCACAATCCCGTCCTTCCATCCCGTGCCACAAATACACTCGTCCCCATTCTCAACTCCGGCCCAGGAATATCGCTTGCGCACCCCATTTTCAGAATTCTCAGTGTTCTCGCACCAAGTTACACAAGCCGCGGGTGAGTTGGCTGGCAAGTTGAAAAGTCGATGCCCTTCCAGCACACGCGAGGCGTTATCGACGCTACATGCGCTGACGACAACCCAATTAGAGGGGACTATAGGCGTTGGGGGTGGAGAGCGTGTATAGACCTGCACACGGTCTCCCCGACCACACGCTAGATTCGAATTCCCCGGGCAGGGCGTATCGCACTCGTAGACATATGCACTGTTCGCGAGCACCTGGTTATAATCGTTGTCGAACCCACAGTAACACCCCCCCCTTGGCCCACCAACTGCCGCGTATGTGTAGTTGTCCATGGGCGCTGTGCTACAGTAGGTCGTACATGCTTCCGGCGTGTTGTATGGGATGTCCCATTGCACGCCGTTGAGGTTTGAGGCGTCGTTTAGGACCATGCACGGTCCGGCAACACGCCAGCCTGGGGCGAGTGTCGCATTCAGGCTGAGGAGATTCCGAGAACGCAAATCCGGCGTGTTAGGAAGTGCGTAGATGCTCGCTGCTGTGAAGGCGGTTGAGACGACAGCATAAACGACAGATTGGTGTGTCATTTTGGAGGACTAGTGCCAAGAGGACCGAGAGCAGTCTGGGGATTATATGGAACTCTTGGAGCTATTCTTAGCCCGTCGCATCTGGGGAAGGAAGTACAATTGAGGACCCTGTGGCGAACCGGGGCGTGGCGGGCTAAGGCACAAGCAGGCTGTCAATCATAAAAAGAAAATGATGGGATCGGTCTAAGGTATAACATGACGAAGATGTACGCCCGGCATGGTAGTCAAATAGCATAGCAAATATTTGCCTGTGCTATATAGGGGCTTCAAGATTGCCCGCCACCTACAATCCGCCGTGCTGCCTTCCGACCGCCAGGATGGCCGAATGGCCTATCAAGTCGGTGAGAGAAGGTGAGAAAAGGATTGCTGTGCGCACTGCTGTACGAGGTCGGCAGAGAAAGGTCCGCGGTTACTGGTTTCAAGGAGGAGCAGGTGCTGGCTTATTGGCTCGCCTAAAAGAGAAAATGATATTGATGAATCAAGCTGGCAGTTTGAAAGAAAAGATAAACGTACTCACGTTTCTCATTGTATGTCAAGAATTTCAACACGGCATTGAATCCCTGGATTGTGAAATGATTTCGTACAGTCGATGGAGGCCGATGACCAGTAACGTAAAGACAGCCTGCGGGCTATTTTTAACGGCGCCCAGGTAATTCTCGATGCCACGTCACATCCTTGCAGGCTTGCAGGAAGAGGAGCTGGTCTGGTGGACTTGGGAACCCACAGACAACCTGTTTTCGATTCGTCTGCGAGGTTCGGACTGTGGTCATGAGCGCTGCGTGGTTGTCCAGCGCTGCGCGGGCAGATGTTAACATCTCGGTTGCAGTCGCGGTCGCGGTCGCCATCATGAGCGGAAGGGCTTTGTTCACCACCCAATACATGTATTCGGAAAATTGAAAGAGTAAAAAAAATTAGATACAGTAATAGATACTTTCGATCTCAAACACTCGAATGCGAATGTTACCAAAACCCACGCTGCCGCACCCTCCGCCGCCCACTGCGCCCCTGGGATTTTCATATTCAAGGCTCCCCGTGCCACTCAAACTTGAATACCTGAATCCCCCAAGACCCACCACACCCGCTCGGGTCCGTCGGGCCTTCTGGGCAAGGTGTCGCACAATCATACATAGGCACACTGAGGTCCCCATTCTCAACTCCAGCCCAGGTATACTTCTTGTCCACACCATTGTCAGAATAGGTAGTATGCTCGCACCAGGACGTACAAAACGCGGGCGAGTTGACCAACAGGCTGAAAAGCAGGTGCCCTTCCAGAGTAGGCGAGGCGTTATCGACGCTGCACGCGCTGACGATACTCCACCCACCGGGAAACGCGGGCGTAGGGGGTGTAGAGCGTGCATAGATCTATACACAGTCTCCCCGACCACACGCTAGATTCGAATCCCCTGCGCGGGGCGTGTCGCACTCGTAGACAAATGCACTCCTCGCGAGCACCTGGTTATAATCGTCGTCGAACCCACAGTAGCACCCCCCCCGCTGCCCCACCAACCGCCGCGTATGTGTAGTGCGGTGGGTTGTCCGTGGGTGCTGTGCTGCAGTAGGTCGTACATGCTTCCGGCGTGTTGTATTGGATGTCCCACTGCACGCCATTGAGATTTGAGGCGTCGTTTGGGACCATGCATGGCCTAGCAACACGCCAGCCTGTGGCGAGTGGCGCATTCAGGCTGGGGGATCCGAGAAATCAAATCTTAGGAAGTGCGTAGACGCTCACTGTTGTAAAGGCGGTTGGGACAACAGGATAAACGATGGATTGGGGTTTCATCCTGGGATTGGAGCACCAGTGCTAAGGAGGAACGAGAGCGGTCTACAAATTATATGGAGCTCCTGGTGCTACTCTTGACGTTCCAGGTCTGAGTAGTCCGTCGCGTCTGGGGAAGGAAGTACAATTAAGGACCTGTGGCGAACCGAGGCACGGCGGACTAGGGCACAACTAGGGCTGTAAATCCTCTAAATAGGTTGTAATGATTGGATCGAACTAAGGTATAAGCCCTTTCCATCCGCTCCTCGTCCAAAAAGACCAGCACGGTTCAACTCTTTGATATAGTCCTCAGGCAGTAACATCGAATTTTCGGAGGGTTGGGTGTACAGTACTGCTGCGAGAAAATTTTCCACTATGGCAGGAGTAAGGAACAATGAGGTCTGTAGATGGGTCAGGAAAGTGTTAATGGAATGGTACAGGTTCACTCACCCGAGTGAGAATTTGCACCCCTTCCAGCTTGAACTCACCCGATGACGTCCTAAAGTATTGATGGTGGCAGAATGTGTAGATAAGTCTGGCTAGATAGCAACGCCTTGCTGTGCCCATCCTATTAACAGCCTTGGCAAGGAGAACTACCCCCGGTTTGGGATCAAAATTTGCATCCATGCGGCCAGGTAACTTCTCAAGCCTTTTGATTTCTGCATCCTGGAGTGGGAGAAATGGCGTAGGGAGACGAGTAAAGAAATACTATCATATTGTTGGCGGTTCCCCATACAAAATAAGCATGTAAACTCACTACTAGAAGACAAGTGCTTGGTGCATTGGCCAAGAAATTAACAGCTCCTGGACCACCATTTCGCCAAGATGAGTCCCATAATGATTCTAGTTGGAGTGCTGACTATGACGGTGGCATGAGCGAGCACTGTATACAAGTACATATACAGGTACTTACCAGCTTGATGTCGTCGCCCTGTTGCTTATGTCCATCGCACATCGCTTCATACAAGGAGTCCGGATTCTTTTTAGCGGCTGAGCGCAATATCATCTCAAATGCGTGAACAACGACCCGCGGTCCAATACTGGTGCCATGAAGCTCATCGGGAAGAGGGCAGCCAAATAGCATTGTCGTTGGCCGCAAGGAGGAAGAGATTTCATAGCTTGTGTATCGGTATGGTTGTATCAAGGAAGTCAAACTTTCGTCTAGCCTTTCAGCGAAGGAGGCAGATTCCACCGATGCGTCCACGGAGGATGAGACATTGCAGAGTTGCGACGATGTCACATTCAGAACCTGCGCAAGGTCGCTGGCAGAGCGCCATGGGTATGATGATCTTCAGGTGGTAGTTGTGAGTAAGCGTATGAGATTGCGTACCTTTGCACAGCAGAGAACGTGGATACAATGTACCTCAGAGCAACGACGCATTTCCTATCATGCTCTACACAGCGCTACGACGTGCCATGGTCAGTGACTATTGGATATAGGTCCAGTGTACCAACCTCATTCTGCGGTATGATTTCATTTTGAATCATATATTTGTGGTCATTTAATTGTTGAACTTTCTGCCGGTACGCAGAATCTGAGCAGGGTCAGCAAATGAATGTGGAGAATATTATATTATTTACCTGCACTGAGAAAGCTTGGAGTATCATGAGGCCGCTCATTTCTAGTTGTTAGGAATCGAGAGAGAACATTGGAGCGGAGCGGGCCGTCTTTCTTCGCAGATGAATTCTAAGCCAGACATAGCACCCGTGGTCCATGCGTTTCTATATCAGTTGCTCACCTCCCTTTCCTCAACAGCCGACCTTTCAGCGCCGGACTCCGCAGTTGTGACCTCGGCAGCCAGGGAGTCAGTTCGCCGTGACAACATTTCCACTCTACTACCCCAGTGGTCAAAATGGTCGGTGCCCTCTTCCGTCCAGAATTCGTTTGATAGAGTCCTGTATGCCGCTTGTAATTTTTCGAGCCCTCGCCTTCGTTCTTCTATCTCTACAGGGTATTTAGAACACAAGATGTACCTCAAGGGGTTACTGTTACCATCCATTAGGAGTTCGTGTGTCTTGTGAGCCAACTCGTGCAGTTGTCCATTGACTGGTTGGTCGGCAATCTGGAGTCCGCTGAGGTTGTCGAGGCTACCCGGAACTATGATAGTTACATAGAGGGACTTGATGTGATACTTACTATATTGTCTCGATTTCGATTCTATGGGAGTAGTTAGGGACCGGAGAGAGCATGTCACGAAATCGGAGGCTCGCACCGTCGTCGCCAAAAGTGTACGAAGGCTCCAAGACGTTGTGATTCGGTAAATAGGACCTTGGCAGGGTTTGTTTCTGAATCCATCGTCGCCGGCTGGGTCTAAGGTTGACAGGCGCTTGCCAGCTATCAAGTTCGGGGAGCTATCTGGGTGTCAAGCAGGGTGCCAAGCGGAGACCAAGATCGGCTGCTGAGGTCTAGCCTAATAGCGCGATCCAGGTATTTAATACATTAACTTGTCGCGTCGGAATATTGCTGTTCTCGTCATAATAGGTACGGTTTGGGTTTAATTACGGTTCCTTAATATCGGTCATATACAGGATTGTAGACCCGCTTCCGTATTGCTGATACTGGTTTCGTATGTGGCTCGGCTATTTAAACTACATAAACCAATCATCTCGTAGAGGAAGAAAGTAGGGGAGTTTCAAAACTAGAATACACGTGAATACTATAAGTTAGAATATATAATAGTACGATCGATGCGGCAGTGCCTTGAATACTGACCGGCAATCATCGCACCAGCCATCTTGGACGGCATACGCATGAGCGCTGCGTGACTGTCTAGCGCTGCACGGGCACACACGTTAGCACTTCCGTGGTTGCAGTTGCGGTCGCAGTCGCCATTATATCATCAGTCGTCGCGCGGTCCAAGATCGGAAGGGCTTTGTCCACCACCAAATGAAAGGCGTGTATTAAAAAAAAAATTAGATACGAGATACTTTCGATCTCACACACTCGAACGCGAATGTCACCAAAATCTACACTGCCGCATCCTCCGCCGCCCACTGCTCCCCTGGTATTTTTCATGTTCAAGGCTCCCCATACCACTCAAACTTGAATACCTAAATCCTCCAAGACCCACCACACCCACTCGGATCCGTCGAGCCTTCTGGGCAAGGCGTCGCGCAATCATACGTAGGCGCGCTGGGAGGCTCGATTCCGCCCTTCCAACCCGTGCCACAAATACACTCGTCCCCATTCTCAACTCCAGCCCAGGTATACTTCTTGTCCACCCCATTTTCAGAATAGGTAGTATGCTCGCACCAGGACGTACAAAACGCGGGCGAGTTGACCGGCAGGCTGCACACGTGAGGCGTTATCGACGCTGCACGCGCTGACGATACTCCACCCACCGGGCAACGGGGACGTGGGGAGTGGAGAGCGTGTATAGATCTGCACACGGTCTCCCCGACCGCACGCTAAATTTGAATTCCCCGGGCAGGGCGTATCGCACTCGTGTAGAAATTCACCCCTCGCGAGCACCTGGTTATAATCGTCGTCGAACCCACAGTAACACCCCCCGGTGCCCCGCTGTCCCGCCAACCGCCGCGTATGTGTAGTGCGGTGGGTTGTCCATGGGCGCTGTGCTACAGTAGGTCGTACATGCTTCCGGCGTGTTGTATTGGGTGTCCCATTGCACGCCATTGAGGTTTGAGGCGTCGTTTAGGACCGTGCACGGCCCAGCAACACGCCAGCCTGTGGCGAGTGGCGCATTCAGGCTGGGAGGATTCCGAGAACGCAAATCCGACTTGTTAGGGAGTGCGTAGACGCTCACTGCTGTTAAGGCGGTTGAGACGACAGTATAAACGATGGTTTGGGGTTTCATTCTGGTGTTGGAGGACTAGTGCTAAGGAGGAACGAGGGCGGTCTGCGGATTATATGGAGCTCATGGCGCTACTCTTGTCTGAGCAGTCCGTCGCGTCTGGGGAAGGAAGTACAATTAAGGGCCTGTGGCGAACCGAGGCACGGCGGACTAAGGCACAAGCAGGGCTGTAAATCATCTAAATAAGTTGTAACGATTGGATCGAACTAAGGTATAAGCCCTTCTCATTCGCTCCTCATAGATCAAGACCAGCATGCCTCAACTCTTCGAAATAGTCCTCTGGCAGTAACATCGAATCTCCAGAGGAATTATTGGTCGCGAAATGGGTATTCCGTACCGCTGTGGCAAAATTGTCCAATATGGCACGAGTAAGGAACAATGAGGTCTGTAGATGGGTCAGGAAAGCGTTAATGGAATAGTACAGGTTCACCCACCCGAGTGAGAATTTGCATCCCTTCCGGCTGGGACTCACCCCAAAACCCCCAAGAGGGTTGATGGTCTCGCAACGTGCAGATAAGTCTGGCTAGATGGCAACGCCTTGCTGTGCCCATCCTATTACCAGCCTTGGCAAGGAGAACTACCGCCGGTTTGGGATCAAAATTTACATCCAACCTCCGGGCTAACTTATCAAGCCTTCTGATTTCTGCATCCTGGAGTGGTAGAAATGGCGTAGGAAGACGAGTAAAGAAATACTATCATATTGTCGGCGGTTCCCCATAGAAAATGAGCATGTAAACTCACTACTAGAAGACAATTGCTTGGTGCTTCGGCCAAGTAATCAACAACTCCTGAACCACCATTTCGCTGAGATGAGTCCCATAATGATTCCAGCTGAAGTGCTGACTATGAACGGTGACATGAGCGAGCATTGTATACGGGTACATATACAGGTACTTACTAGCATGATGTCGTCGCTCTGTTTTTTATGTCCATTGCACATCGCGTGATACAAGGACTGCGGATTCTTTCTGGCGGCTGAGCCCAATATCGCCTCAAATGCATTTAACACAACCCGCTGTCCAATACTGGAGCCATGAAGCTCATCGGGAAGAGGGCAGCCAAATATCATTGTCGTTGGCCGCAAGGGGGAAGAGATTTCGTAGCTTGTGTATCGGTATGGTTGTATCAAGGAAGTAAAACGTATCAAGGAAGTAAAACTTTCGTCCAGCCTTTCAGCGAAGGAGGCAGATTCCACCGATGCGTCCACGGAGGATGAGACATTGCAGAGTTGCGACGATGTCACATTCAG
>Ga0307515_10011314_pt1 | contig 16942 bp, 3 predicted proteins | sample 17_EM_MG_FD_194513 | JGI IMG/M metagenome (GOLD analysis project Ga0307515, IMG submission 194513) | Populus trichocarpa ectomycorrhiza microbial communities from riparian zone in the Pacific Northwest, United States - 17_EM | ecosystem: Host-associated > Plants > Roots > Unclassified | place... | reverse complement strand
TCGGTTTTATTATTAGGTAATTATAGTTATACTAGGCATCCTATACTTTATTTAGGTTAATATAAATAGCCGCTAGGTGCTATATTATCTTATTAATAGATATAAATTAGATAGGGGAATCGTCCTTAAACTTGGCTTAAAGGTGCCGTTAGGCGTCCCCAGTAGTTTAACTAAAGAGGTAGAGCATTTTAGCTTCTTTAGAAAGGAAATAGTTATAGTTAATATGGAGCTTTCCTTATACTTAAATCCTCCAATTTTTAAAGATAGGGTCTATCCCATTAAATAGTGGTTAGGGGTTAGAGAGCTTAACGGACTTTAATTACTTTATTATTATATCTATACTCCCTAGTATATTATATTTGGTAGAGTAAACAGGTTAGCTAAGGCTTTAAAAAGGGGAAGCCGGGCTATTTTATAAGGCCGTAAGGCTTTCTAGGATCTCTTATAGGGTCTCTTATATATATTTTACCTTAAGACAATCGGCTTTCTGGCTGGCTATAAGGGCGTAAATCTGGTCGCGTACGTCTATAATATTATTATTATCTTTAATTTCTAATCCTAATTAGATCTTAGGTTCCTCTTAAGTAGAGGCAGCTTTTTTAAATAAGCTAGCTTTAAGTGCCATTGTTAGCTTCCTAGGGTTTGTTAGTATTATATACTTTAATTTTAATTCTAGGGGTATAGGTCTAGTCCTATCTGGCTTATAAAGTGGGATATTAGTAAGGCCTTCCTAGGTAATATAGGGTAACTTTAGTATCTGAGTATAACGTATTAACACGTCGTTATAGATAAGGGTCTTCTTTTAAGGTGGGATATTATTAAGGCCTTCCTAGGCAATATAGGGAGAGCTTAGTATAATGTAACGGCTTGCATAAATGCCTCTAAACCGAAGCTTATGAATTACTATCTAATAAAGATACTAAGCTAAGGAGAAGGAAAGGGGGTCCGCGGGGGCTGGTGTTAACAAATAGGTAGCGTAAGTCGCTAAGGCGCTAGTAGTAAACAAGCTAATAGTAGGCGAGCTAACAGTAAGAAACAGTACTAGACAGTATACGACAATACTAGACAGTATGCGATAATACTAAATAGTATGCGACAGTATAACAGGTGGCAGAATATAGCAGAACTTGGCAGGTAACGCGCTCTAGCACCGTTACAGATACTGTTTAAAGAAGACGCTATTTAAGAATAAGCAGTAGTAATATAAGAAGAGGTCTTAGGGATTTAGAAAGACTTTTAGGGATAAAAGGAAAGTATTTAGTCTGGCACTGGAGATATATAGTATAGTTAATAGTATAAAGAGGAGCAAAAAGACAGCCTATAAAGAATTAAAATTTTTAAGAAATTATAAAGCACCTATAGAAATACTACCTATTTATTATATATAGGGATTCTAGTAGTGTACTACCTTTATATAAATTGTTATTAAAGCTTAAAATAAAGGCATCCCTAAAGTATAAAGTTAATTCCTAATAATAGGGTATCTTAGAGGCACCTAAGAAGCACTATATAAAGCTATTTTATAAAAAGAAGGAAAGAACTAGATAATAACTTAAATACTAGTAGTAGTAATAGGAGCCTCCTCTTCTATTTTAACGTTATTATTAACGGTATTATTAGGACTTCTATCTCTAGAAGTATTAGCACTTCTACTAATATTCTTTTTAGTATAACGGGAACTAAAAGGACTAGCACAGGTAGGAGACTAGCAAGGAGAACATTTATCTTAACTTTTATTGCTATTTTTAGTATCCCTAGGCTCTAAATTAGCATATAAGTAGGGATCTAAAAGCCGTTGGCTAAGAAAATTAGTATAGTTCCCAAATATATTGCTAGAGAGACTTACCTAGCTAGAAAGGCCCGCGTAAGAGTGCAAATATTATTATTTATAAAGGTAAGCTGCTTATATATACACTCTTAGACACTATATATCCGAGATTATTACGTCTTTATAGTAGTAGAAACCCTTATTAAATTAAAGAGCCTATAAGTAAGGGTGGATACCTTTTATTTCTATTTGTTGTTATTTAGATATAAGCGGAAATCCTAAATGGCGCGATAGAGCTTATAAGTTTTACGCGTATAGATAAGGGGGATTTAATATAATTAGTGAAATTTAAATTAGGATAGAATAGAAAATACTAAAATATAGGTCTTTCTCCTACTATAGTAATAGAAATACTTAGATTTATTTTTACCGGAATAAGGTATCTTATAGGCGTGGGATAGGTCTAGCGTAAGCGCGTAAACGTAATAACGGTAGCACTTTAGAGAAATTACTATAGGAGTAATAGAGGTGGTCTAGGGTAGCACTAAAATAACACCGCCGCCGGTTTAGGGACGTGTAGCACGACTATAAGCTATTGTAAAAGAATATTATAGGAAGTTAGTATTATTAACGGAGATAAAATAGGGATTTTATTACTTATAAATGTGTTATAAAAAGAGAATAGAGCAGTTATAAAAGAATAGCTGGAGATATAGAAGCTAAAAGCTAAGATATAGTGAAAATAGTCTACTAAAAGACAAGATGAATAGTATTGTTAATAAAAAGATGCGTAAGAGGCGATTACTTATAAACTGGAAGAAAATTAAAATAAAGACGTTATTATTAGAACCTATTTTAGGTAAATGGGGATAGTAGCTAGTAGACGCGTTATATAGGACAACCTCTAGATTAACTTATAATAAACTCTTATAATAAGAAAGGTAAATCCTATCCAATTTTTATTATTATTATTTTAGTTTTATTATAAAGGCATTATAAAGAGCTATGGTAGAAGAAGAGCGGAGGAACTAAAAGATAAATGGTTTTAGCTAGAACTTTATAAAAGCTTAGTAGGGGCGAAGTCTTAAAGGACTAAGACCCTTAAAGGGGAGGTAATTGTAATGGAATTCCCTAGAAGATATATATTAGATAAGATAGTAGAAGGTTTTATCTATATCCTAGAAGACACAGTTAGATAGATAAGGAGTAAAGGGTTTTACTAGCGTCTTAGAAGGATTATATAGGGAGCTGGTTCTTCTCTTAAGAAGAACTAGCAATTAGTCTCTAAATAAAGGAAGTTAAAAAGCATTTGTCCTTTATTACGTAAAGCTTATTTTACCTTAACTTATCTTTTACTTACTTATAACTCTTATTCTACACTATTAATTAAATAATTATACGTTCCGGTTAGACTAACCTCTTACATTACCCTACTATTCCTATATAACGTCCTCCTGCTATTAATTCTCTACTAAGCTTAGCAGTAATATACTAGATAGTGAATTTAATAATAATATAGTAGATACTTTAGTTCCTAATCTAGTGCCTAACCTTAATAAATTAAAGCTTTTAGGTCGCGAGGTTTAATACTAATAAGACCTATAAGCGGGCCTAGAGGTTCCTACTATATAATAGATACCTCTCTCTAAGCGATTAGCTAGTTTTATTATGCGTAGCGCCTTTTTTACTTTATTTCCTTATAGCAAAGCCGATTTTAATATACTAGAAAGCAGTATAGTTACCCTAGCTATATACGCTAAGTATATACTTAAATATTAGGACGGTTAGTTTAGCCGCTACCCCTTATTTCGCTACTATGTGTTTAATTAAATTATAAGAGAGCAACTCCTTAATGCTACCCGCTTCCTTTATAGCTAATTAAATAAGAATAGTCTATCTTTAGATAAGCTTAGTAATCTTATAAATAGTAATAGGAGTAGCTAATTGCTAAATAAGATTATACGGCATATATAGAACCTTAAGGGCATTAGATCTTACTAGAGACAGAAGAGAAATAAGCTTACAGCTTATACTAAGAATATTAAAAGAGGTCTCTATTCTTTATACTTAGCGCTACTAATCTATATTAGTATAATCTACACTTTTATATACCTCTATTTAATAAATATAAGGCTATAAATAAGGCTTAGCGCTACCGGATTGCTTTTTAAAATCTTAACAATAATCTATATATTGCTGCTTACTAGTTATATCACCGCTTTAATCTAATTAGGAAGCATATACTTATAGGTCTATTTAATAGCACTAATTTTTAATCCCAATATAAGTGGTAGGTATAAGGTAGTGGCTATATATATAGCTTCTTATAGAGTTTAATAGCCCTAAGGCTAGATCTGTTAGCTAGTAAATTAAGGGCGGCTTTTGCTAAGTACTGGACTACTTTTATATCTATAATAAATCCTAATTAATCTAAGCCTCTTAATTTTTAATATCCTTTTACTTTTAGCTATAAAGAATAGCTTAATAGTAGTAAGTATCTTACTGCCTACCTTAATTGATTTTAATAGCACTATAATTATACCAAATCTTACTACTTAAGATTAAAGAAAGGCTCTACTAGAGTAAAAGAGTGTCGCTTCTATTTTTTACGCTCTCTCTATAATAAGGCCGCTTTATTAAAGAATTAAAATCTATATTACTAGACGCTCTGTCTATAGCGTAATAATAAGCTTCTTAATAGTTATAATATAGCTATAATATTAGCGTGGATAGCGAATATTAATACGTTACCCACTATAAGCGTATTAGTAATAGTTAACTATATAGGTAGATATTGCAGTAAGGAAGAGAAGGAGTCGGCTTCCTACTAGGAGGTACTTTAATTAGTATAGCCGCACGCCAACAGCCTTTATGCCTTTAGTTTGGTAGTAGTAAGGTTTATAAATAAGCTTATTACTAAATGTAATTGGTTAGCATAGGAGGTATACTATCTATTTTGTAATATTCCCCTTTACAAAGGCTCTAGGAATGTAGTAATTTTAAATTACTACTAGGAGGACGATTAAAGCGCTATATATAAGCTTAATAGTGGGCAACTAAGAGGGTGCGGATTGTCTAACTATAAGAAATATAAGCGCCGCCTAGATAGGGTAGAGGACATTACTTTCCTTAATTTTCTACTCTATTTTAATTACTTTACTTTTAAGCGTTGGCTAAGAGCAAGGCCTTAAGTTATATTGTACTTTCCGTAATATAAAGGCAATCCTTCCTATTTATAGTATCCCAAGCCCGCGAAGCCCTACTGCACGCGTCTACGTTGCCGTGGGTGGAAACATTATCAGGAATCAATTCCTTACGATAGCTAAGTGCAGAAGCGATGGTAGAGAGCCGCCGCAGCGCGTGCAGCGCGCTGGCGTTGCGGCTCTGTGGTATTGAGCCTGTGACGCGTCTGCGTTGTCCTTAATAACACCGGGAGCCCTACTGCCTCTGCTTAGGGCTCTCGCTCTACCATCTAGGGAGGCCTATTAAGGGAAACTGGGATATGAAAACCACCCAATATATGACTACCTGGCTCGTAGCTAGGCCCGAAACTGGCCTTATTACAGCCAGTTAACGTAGACGCGTCCTAGGCATACAACAGGACACCCTTGGGCTTGCACTAGCTCTAAGATCGTAAAGGGACGCAGTAAGGGCGTAGGGAACCTCTTTTTATAAGAACTTGTTAAGGTTAACGCGTCGTAGAATTGTACGAAACTTATTAAGGCCCCAAGGCCACCGCGAAGAACTTGTTAAGGCCCTGCCTAAAGAACTTATTAAGGCCCCTCTATAAGGGCCTATCTGGTATCCAGTACACCTAGGTGACTTAGAAAAGGGTCTTAATAGGCATAGTGCGCGCGACCTGGACAGAGACGCGATAGTGACGCGATAGCAACGTAATAGTGACGCGAAGGCGACCAGATGGCTTAATGAGGTAGAAATACGGGCAAAGCTCTAGGCAGCGGAAACACAGGCCAGCTTTAACGGCCCCATGGCGCTCGACCTACGGTCGACCTATAGGTAACTCATAGGAGGGTCTTAATAGGCGTAGTGTATACAACCTGCGTATATATATAGGGGAGGCTTTAAGGAAACACAGGCCAGTTGTATAAGGACTTAATAGTTAGAGATATAGGCTAGCTTATAAAAAGGGGGGACATAAGCTTAGTTAGTAGGAGAGAGTAGAGTAGGTTGCCTGGCGCGGGACTAAGTATTTATAACCCCTCCTATAAGACACGGTCGGCCTATTATAAGGAAACTCTTATAGATAATATAAAACGGGAACCTCCCGCAGGGCGTAGTGTATAGTAGCTACTACTAGCTCTAGGGACTTTACCCCTTAGCTAGGCTCTAACCCCTAGTGCACCTAATAGGTAGGTAGGATTACGTCCTAGCTAAAGAGACTACTATATAGCTTAAGAGAACGAATACGCGTATTAGTATACTAATAGATAGGACTACTCGCTAGGGTAGTACGGCTACTTACTAGGATAGTACAGCTACTACAAGAAGGTCGTAATATTGGTATAGTGTTAAACTTTAAAAATTGTGTCCCGGGAGCTTAATTAACGACCCCTATATAAAACGTTAATAATGTTTAATTATAGAGCTTTAAACCGGCAGATCTCTTAGGAATGCCTATTATAAGTAGCTCCGAGTATAAAATCTAAAATATTTAATAGTAGTGTAAGTATAGGGCGGGGGTATATATTTGCGTTCCCAAATATTATTATATAACGCAATTTTTAGGTAACAAAAACCGCCGTTAATGTTGCTTAACTAACACCTACTAGAGGTTCTTCCGTCCTTCCTATCTCCTCTCTTACCCATTTCCTCGTCCAATGCTATCTATATCGCTATATTAACCAATAGATCCCTTAGTAGAGACTAAGGAGGGGTATTAGAGCGCCTTTAGCTCTTATAAGGAAGAAGAAAGAAGAAGAGAGGAAGGTATAGAGGAGGAAGTATTTATAAATAGAAGGAGGCCCTGCGAGCACGTAATTTGGTAAGTACTAATAGCATGAGATTCTTATACAAGATGGGCTTAATTACTTACTAAAATACGGGGTATCTCTGTTACTACAGTGGCTACTACAGTAGTAGAGACGCCTTAAATATTTAATATAACCGACTACTAAGGCTGTTAATAAGTAAAAGGTAGGCTACCGATATAGTGCGAACGATGTAGTTATTAATATCGTTTATAGCCTATTTTTACTTCTAGTGTACGCGTAGATAGTCCTTATATTCGGCGTAGAGCTAGTTATAAGTAGTAAGCTAATTTAGGTTTAGCTTTGCTATTAATATAGCCGTGGGTAGTATGTCCCTTAGTATGGGCCGACTTAGTAGTTCTAGCTTTAGAAGATCGTCTTTCTTCTTAGATAGGTCGATATACTGCCATACCTCGTTAGTTTTAGCTATGTCTTAGATAATAAAGAACCATTAAATCCAATCGGATGGCTTATTAAGGATAAGGATAATTTTTAATTTAGTAAAGGTCGTTATTTTTAGAATTTAATAGGTTAGGAAGGGTCTAGGTTAGGGTTTAGTTAGTATCTTAGTAGAACCTTATTTAGACGTTCTAAACTTTTAATTTAATTTATTAGATTATTCGTTAGTCGGATTTTATTATAGGGAGTGCGATTAATAACCCCTACTAATAGCTCTAACTATGTCTAATTTTTAATTAATAAATGGGCAGATCTATAGGTAATAGTTATTTTAAGTAGCTCTAGGTGCGGTATATATAAAATCTTAACTATAGTGTAGAGAAGTTGTGGCTGCTAATATGCGGTCCTAAGTAGTATGTATTCTTAGAGGTTACGTAACTCCTTATATAAGCGACATTTCCGCCCTTTAAAAAAATTTAAAAAAATTTAAAAAATCGATTAACGCTATAGATAGCAGCAATATTGATCCGGTAATACTGCTAATTCTCCCTATATACTATTATATGTATATCTAATAGCTTTAAAAGCGGTAAAAAGGTAAGACGGATAGGGGAGTTAAAATTTAGAAAATTGGATTTCGCGGTTAAGCTATTTAAAAGTTAGGAAACTAAGATAAATGCCGTATTCTCCGCTTACCTCTAAGCCAGCATATAATTTCCTAATTAGGAAAAGTCGTTTATAAGTAGTTACTACTACCTCTATACAAAATCTTCTTATTATACCTCTTTAGTCTTACTTATAGATAACTAAAATTATTTTATATTAAACCTACGTTTAAACATAAGCCTTAAAAGCTTCTTAACTTGTAAAATTACTATATAGGTTAGCCCGGCTGTCTTATCCTTTTTCTTAATATTTAGAACTACCTAGTTAAGTATTAGGCTCTAGCTTTTATATACGGTAAGAGTAAAAGCTAGAGTAATTAAAAATTAACGCCGTAAGTAAGAGCCTCTTATACCCTCCTATTTACGAAGTACGGAAAATATAGGAACGACTTTCTTACTATCCTGCCGAGTAAATAGGGTAAGTCCGTTATACCTATCTACCGTAATTAGTAGTAACTAAGGCTGATCCTTTTTAATATACGCGTGTCCCTTTTATATAACATTTTTAATTATACTAGTAGTACCGTTTACTAAGCCTAGTTCAACCCAGATATTCTATATTAGTATTACTTTCGCGTTAATACATAGGGCTAAATTCTCTATAGTATCGCACTAATTAGAAGTAACTTTCCATACACCTATACCAGTGTTAACTAACTTAATAGCCACTATTGGCTATAAAAGGTCGCGAAGCTGAATAGTATTATACTTACCTATAGTAGCGCGTGTGCTATATAGCCGAATTACGTTATTAAAGCCCGCAACCTTATTAGTAGATAGGCCCTACTTATACCTAGTTAAAAGAAGATTCCAGGTTAAATTACTTATAGAATTACTACGTAGCTCTATAAGGGCGGTCCTAAATATAGAGCTCTTAGCGTTATTACCGCCCTGCTGTATAACTTAATCTAAGATAGCTATTGGTTAATCGCCTTATAGGCTCCCTTTTTATAGCTAGCGAGCTCTAACGGCCTAGCGGATAGATTAATATATAAGGCCACCTAACCTATAGGGGGAAGCTAATGGAAATCGCCTACTAGCAAGATGTTTAAGCCTCTAAAGTAGTTGTTATTACGCGTAGGGTAGATCTAACGGAGGCAGTGATCAATCTAGGCTAGATATACTTACCCGATTATAGATTTCTTATTAAGGATAAGATAGTAAATATCCTTAAAAGCTTATTATAGAGGCGCAAGACTAGTAGTAGGCAATTCCTTAAACGGACGATTTACTGGCAACCTTAATAGATTATATATAGTTCTGCCATTAATACTAAAAGCAGCTACCCTAGTAGGGGCGGCTTAAGCTAGTGGCAACGGCTTACTATTAGCCCTTGCTATATTATAGAGCGTAATAGAGAGGACAGCAATAAAATACGATTTACCGGTTCCTGCCTCTCTATTAATATTAATCCGCAATAGGGGGGGGCTAAGGCCTACTTGGATCTGCCTATAGTGATTAACTATAATATTATAGATATAACGCTGACTTAGTTATAAGGAGGACGGAGTTGCTATTTAGGATAGGCGGCTCTACGGTAAAGGCTATAGCCATACTTCCTGCTAATAAGTCTTCTTATTAAGCTACGGGTACGTACCCTAATGCGTACCCTAGTTGTAGTTATAATTAAGCTCCCTATTACTAAGCTTATTAAAATCCTTAATTTTAACTCTATTAGTATTTTAAACGCGGGCATATAGGGCCTTAAAGGACTAGTATAGCTCTAAGTTATCTATGAAATCGTCCTTGGACTTATCAATATTATTAGCAGTTTCGCAACCTTCCTCTAGTTTCCAATTATAGAAGTAGTTAGGCGGGTGCTAATAAGAGTTAACGTAAGCCTAATAGGAAGCCACGTAATTAGGGGCCCTAAATCTATTAGTATAAGTAGCTACTTTCTTATACTCCCTTTACGGGTAATAAAGAATAAGCTTTATATGGTAGAACTTAGGATATTATAAATAGGAAGGATTGCTATTATATCGCGGAAAGTATAATATAACTTAAGGCCTTGCTCTTAGCTAACGCTTATAAGTAAAGTAATTAAAATAGAGTAGAAAATTAAGGAAAGTAATACCCTCTACCCTATCTAGGCGGCGCTTATATTTCTTATAGTTAGACAGTCTGTACCCCCTTAATTGCCCATCTTTAAGCTTATATATAGCGCTTTAATTATCCTCCTAGTAGTAATCTAAAGTTACTATATTCCTTAAGCCTTCAGAAAAGGGAATATTAAGAAGTAGATAGTATACCTCCTACGCTAACTAATTGCGTTTAGCAATAAGCTTATTTATAAACTTAGCTACTACTAAAATAAAGGTATAAAGACTGTTGGCGTGCGGCTATACTAATTAGAGTAACTCCTAGTAGTTAACTTCTTCTCTTCCTTGCTGTAATATTTGCCTATATAGTTAACTATTACTAATATGCTTATAGCGGGCGATATATTAATATTTGCTATCCACGCTAGTATTATAGCTGTATTGTAGCTATTAAGGAGCTTATTATTACGCTATAGACAGAACGTCTAGTAATATAGATTTTAATCCTTTAATATAGCGGCCTTATTGTAAAGAGAGCATGGAAAGTAGAAGTGACACTCCTTTACTCTAGCGGAGCCTTTCTTTAATCTTAAGCAGTAAGATTTGGTATAATTACGGTGCCGTTAAAATCGATTAAGGCAGGTAGTAAGAAGTTTACTAGTATTAAGCTATTCTTTATAGTTAAGAGTAGAAGGATATTAAAGATTAGGAGGTCTAGATTAATTAGGATTTATTATAGATATAAAAGTAGCCTAGTACTTAGTAAAAGCCGCCCTTAATTTACTAGTTAACGGGTTTAGCCTTAGGGCTATTAAACTTTATAAAAAGCTATATATATAGCCGCTACCTTATACCTACCACTTATATTAAGACTAAAAGTTAGTGCTATTAAATAGACCTATAAGCACGTACTTCCTAAACAGATTAAAGCGGCGATATAGCTAGTAAGTAATAATATACGGATTATTATTAATATTCTAAGAAGCAATCTAGTAGCGCTAAGCCTTATTAGTAGCCTTATATTTATTAAATAGAGGCATATAAGAGTGTAGATTATACTAATATAGATTAGCAGCGCTAAGTGTAAAGAATAGAGACCCGCCCTTAATATTTTTAGTATAAGCTATAAGCTTATTTCTCTTTTACTTCTAATAAGGCCTAATGCCCTTAAGCTTCTATATATGCCGTATAATCTTATTTAGAACCTAGTTACTCCTATTACCATTTAGAAGATTACTAAGCTTATTTAAAGATAGACTATTTTTATTTAATCAGCCGTAAAGGAAGTGGGTAGTATTAAGGGCTTGCTCTTTTATAATCCGATTAAACACATAATAGCGAAATAAGGGGTAGCGGCCAAACCGACCGTCCTGATACTTAAGTATATACTTAGCGTACGTAGCCAGGGTAACCGTACGGCTTCGTAGTATATTAAAATTGGCTTTACTATAAGGAAATAGAGTAGGAAAGGCGCTGCGCATAATGAAGCTAGCTAATCGCTTAGAGAGAGGTGTCTATCACATAGTAAAAACCTCTAGGCCCGCTTATAGGTCTTATTAGTGTTAAACCTCGCGACCTAAAAGCTCTAATTTATTAAGGTTAGGCACTAGATTAGGAACTAAAGTATCTAGTTCATTGTTATTAAATTCGCCATCTAGTGTATTACTACTAAGCTTAGTAGGCAGAGGATTAATAGCAGAAGGACGCTATATAGAAGTAGTAAGGTAAGCCGTCGGGCTACTAAAATCCGACTTTAACTTATTAATATAAGGTAGCTAATTTAATATAGAGCCATTTTTGGGTAAGCTAGTAAGCCAGGTGCTGTATATTTAAACGTTATAATAATTAGGATAATTAACCTTTAGAGAGTAAAGCTATAGTACTATAGTAGAGCGCCTTACGGTATACCGTTTGGTAAACCGCCGACTTAGGTATTTGCCACCCTCTACTGCCGCAGGCCTTACGACTAGTATATTGAGTTTAGTAGGTAGCCGTAGTAGCTACCTCTAAGTCTTTAGTATGTTCTGGCTAAAGCAGCAAACGTGGCCAGTATAGCGATGTTGCTAGCCACGTACACGCACGACTTATAGATGAACGTATACGCGCGCAATTAGAAGCTCTTCTACTGCAGTAAGTATAGGTAGGAAGCTAGGAATAGGCCCCGGATTAAGCCCATTGCTTTCACCAAATAGGGAAAGAAGGGTTAGATCTTTAAGGCTATCGGCGTCCTTAATGCAGGCTTTACATACACCTATATTATCACCCTCCGTAGCTAGGCCCATTTGGAACTACTACTCCTTGCAACAACTATACGTCTCCATACATTTAGCCTATAGTATACTCCTAAATTTCTTAATTCGCTCCTAATTAACAGCCGAAATAGGGTATAGTGTAGCTGAAGCCGTCGCTTATTGCGAGGAAGGTGGTACTGGTGCTAAGGCAGGTATTGGCGCTGGAGTAGGTATCGGTGCTAGGGTAGGTATTGGCGCTAGAGGAGGTATTGGAGCTAGTTCCGGCAAGGACGCATTTAGGCCCTCTTGGATGGCCCTTTTAGCTTCATCTATTATATAGCGGAGGAGTTAACAAGTAAGCTTCACCATGCCGATCGAGAATACGGTGCTCCCGTTGTATTACCTTAATTCCCTTCCGCCGCCGAGCTATTTTAGGGGTATCTTAACTATTCCAGCCGCGAGGTAAGAAGACGTCCTCAGTATCGGTTTTAGGTAAAGCATTTCGCTAGCGCTTTATAGGATAAGTCTTAGTAGTAGAACCTAGCTATGCTTTCCGCCTATTTAAACTATATTTAGAAGCCTAGGAAAGTAAGTAAAAGTAGAAGTAATATATAGGGAAAACGCGCCTTTAACCGACACGCCTAATATAGCTTTAAAAGCTTAGTAGATGGACCGTTTTTAATAAAATTAATACGGGGTTGTATTAAATAGCACTTGCTATACCTAACTAAAGCAGGTTCCGCCATAGCTAAGACGCGTATAGTAGTATTAATAGAGATATTAACAAAAAGATTGGTCTGTTAATATTTTTAATAGTAAGATCTTAAATATTTTGAAGTTCGTCACATATATTCTGCAGGTAGATACCGCCTACAACTTTTTTTTAACCCAATTAAAAGCACGCTTAGCAAAAATTTAAACTAATTAAAAGCAGGCTTGGCAGAGTTTAAAATTTAGGACCTAAAAGTAATAGACCACTCGTAAACTCGGGTCAATAAAAGCTTTGTGCAGAGCCTCCGCATATAGAGCTTTATCCGTACAGCCTACCCAAACAATAACTACCGAAGGTACTCTATACGTCTATAATACAGCACCTAATACTATAGCAACTATTTTAGTATCTTATTTAATCTTTTACCTTTTTATATAATAAGTTTTTATAGTAATATACTATAGGCTAGTTTAAATATCTATAACTTAGTAGTCGGCGCATAATGAGGTTTTAGTAAGTATATTATACACTATAATATAGACGGTATATATCCGCCAGGCTATAATAGGTTCTTTAGGGTGGCTATTATAGATCTATGCGAGTTTTATATATATTAGCTAGCGTTTAATAAAGTTATATATAGTTACGGGATTCCTAATAACGCTTTTTTTTTAACGAAAATAATCTTAACTCTAGGAGGTTGTGGGCTAATTTAGACCTAATATCTATAAAATATCGGGTCGTCTCTCTAATCGATCAACTTTTGGTAGTATTTTAAGCCGTTATAGTTAAGCGATTTGACCGCGAATATAGGAAAAATCATGGGTATTGTTGGAGCGCCTAAGAAACCTTGGAAATGCGACTTAGACATAATTCCAGTAGTTTCGCACAAATATAGTTAGTCAGCTTGCGGACCGATTAAAAATCCGCACCAATAAAATCACGTCTAAGCTTACTAAGGTAACGCTAAGGCCTTCTATACTAACCTAGTACCTACCTAAGCCTTAAAAACGCGTCTAAAAAGTAGGGGCCACTACCTAAGGTGGGGGGGGTAATATTTAGACGATATATTATAGACCTTAAGGGGCCGTGCGTAACTTAAGGTTATACTAAGCCTAACCCAGACTATTACGAACGCTTTAAGTACGATACTATAACTACTTAGAGAAGAGTTAGAGGAAGCTAGTTAGTTAATACAGGCACGGTCTAGGATAGAGCCGGTAGAACTATATAATAAGGAATAGTAAGCGAGTTATATAATATTATACGCAGTATACACAGTATATAGGAGGAACGTACGTATAATACGTATAATATGTACATTACGTACAAGAAGGATTTCATAGGAGTACGGTTGTATATTTAAGGACCCTTAATCCCTACCTAGATAGTTCCTTCCTTATAGTAATTCTCAGAATACAATTAGAGTTAATCTATTAGGCAACCACTCCACCAGTTATTATTACGTTGTTAACTTTAATTTATATTACCTACACACCTAGCCCATTAACGAGCCTATTATAGTTCTTGCTATAAGGTTCCGTTACACAATTACTACCTAGTTATAGTATTAAATATAGAAAGTTAAATAATATACCACCAAAAGCAGCTACCACAACGCCATTAACGGTGGCAACTACTTTAAGGTTAGGAGGCAATACCAGTATAGCAGATACTAACTTATAGCAACCCATAACGGTCGGATAACTTAAGAGATAGTTAACCAGTTAATAGAAAATAATGTAACGCTTAAATAAAGGATTAACGGGATAGGAGTAGTAAAGGTTAAGTTACTATCGATTAAAAGATTCTTAGGAGAAAGATTAAAGCTTAGAGGATTTCTTATATAAATACACTTTAAAGTGGCGCAGGAAAAAGTAAAGCTAGTAATACCTATAGATCGAATAGCTTATACGGGACTATTCTTATTAGGAAAGGCACTTAAATAGTTTAAGCCTTACCTTACAGAGATATAAGTAAATAGAATAACAACTACCAATTAGGAGGTGCAATTTATATTCTTAAGTTAGGAAGGATTTATAGAGCAACTTATATAAATATTCGGAAACCTAGAGGCAGTAACTATAGCGAAAAGAAAACTCTAAGACATTACGCAGCGAACCTTAGCAATTAAGTATATAATATAGTTCCAAACGCTAGCTATATAGGTTAAGTAAAATAATAGGGCGCTTATAGCACAGTATAAGCAAGGACTTAAGGCTAAAGTCTAGAATATAATTATTCTAATAGAAGATGCGGACACCCTAAGGGAATTAATAGATTAAGCAATTAAGATTAATAATTAGATCTACTAAAGGGAATAGGCTAAAAAAGGCTAGAATAGAGTTCTATAGTTACATAAAACGCAAAATGCGCAACGACTAAAGCTAAGTTAGAAACTATAGTATAGCGCGGAGCCAATAGACCTAAGTGGTACTAAAGAAGCCCATAAAAGATAGAGTAAGAAACTATAAAAACCTAGAGGTTAAGGATCTAGTAATTATAGGACTAAAGAGCAGAGGCTAAATTAGGGATCTTAACAGTAAAAGACGTTTAGGCGGACTCTATAGCAAAGTTAGTAGTTTAAAGACGGAGCTTATATAAATTGCGGGAAATAGGGTTATTTCGCGAAGGATTATAAAGATAGTTAAAGTTACTATATAATAAAGGGAACCTAACTAGCAAAAGACATATATATATAAAGGGACAATAGTATACTGCAAGGAACAAAAAAATATTTAATTAAAAGTTTCGCATTTTATTATAATAACGCATACTAAATTTATAAAGACGCTAAGTATAGCGTAAGCTATTAGCTACAAGAGCTAGAGTTAAAAGGACTTAGAGGAACTAAAGAGTTAGATAAAGAACAAGATTAACTCTATAAGCTAGATTAAAATATTATAATAACATATGGATAAAGATTAGTAACAATAACAATAAAGTTAGAGTACTTATTAATTAATAGCGACGAGGATAAAAAAGGAACTAATTAGGGGTATTTAAACCTTAATAATATAATAGAAGCAGAGACTAAGACCGCTATAGAGTAAGGTTTAGTAACGGGTATTATAACACTATTAGATACGGTATCTATCGCTTTATAAGACGGAAGGAGCAATATCTAAAGAAGATTAAGTAAGCAGACAACTACTAGTGCTAGCTTACCACTTAATAAAGGTAAAAGGCTAAAGGCTTAAGATTTTTAAGATAAGATAAGAGAGATTTAAGATTCTAAAGATAGAATAAGGATAGCTTAAGGACCTACAACGGACGAAAACCGATAGAGTAGAGCAGTAGCTTAGTTTAAAGACATACAAATAAGCTTAGGAGAAAAGTTTCCTACAGTATAAGATTCTTAAGATAAGGTAAATAAGGTTTAAGACCTTTAAGATAAAATAAGAACACTACGGACGCCTAATTAAACTAAGGTGGGAGCGAAGCTTAAGTTAGAAGCAAGCTTAGGATTAAGAATCTTATAGAACTAAAACTTTAAAGCACGAATAAGGACCACTAATAAGATTAGAGAATCCGTAATATAAATAATAACTAAACTAGGAGACAGATATATAGACCTAAAGAACTTACTAGGAAAACGCAGTATTTAGCCTAAAGATTAAAAAGTTAATATCAAGATTAAGAAGTAGGAAAACTTTAAGAATCTACTTATAAGACGCAAAAGAAAAAAAACCATAGAGAAATTTAGAGCGAGAATTACCTTATAGCAAGAGCAGAAACTAAATAAAAGATTTAGTATACTAGAACGTATAAGGGACAGAGCGCTAGTATAAAGAATTACTAATAGGCCTAGAGCAGGCACACTAAGGGCTAAGTGGCTTATTAAACTAGAATAAGAAGAGGATTTAGGGATTCTAACTAGGTTTGAAGAATAATATATAAAAGGCTATTACAATATAGTAATAAGAAAATACTTTCTTACAGACGAGCCGTATATACTTAAAGGGTTATATTAAAAGTGGTATAAACAGCAATATAATAATAAGTGGGAAGATTTCTATATATAGTTAGACGAAAAAGTTATTTAAGACCACCTAATTATAAAGAAGGCTATAACTTATATTAAAGGAGCCTTAATTATAACATTAAAAGATCTAGAGGAGCAATTAGAGGACTAGA
>Ga0307515_10011313_pt1 | contig 16942 bp, 11 predicted proteins | sample 17_EM_MG_FD_194513 | JGI IMG/M metagenome (GOLD analysis project Ga0307515, IMG submission 194513) | Populus trichocarpa ectomycorrhiza microbial communities from riparian zone in the Pacific Northwest, United States - 17_EM | ecosystem: Host-associated > Plants > Roots > Unclassified | place... | reverse complement strand
AAAAAATGCAAGCTTTTAAAATTTTTTTTTTTTCATTTTTAAATATAAATCAAAAGGCACATGAAAATTATTTGTATCAATAAATGCAAAAACAAAGAGTTATCGCATCCATTTAACTTGTCTAGCTATAAGTCGAATACTTTTTTTTCCAATGCAAAATAATTAATGTGTTTTTTTCCATCAAGTAAAAAATATAACCATGAATCACAAAGTCAATGGTTACATATAATAAAATATAATAAAGAGCATATGCATTAATAAAAATATGTAAGATCTCAGGTTAATTTTTGATGTAGCCGAAAAAATAAAACAATGTTGCAATTGCTACAACTAAATACCATTTTCTTAGTCTGTGTAGAATAAATTTCCACAAACAAAAAGTGTAAAGAAAAAAACATTAAAAAAATCACAAAAGAATAAAAAAATGAACAAAAAAAATGATATAAATGGGCCAAGTGTAAATAATAAAAATATTTTTTTTTCAGAAAAGAAGGGTAAAGAAAAAAAACTAAAAAAACATTAAAATCATGAATTTGGCATGCATGTGATAAATGATTTTTTTAAAAAAAATACCAGGTATCAGGTTGCTCTAATGTGTTTTTTACATGAAAAATAAAAAAATATCATTTGAAAAGCCTATGTAATCATCTAGCTAAATAAATTGATAACCATTTATGTAAAAAAAAAAATTGTTAACAATAACCAAGAAAGAAACTATAAAGATGAGATATTTACCCAATTATTTTTAATAAATATTTTTATTTAAATAAATAAAAGATAAATCCACCATAAAAAACTCATGGATTAAACGATAAATACAAACAAAAATGACTGAATAAACCCATGCCATAAAAAATAATTATGAAAGGCCGAACACATCAGAAAAATATAAGGAATTGACATTTTCCGATATGATGGGGACATATAAAAAAAAGATAAAAAAAGTCTCGAGTGAACCCACCAAGCAACCCGGGTGAACAAATCAAACACGTGACTTAGAATATGAAATTGAGATGACCCCATAAATAGTAAAGTGAAAAAAAAATACCAGAATTTTTTTTAAAAAAAATACTTTAAAAAAGATCGAGGTCGACCCAGGTTAATCTTTTAAATATATGACCCGGGTCTTAAGACTAAAGTGACCCTATTAAAGGCAAGCCTAAAAAAAACAAAGAAGCAAGATTCTTAACTAAAAAATTACCGATGGATGAAATTGAAGGGGGAAAAGTAAATAAAAAAAACATGCAAAACAAAATAAATATAGAAATTAAAAGAATTAGGACTAAATTCAACATAAAAACCAACTCAAATTAAATGTTAAGGGAAGGAATTGAAAAAAAAAATCAATTAAGAAGATGATTAAAAAAATAATAATTAAAATAATTGGCACTGGATTTGACATAAAAATTAAATGAGAAGAAATGCTCAAGAATTGAATCGAAGAAGGACAAATATATCAAGAAAATAATTGAAAAACAAATAGCAATTAAAATAATAAAGACTAAATTTGAAAAAAAAAACTATCAAAACAAAATAATCAGGGATGAATCGAAAATAAAATCCAATTAGAAACAATCAATGTAAATAAAACAATTGCAATTAAGAGAAAAATAACTTAATCAAAAGAAAAAAAGAAATTGAAAGGCTGATATAATTTTTTACATGACCAACACGCAATCCAAGAAAGAATGAGAAGGAAAAGAAAGGGAAAAAATGTCAATTGACGCCAAAGCAGACTTCACTATCATACACGCGCCATCTAGGGAGGAAGATGACACCGAGACGCATCAAACAATGTGGCGAGAGGTTGATTTCAACCACTTTTGTCAACCACATATGTTGTCTGAAAGCAGCAGAACAACTGACAAGCACGCGTCAACAACCTTCTTTTATGTACACAAAACCAAAAATACCTCAATAACTAAACAACATTACAAAAAAAAAAAAAAACCTTATAAAATTACAACCAACTGAAATATCCACACGGTTTATTATTTTCCTTAATAGTGAAACCAGCCTTTTTATGTGCCAAGTGTTTTGTTTCGATCTTGATGTGGATTACTATAGGCTTATGAGTCCATTAACTGTGGTGACCACCAGCACCTTCTTACAGGGGATCCAAGTGGAACAACCCAATAATAATAATAATAATAATAATAGATTAGGTTTTTTTATTATTAATTAAGGGTATTATAAGTAATAGTAAGTATATTAGTCATTACATCATAATTTAGAAAATAAAAAAAATAAAATTTTATAATAACTCGCGCTCTATTTTATTAAGAATATCAAAACCTACATCAACAAAAAAATTTGATACAAAGCTATAAATTTTGTTTTATTATATCAATTTAATGTGTGTTTTCTATCCTTAACTTTTAATTGAGTTTTTGCATGCATATTAGGATTATTAAGTGTATATTTAAGATTATGGTGTATGATATTTTTCAAAAAGGTTTCTCATTTGAAAATACATCAAAATAAAAACATAATTTATTTTTAACATCAGCATATTATATTAAAACCATTAGAAAGTACAAAAAAAAATATATCTGATATTTTTTCAAGCCAAAAACACTTTTACAAAGCATAGAAAACACAAAAGCAAAAGTCTTCCAAAACACCCCTTAATAAATGTTTAGAACTTAATATTTTTATGATACTTGATTTTTAATCATTTTAAGGAGTGAGTGTTATACTAATGAAGTCTTAGATTAATAGGAAGATATTGAGAGTGATTTTATATATTTTTGATAAATTAATTTGAAGTAATAGTAAAATTAAGGATTTGACAAAAAAATAATGAGTTGGTAGCTTATTATAGTTGGAATTTAGTATTTAATTATAATATGTCGGTTGTTTCATAATTTTATAGTTGATTTCTAAACTTTAATATTTTAATAATTAGATCAATTTATTTTAATAATAGCACATTTGATTTTATTTGATATTGAAGTTGAGTTATTTGTTGAGATGATTTATATTAAGTTTAGTTGATATATGATTCAATATATTTTATTTTAACGAAGTACTATTTTGAATATAAATTTTTACTTGCATGCTTATAAAACATGCAACGTCGTCATGTAAAAGGAGTATTTTCAAGATTTTTGAATTCGGAAGGAGACACCAAGTGATTGTGGCATCTGTCATTAAGAGAGCAGGGAATTCTTCCTCTAAATGCATGATGTGCGATTCTCATCTCAGTTGCAATCCATCGTCCCTACAAACAATAGGTTCGAGTTTGGAATTAGAGGATTTGTATTTTTTTTTTATCTCATGTTCAAGTTATGTGGTTATTAATATGATGGCTATTGGAGGTTTACATGATCGTTAATTTTAGAATCCGTGAAATTAGTTGAAGTACGCACAAACTAGCCCGGACACCCATATTAAAAAAATAAAATAAAAATAAAGCATGAATGCCATATGGATCCTTATCTTCAATCCACTTTCCTCCGCATGAGAAGGTGATGATCCAAAATGAATTTTATTGCTATGATTTTGAGAAATAGAGACATGGACTCCATTCACCAAATTCGAAGGGCAACTACATGATGGAAGAGATCGCAGAGGATCCAAGTTTCTACATGTCATGTAGTTCCATTTAGCGAACTAGACAAAAGATTACAGAACTTCATGCAAATGAGAGGGTTTGGAGGAGGTTGTTTCAATATTTTCAAATTCCTTTTTTTCTAATTAGGTTTGTGATATATATTTAATTCAAGTTTTATTAGTTAGATGGTTTTACTTTACTATTTAAAATAGGAAAAACTATTAATATATAGAAATGTAATAACTGGAATTCTTTCTACAATTTAAATGTAATTTTAGGGCTTGTGGAATCTTGATTTCTACATTTTCTTTATACACTGCATCAAAAAAACCAAATAATAAGGAACTCGAAACAAAAATAGGAACCCGAGTAATTATTATTCTCTCTACAGTTAAGCTTAATTTTAGAGTTTGTGAATTTCTGATTTCTTCATTTTTGCTATAAGCTTCGTCAAAGAACCCAAGCACCAAGGAACTCAAAACAGAAACAACAAAAATTTAACATAATTTGGTATATTCTTGTTCCAGGGAGGATGAGTCAAGCCATTACATGCAATCTTATCCAGCTAATTGGAGCAACATGTCCTACATTCACTGCTTTTCCTTACTGGAAGAAGTAAGAACTCCGGCGAGTAATCAAGTGGTAGTAAAATACCAAAGTTCAAATTAAGAAATTTACAATTACAAATTAAAGAATCAAACCTTGAGCAGGTGGAGGCTTGGAAGGCTGCTGCTCACTTTCACCAGATGCTTTTGGGGACTCAGATAGGTGGACCTGAGCATAGTCATCCACCATTTTCCTCTTTTGTTCCTCTTCGGACATCCCTACCTTTTCTTTAGCTGCCTTTGCAACCTTATTGAATGTGCCTGTCACCCAAGCAGCCCCAGTAAACACGTACCTGTTACTCATTATGGCAGATCCTGCACTACTGACTTTCTGCTCAGCAGCTGCAAGTGCCAATTTAGTTTTCTCAGAAACCTGAAATTTCTGATCCACTTCCCGAACTTTGTCACCAACAACAGTGGTGCTAGCACTAATCTTCTCAGTGAGACCTATCTTTTTGTCTAAAGAAGCAACTTTAGCTGAGGCTGTTGAAGTCAACTGGTGCTTCTCATCAAAACTCTTGGCTTTGTTGATCGCATCTTTACCCAAGATAAAGCCCTTAGCAAGCATGCCAGTAACCACATCTTCTGCCTTATGAAGAGCTGATTCATCACTCGGAGCTTTATTTTCTGTTGCCTGTACATAGTAGGTATAACCAATTCAGTAAAGTGACAGGGTTTATCAACTAAAAGAACTTCAACACAGCATTCTTACAACAAGTGCTGCTAAAGCAGCTGGTGGCAGCTGGTAATCTGGATCCAAAGTTACGGTGACAGGAAGGTCAACTATTGTTGCTCCCTGAAAAAAGAAAAAAGAAAAAAAGAGTTTATATTGAAACCTGATATATTGCCAAAGAAAAGGGGACCGTGTATTGAATTTAGAAAAAAACATATCCACTTTGAAAATGGTTCAATTTATTATTCCAAAACCTAATGTAATCAACAAATAATGATTGTAATATATCCCCTCTAGAGATTGTATTATCTACCTTCCTCTGGTTTGCATATGTTAGACAAAAAATTTGAATAATTCCATGAACATGGTCAAACAGACTCCAAAATGTGATGGATAACAATCTATCAAAGTCATGTCTCGGATGAAGATAAAGGGAAAATTGCTGCCCTAGAACCCAAATCAGGTCCACCAAGCAGACCAATTTAGGACTTTCAGAACAGTAAGTGCAATTTCAGATAAAAAATTTCAACCAGAACAAAGATTTTTGAAGCTGTGATTGATATTTCATCCGGGGGGGACTTTTATAGATCTAGGACCAAACTGAACCCAACAAAGCTTCAATCCTAATTTTACCCATTATGACCAGAGGTGGTCTTCTAGGACAAGTGCTTCGTGCAAACTTTGGCATCCAGGAAAATTATTGATGCAAGTTATCCAAATATCAGACCAGTGCAAGAAGACTTCGATAACTTCATATCAATGCCTCACTTTCAAGTGCTAACCTTAGAGATAAAAGGGTGTAAGAATCTACTGCTGAGAAAATTGAAGATTGCAAGTTCAAAGAGACTTCATCTCTACAAGGGTGGGTGACTCGCTTTAACAATATATTCACCCACCAGTTTATTTTCTCTTTATGTGCCGCACATCATTCCATTGCTGGCGAACTTGAAAATATTCAGAGGTAGGGAAAGAAATGAAGAGTTTCAAGTACCGTTTGAATAAATAGAGAAGGGTGGGTGCTAGAAACATTCGATAATTGAAGAGTACGTATAAAACTTATTTTTGCCTGCAAAATTTTTTCTCACAGAGCTCTAAGAAGAAAGCTAACTACTAAGGAGACAACAGCTTTCCCACAGAGATCTAGTGATATGGAAGACCCAGGCCTCCTCTACATTGTTCTTTCCAATAAGAGGCAGCTCGAGGAAAGATTTTGAATATTGATACCTATAGATGAATGGGAAAGGTGTTGCTGTGTTGGTGCTATCATGGAAAGGATGCAGATGGATCTGTCAATCACAAGTTGTTACACTAGTTTTGGGCTAAAAGCACTTTAAAAGCTAATGAATGGAGCTGAGTTTCACTCTTTTCATTCATCAATTCTGGAAGGAGAAAACAAGAGAGCTTTGATATTATCTTGTTGACTTATATTGTGTTTGCAAAAGAAGGAGCAGGAAAGGGCATTGACAAGGGAAGAGGCTTCTCTATTAGGAGTTCATGTTAACGGTATGCAGAGGATGCTTTACAAATGTAACAAGCGCAGCATGTGTGTGTGTGTAAGTAAATGGTCAGCACCTTGTGGTGCCTTTTTTAATAAATTTCTTTTTTGTATCAAAACAAATATATGAGAAACCTTTGGATTACATAAATCAAAATCAAAAGGCCGATGATTTTCTTTTGCTTTGAAAGGAAGACAGTTTGGCAATGATCAAAGGATGGCCATTACTAACAATTTGAACATACAAAATCCTAAAACTTCAGAAGCACATAATCTCAGTAAGACACGATGCAGTATCTTGATATTTTCCTTCTAGGAAATAAAATAACATTAATTGAATTCATGGGTCATACATAATCAATGCACATATATGGAAATGACTGCACATTAATCTAGTGATGATGCATGTACTGAAATATAATTACCGAAAGAAGAACAGCAGTGTCTGCTCCTTGAGAATCTTTGAAGGATACATATGCAATCTGAGATTGCTCATTCTCACTACATAAGCATAAGAGATGCTCAGTAATCAAACAACAAAGAAGAATGGAAAAAAAAAGGGGGGATATGGAAATGAACAACGGAGTACCTTTTCATTTCAACATATTCAATATCACCAGAAAAAGAAAAGAATTCCTTGAGGTCTTGCTCAGAAGCTCCTAAAGAAACATTACTAACTTTCACTGTTTTTACCTGGAAAAAAGAAAAAATAATGAAAAATTGAAAAGCTTAGAGCCCTGTGGTGGAACCATAAGGATATATAACAAGGATGCCAAGTACAAACATAACCTAGAAATCTCATACTTGAATAATAGCATAAATATGGAAAATTACCACAAAGCAAGGGCCTACAAGGTTCAAATGAAATCCTAAGCACCAATAGCATCTGATTTGTAAAAAGGACATGACTCATGGTGTCAAATGTCCCCTAGTAAAAAACATAATAAGCTTTGCTGCCCCCTAGCCAGGTCTAAGGATGAGAAGAACTTTCTATAATGAAACCCAAAAACAATAAATAACCCAGAAAGAAGCAAAGGGATGGAATAGAAAAATGAAAATGCGAAGGTCATGCGAAAGAATCCCAGACAAAAAAGTGCACCAAAAGGCACGAAGAATATCAAACTAACTGAAAATCCAAATTTAGTCAGGTAAAATAATTGTGGTGCCAATCAGGCGGACCTCTTGTTCTTCTTGTATGCTTGATGTCTGATATACATTCACACTCACACAGCCTCACATCTAATATCAGTACAAAGGTCTAATTTTTTGCTTCTAGTGTATGATAACTCAATGGTCGAGCTGCGCCAGCCACGCCTTAAAATGCTCAAATAAAGATAGAGAAATTATATTTCACATATTCTTATGCCTCACTTAACAAAGTCTCATTGCAAAAGTTTAACTAAACGTTTTTTTTTTAATATGAATAGACGAGGCAGAAGAAACAATTAGTAACTATATTCCAATATGATATATGAACCCTGAGGAAACCAGTATGACAGTAACAAGTGGGTCCTTGTTCAGTCTAAAACATTTCATTTCCATGTTCTTGTGCAAGCTAAAACTATCGGAACACTCACAATTTTCACAATTGAAGCTTCAATTATGAGAAACTGATAGGTTAACAGTCCTTCTTAGACTCCAAATATGTAACCAAAAATTGAATAAACTTTAGGATTACTCCAATCTAGTAACACAAGCCAAGCCACGCCCAAATAAATACTATCACACGCATTGAGGGATAACTTCCCATCTGATCATCATCAGGACACCGACAGATTTATCCACCTCTAATACACTCATCCTTGCCGAACAAAGATGTGCTTTAATAACAAATATTTTCAAGCAAATCATGTTATATCAATCCAAATCAAATATAATATTTATAAAAAAAAGAAGCAAAAACAAATTCTAAACAAGGGAAACAGACAATCATATATACAGATTGTAAATGATAAAGAAATAGGTTTATCAAGCATGTGCATTTTGAACATGGCAAACAAAGAAAGCTTAAGATTGCACAAAAGCATTAACTATCAAACTCAAACAGATCTACGCATGTTAATCAATTCAGAGAAATCAAATAATTCACCAGAAAGAAATCTCTCAAAAATCAAGAAGAAATAAATGAATGGCAGTATTACTAACCGACATGGCGAGCTGCATAGGAAAGTGAGGGGAAGGATGGGAATTGTTAAAAGAGAAAGAGAGAACAAAAAGCGTTTGATGAAGAGAGAAGGGAGGGATTATATGGAGGAGGTTTGAGGGGCAAAGGTGTGGGGGGGACAGACGCCGGCAGTTGCGGCACGTGCTAATGAGAGACTTCCGATATTGAAGTGAGAGATAGATTAATGGAAGGGAGAGAGATGACCTGTGTTTACTTTTAAATGTACGTTTAGTATTGCAGAAGTTATTGATGTTTTTTAAAATATATTTTTAAATAATATGTTTTTTTAAAAAATAATTTTTATATTAAAATATAAAAATAATTTAAAAATATAAAAAAAATCAAAAATTTTAAAAATACGAGTTACCTAAATGTTTTTTGTGCGCCACTAGTTATTAAAAGAAACTATAAGGCTAGAGCATTCATTGTAATTTTTTTAAAAAATTTACACTGAACTTAAGGAATTATAAGTTGAAACTGTAAAATTATAATTTTGTCAAACATAATAAAACAAAAATGGTATTGGAAGTGGGGTAAAGTGTTCTTGTTGTTATTTTTGTACATTAAAATAACTAATATACCATCAGAAACAAAAATATAATGTGCTAGTGAGCAAGGGTATTTTCGATTTTTTCATTTCAAATGCACAACAAAAATATCACAACGCCTTGTAATTCAAATTATTTTTGCCTTCGGTAAATTGGTGTTAATGTCTTTTTCATTTAATTTTTTTTGTGGTTGTGAATAATTTTGTGTGTGTATATATATAATATTAATTAATTTTTAAAAAATAGTTGTGCATGGCATGCATGCGGATACGAGTGAATGCTCTTGTGTTTGTTGTAGGGGTGATTATTTTCAGTTCGGTTCGGTTTTTACCTATTAAAACAACCAAACTAAATTTTTATAATTCAAAAAAGTTTAAACCGAAACCGGTTCGAACCAACTGGTTTCGGTTTGGTTCGGTTTTTTAATGTCAATATACAAAAAAACCTATATTATTTTTTGGGTGCTCTTAGGATGATCTGAATGGTGTGGGTAGTGATTTTACTGGCCGAAAATAGAGGTATAATAGTGTTTATGGTAAGACATTAGAACAAAATGAGAGAGTGGATAACAGAGACATGGAGGCTGGGGTTACTAAAATGGAAATAAGGTTATGCAATATTGTTAGAATAAATTAGCAAAATCTTTTCGAAATATAACAAGTCATAGTGATCCAAACACATGTTTCAATTAATTTGGAGTGTTGATGGGTTAAGTACAGTTAACGCTTGCCCCCCTCTTTGCTCGTCATGCTGCCATAAGGGTTATTAATCTCAAGTTCTTGCAGGGGAGAAAGCCCTTAAAGACTCTGCTTTAGACGTATGAAAATATAAAGAAATAAAAGAATTGGTAGCTGAGAATAGCAATGTCAATACCGTGTGGTGTTGCTTGTCAACACAGTTGAGATCCTGGTAATACTATGAGCTTGTTTGGCAGTGTGGTTGCGGGTGCTTTTCAAATAACTTTTTGTGCCAAAATGCATGCCAATAATGTTTTTTCATTTTTTAAAAATTATTTTTGATATCAGCACATCAAAACGATCCAAAACGTACAAATCATATTAAATTTTAGCAAAAAAAAAAATTCAAATTTTTTAGAAACACAGGTTGAACCGCGTTCCCTATGTCTTTATAGTTGAGATCCAAAGATGTAAATTGAAAGGTTGGGTTTGGCGTGTCACTTATGGGAGCTTGGGCGGAGGTGGTTGATGTTGCTTAGATATGGTGATGGCTGATGAAGATTCACAATATTGATTGAAGAACGAAGAACTGTTTGTGACCGTGGACTCGTGAGTGTTATTTGTGAATTGTGAAAGGTTGTGTTGCTGTGATGAATGAGGTGGGCCGCTGCTAGGGTTAGTAACTTGCTAGGTTAGAAAGTTTCATCTTTCTATTTATAGTATTTTTTTTAATATGAACTGGTTCGATTCGGTTAGAGTTGACCGGTTTCATCCTTATAAAACCGGAACCGATCCGAACCGGCAGTTTTTTTAAATATTTTAATCAGGGTTTTTTCATGGTTCGGTTTTTTCAGTTTTCCCGGTTTAATCGGTTTTTTGATTTTTTTACTCACCCCTAGTTCGTTGTTCGGCATCTAAAATCCAGCTTCCACGATAATGTTTTATTCCTCGCGATACCGTCTCCATTAATGAGCAGCGCGTGTACCAAAAAATGTTGGGTTTTGCCCTGGTGACTATTTTATTTTTTCTTTTCTCTTCCTCGGTTTTAAAGTTTTCCACTACATTTTCAAAGTAACTATTTGATTTTGTTTTTTTTAGATTTGATCCTAATTTTTTTATTGTCATTTTTTAATTTTAAATAATCAACAAAATTAAGATTTTCTTTCAATCTAACCCTCTTTTGATTTTCTTACCTTTCAGATTTGGTCTCCTATTTTTTTATTGTTAAGTTTTTTTTAATTATTCTTTTAATTAAATTATATTTTCAATTACATCCCTTGATATTTTATTGCTATTTTTAATTTTAAATAATCCATAGAATTTGAATTTTATTTTGCTTTAACCCTCCTTTATTTTTCTTACCTTTTAGATTTTGTCATTATTATTTTGATTGTTAAGTTTTATTTAATCATTCTCTTAATTAAATTATCTTTTCAATTACATTCCTCAATATTGTATACTAGTCTTAATTTAATTATTTTTTTAATTTCAACTCTTAATAGTTCATTTTAATTCAATTCATTTTATTTCATATTTAGTCTTTATTTTTTTTATTGCTACTTGTTTTGCTTTTTTTTTTTTATCGAAACTTTTTTTTTTTTGATTTCATCCTTTAAAATTTTATTTATTGAGATTTTATTAAGCTTTTGGGTTACAGGTTTTAATGATTGAACCAGGTTCGTTTAAATCTTTTTAAGTCATTTTTTACAATTGATTTTTACCGATTCCATCCTTCAACAAGGTTATTCTGATCTCATATGTTAGGCCATGAGTTTTATGTGTTAACCTAACTTAACCAAATCTAATATTATATTATTTATTTATTGTTGTTTTTGCCTGTTTATTTTTGTCATACCATCAAACTAATTTAGGTTTAACCCACCTTTCGAGTTTCTCTCGCCTAAATATTTTTATTTTATCATCCAATTGATAATAACCACTTTTATTTTATGTTGATCCAAGTCAATTCAAGTTGATCCTCTTAATATGTGACCCGGGTCTTATTCCGAGTTGACTCTTGAGTTGAGTTTTAAAATTATGATAATAACCATTTTTTTTTTTATTGTGTTGACCCAGGTCAATGGTAAACCCAACTTGTGACTCAAGCCCTGCCCTGGATCGACCCCTAAATCGAGTTTTAAAACTATAATGATAACCATTTTTATTTTTACGCTGACTTAGATCAACCCGGATCAACTAGAACTATGACTCAGGCCTCAACCTGTGACCCGATCTTTGCCATGGATCGACTCTTAAGTTGGATTTTACAACCATAATAATAATCATTTTTATTTTTCCATATCTTAATTGAATAATTTTGAAATTAAGATTTTTTTACAATAATATTTTAGGAATAAAAAATAAAAAATAAAATCTCCGAATACATGTTTCTTCTATACCTCATGTCTTGAAAGAATATAAATTCATTTCAAAACTATTTTAAATATAGATTTATTTTGATATACCTGTTTCTATCTCTTTAACTAAATATTTTTATGTTTTCACTATTTTTTTTTATTTTTATCCTAGAATAATAATAAAACACTATCTAAAAAATGATTGAATATATCCTGGGGGAATCTAGCCCGAACTCAATCTTTAATCCGACAATTAAATTCATTTTAGAAAAAAAGATTTGACCTTGTCGGAACATGCAAAGCACTATTGATAATTCAAATTCATGGGAATATATTTTTTTAAAAGTTTTGGTAATTTTGTTGCTGTCACGTTTTCCATAAATTATTTTGCCCTCAGATCAATAAATTAAACGCACAACGACCACCTCAATTTTTGGTTTTAAAAAACGAATATTTCTTAAAGAAGTAGTGCCGTAGTCTCTGTTCATACCCCCACCCCCTCTTTAATCCATAAGCTTCTGTTGCTTTCTCCGACCAAAAACACCTCCCATCCCACCCCTAATATTTTAAATTAAACACATACTAGCACCACCACATCACCACCACCATCACGCGAAGCCATTGTTTTTCCCTGACCCATCGCTCTCCCACGTGTCCCTCCTTCAGGGATCCACATCAACTTGCCCGGCACCGAATATTCATATCCCCACCCGAAACCCCAGAAAACATACATACATCATCATTCTAATCTTCCTTTCTCTGTCCCTTCTCTCTCTCTCTCTCTCTAAAATCATCAAAACAATTTTCTCAATCCACGCCGTGTTATTAGCTTCTCATCTTCTTCTTCTTCTTCTTCTTTTTTTTTCATTTACCTTAATCGATTCTTACAACTGTATCCAAACAACCTGCTTCTCTCCCCTTTCTCGGGAAAATCCCCTCGTTATCTCTCGAGAAACTGCTGGTTGGGGTTAGGGATTTTCAATCGACAGTTCGATTAAATTTTAGTTTAATCGATTAAAATAATATAATAATAATGAGCTTTCAAGATCTGGAGGCAGGGCGACCCTTGGCATCTTCAAGGAGAGAACTGATCAACGGGAAACAAGATGCCACGCAAGCGGTTGCTTCTGGAATCTTCCAGATCAATACCGCCGTGTCCACTTTTCAGCGTCTTGTTAATACCCTCGGGACTCCTAAAGACACGCCTGAGCTCCGGGAGAAGCTGTAAGTTTATTTTTATTTTGTTGCCGTTTTGAGTTTCTTCGTTTGCCGTTTTGACTATATGACGAGATTTATGGTCGATTTTCCATAATTATTTAGAATTAAATTATCGAAGTTGTGTAATTTTGCTGTTTGGATGGTATTATTGAAGTGATTTTATTGTGTTTACAGAGCTGAAATTAAATCACAGGCGTCTGAAAATGAACAGGGTTAGAACACTGTTGTTTTCTAATGAAATATAAGGAGACGATTGTTGCACTACACGGCAGTTTATTGTTGTTATGGCAATATGACCATCGTTTACCACAATAATTTTTATTTTTTTAAAACAATTTTACAAACATTTATTTCCTATCTGATGTGGAATGTACCACATAGGGAATTCTTATTGCAAATAGCTACATCACTCAATCGGCATGATCGTTATTTTGTCTATCATTACTCTAAAAGTTTTGGGAAACAACACTAAACACAATTCTGGTTGTTCCGATTACCCAATATGGGCCATGTCCAGGGATGCCTGTGTGCATGATAGAATAATCACAATACCCTTTAGTTGCTAGCAATGCTAAAAAAATCTCTATCCTGGTACTTATGTGGGTTTGTTTTTTGGTTTTCCAGAATTTATGCAACGGATAAAATCTGTCTGTATTTTCCCTGAGGAGAAATGCAGCATATCTGAGCAGTGACAGAGAAATAGTTAATAGATTAGAAAGAACGTAGGGTACCCATGAGTTGGGCTTGGATAATAATTACTTTCTTTGCAGCCACATTTGAGACTACTCTTATGACTCATTAGAAAAGAACTTTCAACATTATATTGTGAGAACTTCTCACCTAAATTCTATTCAGGACTTAATTGTACCGACCTCTTTTTGGGTTTTTTGAAAACTTGTTGACAGTAGTGTTTGTTCTCTCTTGCTCAGAACATTAAAATATGCGTGAGACTCAATAATTTATTTTTCAAAGAAAAATGTCAGAATTTAATGGTTTGCTGTTCCTCGCTCCCCTTTTTTTTTATGGAATGGTATCAGTCAAATACCCTTGTAATGAACCTCCATTTTGAGCTGTCATTGTACTGATTTTTCTTGCATGACAGGCATAGAACAAGGCTACATATTGGGCAATTGGTGAAGGATACTTCAGCCAGACTTAAACAAGCTAGCGAAACAGATCATTATGCTGGAGTCAGTGTATGTTTGCTTCTTGTTCTTTACTGTGTACTTAAATTAGTACTTTTCCAGATACCCTTCTGATTCAGTAATCCCTCAAGATCCCATTGGAACCACATCAATTCCACCCCTTGAATCACTAACCTTTCTTAACTGGTTGGACATGTTATTCAACCTTAATGTTCGAGAAAATCAACATTTGGATTGCCTCTTCTTTTTTCTTGTTGTAATTGCAGCAAAGCAAAAAGATTGCTGACGCTAAATTAGCAAAAGATTTTCAAGCAGTCTTGAAAGAATTTCAGAAGGCTCAGCGGCTTGCAGCTGAGAGGGAAACTGCATACGCACCTTTTGTTCCCCAAGCAGTCCTTCCTTCCAGGTGATTGTTTTAGGATACCTTAATAGATACTTTGTTGGATTTGAGATTCTGTTTGTTTCTTTGATATAATGAACAGTTTGTTTTGATAATACAAAAAAGCTTTGATATTTATATATTCTTCTAACAGTTTGTGTTTGTTCATATTCTTTGCAGCTACACAGCCAGCGAGGTAAATGTAAGTTCCGAAAAAAGTCCAGAGCAGCGCGCCCTCCTTGTGGAGTCGAGAAGGTGAGATCTGCTCACTAACATAGGCTACCAATGACCTTTTCATTTATTTGTCCTAACTGTAAGAGAAATTTATCAAGTAATGTTTCTTTTCCATCACAACTCCTTGTTCATTGTGTTGAGCATGTAACATCTATAGGTTTTTTCAAAAAACTGCTGGTCTTAGTTTTGCTGCATTCATTTTTTATTTTATTTTTGATTCATAACTCTGTAGGACTGAAGGGATATCATGCATGGAGAGGATTTTTGGTACTAAAATGAGTGTAGGAATTTTTTATCTTGTAATTTGCAATAGGATTGATTAATGGTTTGCCTCTGTGCCTGATCATCTAGATAAGAAATCAGTTTGTAACTTAACAGTTGAATCATATACTCTTCAGAAAAACTGTATACAAGAGTTGCCTCTGATTACACTTCAGAGGTTGCCCGAGACAGACTTTTAAAAGTAGGACCATTCCTTTCTTTTTGTTGAAAGCCTGTCGCACAACTTGCTATGTACTTAGCTTTTAATTGACCTGAAAAAAAGGAGACAGAATTCTGAGCTTTGAATTGAATTTTGATGCAGACAGGAGGTCCTACTACTGGACAATGAGATTGTCTTCAATGAGGCTATTATTGAGGAGAGAGAACAGGGAATACATGAAATTCAGCAGCAAATTGGTGAGGTGAATGAGATTTTTAAAGACCTCGCTGTCCTTGTCCATGAACAAGGAGCTATGATTGGCAAGTTTTATCTTGGCTTTTTTTTTCCCCAATCTTGCCTGCGTACAGATAACTAGCTCTATATATTTTAGTTTATCATTATTATTGAACTTCCCTTTTTCTGGGTTTGTTACAGATGATATAGGCTCCCATATCGAAAGTGCCCAGGCTGCAACATCACAGGGAACATCCCAACTCGTGAAAGCTGCAAAGACTCAAAGATCAAATTCATCTCTGGTAATTTATGGCATCTCATTTATTTATTCCCATTTTGATTATTAGTCATTATTGTTGCTGGTGGTGGTGTTGTTTGTTTTTGTGACTGAAGTAAGTTATGGATTGGTGGTGATTATGTTTTTTGATTAAATTGGACACTCCCAGATTGTCCTATAAGGGGCTTGTCATCTAAATGCCATTTGCATTTTCAAATGCGTTTTTCTTTTTCATTATTTAAGAATATGAGCTGCTGCTTTGATGCAAATTATTCTATTGAATATTGATGAAAGAAACTGTATATTGCCCTTGTTTCAAGGAGGGGAATTTCATTCTAGATGTTGATTCTCTATGATTTATTGTATTGTATTGTATTCACAGCTAACCCTCATGTATTTAATGCAGGCCTGCTTGCTCATGGTGATATTCGGGATTGTGATTCTCATTGTGATCGTAGTACTTGCAGCCTAATCCAAAAAAAATCTTTATAGAATCCTTGAACTGTTTCAAGAGCTGCTTGGCAACAAGATAGTAATGTCTCTGCTAGTTCCTTGGTTATGTTCTTTAACAAGACATGGTGACTGACTGGAGTTTCTCACTGCTAGTCAGAGGTGGTATATATTGTATGATGGCTGCAGATGATCATTTTGGGCTGCTTTGTCTGTCTTGTCTGTTTCTATTTTCCGCTGCCTCGGGTTTACAAGGGTGTGTGACTGATTGTTCAATTGTTTCGAGTTTTATAGTAATATTAATAAACATAACATCCATTCTTTTCTTTCCATGCATTTGGCTTATAACCTTCTTCCTACAATTTTTCACATCATTAGTGCATCCTCACTGGCTTGCTTCTTTTTGCAATAGGGTAAATATATTATCAATTTATCATCAAGTGGAAAAGGTGCCCTTGTAGATATCAGCAGTCTTGATTTGCCTTGTGTCAAATTTATCTAATGTGGTA
>Ga0307515_10011312_pt1 | contig 16943 bp, 8 predicted proteins | sample 17_EM_MG_FD_194513 | JGI IMG/M metagenome (GOLD analysis project Ga0307515, IMG submission 194513) | Populus trichocarpa ectomycorrhiza microbial communities from riparian zone in the Pacific Northwest, United States - 17_EM | ecosystem: Host-associated > Plants > Roots > Unclassified | place... | reverse complement strand
GCCTCAGACGCCCCCCCTGCTAGTATGGTACACAAAATAACCTAGCCCTGCTATATTACTCGGGGCTCGCTTATTTTCCTCTCCAAAAAAGCAGGGGGGGCGTCTGAGCTATTCATGTTACCCCCTTGTATAGTAGGATAAGCGATTTAGGCTCGGTTAACCACGTAATCTTATATTTTCAGCTAAGGCTGCCGACCGCCACCCTCTTCAGCTGCGGCCAACGGTGGGCGGCGGTGGCACTTAACTAGCGGACCCTGTGGGGCGTTGTTCAGGTGCTCATACAATCGGCGGCTGTGACGTGGCAAACATGGGGGTTCGTTATCATCCCCTGCTCGAGCCATCGCTGTCAGGTCTGCCATTTTCTCGAAAAGCAGAAGAACAACCACTTCAGCCTACATTTTCCATCATACCTTAATAAGAAGTGGCCTTTTTTGGGCATTCTCTTGGCCCATCTAGACTGGTCGATCGCTCTCCTCCCCCCGACCTCGCCTCAGCAGTCAACTCGTCGCCCGTCCCAGGCTGCAGCCCCGACCTCTGCTTGCTATGACCAGCTCGGGCTCACGTACGGAAACCTTGGTCCAAACCCCAGAGACGACAGTCCTACCCACGGAAAACTCGGGCCAGCCTCCCCCTTTCAGTATACAGACCATCAAACCGTTCGCCGGCATAACATTAAAAGATCCGAAACCCAGAACGTTTGTATTCCGGCCACGTTCAGTCGTGTTCCTATTCTGACCAGCAGCTGTCCCTCCAGAGCGATTTTCTTGCAAGAGATACGTAAAAGCCCCATCTACACGTGGGCTCATTCAGATGCGTTTCCCTGGCTTCTAACAGCTAAGACATACCACTCGGTTCACGCGTTCGATTATAAGTATGACGTTAAGCCCCGAACCTTCCCGCGTCGTCGATTTCGCAAGATCGAGTCAAGACCAAAACTATCGGACGCTATATCCGCTGGCAGACTGGATCGTATCGCACGAGGGTTCCTCCAAGCCATAACCGAGGACCACACGATACCTAGTGGCGCTGCGCTGTTTTTTTTTGCCCATGGGTTCGGGGGCTTGATTTGCGAGCAGGTACGTCCCTTCCGATCGAATTTCTCGCCACGACAAACCGCTAATGGTTTTAGGCCCTTGTTCTCGCAGCACGCGAGACGCAATTCGAAACAATACTGGATCGAACCTGGGGAGTCACTCTGTTTGGAACTCCCCATTCTTTGGCAGGTCTGGGAGAGTGGGCAATCTTATGTGCAAGAGAGAACAATATCGATGCTGCATCGACTCCGCAAAAGCAAGATTGGACGGAGTGCTCCAAGGATCTTGGCCAAATTGCTGACATGCAGAAGGAGTTCCAGGATCTGGTGGACGACAACGCCGTATTCTTTGAAGTAGTGTGTTGCTTCGCGCAGTTCCCTGTTCAGATTCCGCGGGACTCGAGAAAAACCTTTGTAAGGTGCCCCACCTCGTAGGAACGACAACGCTAATTGCTTTTCATTCCAGATGCTATCCCCCGAGTGGGCTATCTTGCCAGGCTCTAGAGTGGTTGAGATTCCGGGAGATCACTTTGGCATGACGCACTTTTCTGACAAAACTGCGACGGAGCACCAGATCATCATGAACCTGCTGGAGCGAGCAAGTGATAAAGCTCGTGGTAAGGGCCACGGCGAGGGTTTTATACTGCCGAGCCAGCCAGGGCCCTCGAACCAGTCAATATCGAAAACCCAGACACCGCACTACGACCTCCAATACTGGCTTATTCGGCCTGAGACACCCAAGCCAACAACGCTGGAAGTTGGCCACGTCGTCCACTTGGTCGCAGAAACCAAGCCACGGTCGAAGAAATCGGACGTCGAGACGACAGCGAAGCTGGGACCGATCTTGGTCGCAAATCAGATCAAAAGACTAGAGGGCACCAAAGTCAAGGCTAACGCATCCATGGAGCTACGCGACGACAGATCAGTCCGCATGGTCAAACACGCTGCCCAAAAGGGGCTATTTCCAACAAGCTTCGAGGTTCTCAGAATATGGAAGACATTTGCGAAGCGAAGGTTTCCGAAACCTGACTTGAAATTTGGTACCATTAGGGTGGAGATGTGGGAAGCCAACGACACCACCCTCGATGCCGCACGCAAGCATGTAAGTGAGAACAAAACACAACCACTGCCACTCTAACCGCCCTGGGCAAAAGGAATGTGCTAATGTGATCCACGACTTGAGTTGCAGGTGCTCCAGGACGCTGACGTTGAAGTCGAACCTCCACAGGGGTCGAAATCCGCTTCAGTAACCACTGGCGAGAGCAACACATGCGTCGTCGTCGAAACGCTCTTCTACACCAAGAAAGGCCACTCGAAAGGCGGCACCAAGAAAGGCAGGCCGAAAGGTGACACCAAGAAGGACGGGTCGGGAGGTGGATCTGCGACGAAGGATGATGGCTCGGAGATTGTGTTTGCGGTGAGGGTGGCTAGCCCGCGGCCTGTCGTCTCTACTCAGAGTTGATCAAAATGACGGGTGGTTCGCTTTGAGGTTGTTTTTGTGTCAGTTTGGGTGGTAAGTTGTATTGAACGAACGGCAAGAAACAGAACAATTGACAATGGAGTGAGTCGAGACATGAATATTCTTTCCTTGGGCGATTATTTGAATTTATCCTAAGACGATTTTTTGGGGGGGGGGGGGGGACCCACGTCTACGTTTACCGAGGAGTATGGGGCTCGATTTCTTCGACAGACTCTCGGCCGTTCAATGTTCTATCGTGCGGCATCTCTTTGCACAGGTCGTTACAAGACGGTTTCGCCTGAGAACTTGCACGGAACACTCGACACACTAACGAAAAGTTCGCAACGCAGCTGTGCCACGTGACACCCGGCGGTTGACTACCATTCTTTTCGAAATGACGCACAAGAGCCGTTACTCGCTGGTTAAAAACGCTCGGCGCTTTAGTTCACGCTCGACGTTCCACCGGACTTGATGTCGCGGCTGCCCGGACAGCCAGCCTAGGAGCACAACATTCGAATGGGGTTTCAAGGATCATGGATTTCCGATTTCGTCCTGGTCACTGAGTCTCTCAGCGTACATCGCCGGCTCCTCTTTGATTCACGAAATGCACGCTCCTTCATCAGTGCCTAGCCTCCTTGCCACTGCCGTACTCCCTCCCCGCTCTTGCCAGCATTCTTGTCCGCTTTGAAAGCCGCTACCTCCCGGCTGTTACTGACAAAGTCGATTCAGGTCCTTCTGGAGGTTGTCGCTCCTCGACATGCCCTGATCAAGTGTGGTCCCACGGAAATCGACGGATATGCGTTCTCCTCAGGCTTAAGCGCATTGAAGCTGCTTTATAAAACACGGCCAGACCTGCAGGGCCTGATACCTCCGATAGTCTACCTCATAAGAGGCGCAGTCTTCCGGTCTAGATATGAACGAGAAATCCGTTAAATTTTCCAAGGAAAATTTCCGAAATTGCGGACTTACAGCCCGCAATTTACGGGTCCTTGGAGAAATTTTAACGGATTTCTCGCGCCTGCGGCGGGCTTTTGTCCTCCCAAACTAGGTGCTACCCTACTACTGCCCTGCTACTGCCCTGCCACTGTCCTACTACTGCTACTGCCCCCCGCCGTCTTAGCCGTAACCGTCAGTAAAATACTAAGAGTCTAGCAATACCTCCGGATATATAATATTAGCAGTCGTGCTATCCCTATTCTGCGGCAGTAATAGCAAAAGCTCGCGTATATTTATTACTCTTAATAGTATAATATATAGCTGCCTATACGTAAATTAACTCTAATAAAGTTAAAAGACTGCCCCTATAACTTATTTATAGTTATAGTAAATTATAGCTAGATTAGAAACTGCTTTCTACTAATAATAAACGGCAGTTCTTCCTTTATAGAGGTAAGCTTAATATAAGGGATTAGCCACAGCTACTTATAAAAGCTGCCGCTAAGCATCTAAGCTTTAATATAGCGGCGGCTTAGGCGTGTAATAACTATACGGGTGCCGCCATAGAGCCCTTCCTTAGGGTAGAGATTCTATAAAAAGATTATAGGTGCGCCTACCTTTAGGGAAAGCTTTAATAGAAGTAGGCTACTAGGGTTAAATATCTATAGGAGCTCTACTAATAGTAGTTCTATATGACCCTCTTCTCCTCTATTTTACTCTATAGAGTCTATAAAATAAAAGGTACTTAGGGAGCTGTAGAGCTGCGCGGTTCCCCTATAGGACAATAGGCAGTATCTAAGTAAAGTCGCCGCCTAAGATAGTAGGGAGTCCGTTAAAGGTAGAGTCGTTAGAACGGACGTCTATAAGCATATAGTATACGGCTTTAAAGCAGTAGCGGTACTATATTAGCACCTTATCCTAAATAAATAGAGAGGTATAGTATAGAAGCTTAGCTAGATTTAAGCTTTTAGAGATATTATAAGTAGACTCTTTGTAACCGACTACCGACACTGTGCTAAGATATAAGATCACCGCTTGGAAGGCTCCAAGACAGCGTCAAACGCCACCCTATATATTGATTGCAGATCAATATTACTTGCAGATCACTGTTCCCATTTCAGTTACCTATTACCCTTTTATGTCTTATTACCTCCACCTTCTTCGTGTATATATAGAGGCTTTAGAGCTACATTCACAATTAAGTCGTTCATCCAATTCTTCGCGCTGCAAAGCTTACAGTTATGAGCCCGGATCGCACCACCTGCTAACCAATTAATCAACTACCTCATTCAAGAAGTCACTACTTCTACCACCTTTGCAGTGTCTTGAGCTTCTTCATCTATCAAACGAACGGACGATTAACCCCAGTCGACGACCGTACGACCAACCGACGAACGAACTGACGAATCAAATCAAAAGTTCGAAACGTCAAAATAAGGTTTTCGCCAAGACGCCAATTGGACCCTGCCTGACCTGTCAAATTCTAAAAATGACGACCACTGCCGAATCAAAAGTCAACCTCATCCTCAACCAGCCTTCTAATTGGACATAGTGGTTCTTCATTATCCAAGACACAGCCAAAACGAACAAGGTATGGCAATATATCGACCTATTAAAGAAGGAAAAAAATCTTTTAATACTAGAACCACCAAGTCGACCTGTCACGGCTCGTACAAATGCCTCTGAACCGAAGCTTGTAGAATGCTGTATTATGAAGATACTAAGCTAAGGAGAAGGGAAAAAAGGGGTCGCCAGGACCGATGTAAACAAATATGTAGGGTGAGCCGCCAAGGCGCTAGCTCCAGGCGAGCCAATCGCGGGTCGGCAGAATATGGTAGAATTTGGCAGGTAACGTGCGATAGCGCCGTTACATTACCCCCCTCTTTGAAAGAAAGCCTGCCCTCAGGCTTAGTTAGAAATAGGGTAGCACTAGGCTTATAAATATAGGATTATAAAATATAAGATAAGGAGATAAAGGGGACACGAGTGCGTTCGGACCAAGTATAAAAGGCGATTGTGGGCTAAGTGGAAGCACTAGGCTAGAAAGAGTAGCCGCTAAAAGTCTTGGCACGGATCTGACTAATTAGACAACTTTAACCAGCGGTCGAAGTTCCTAAATATCTGAAATTTTACGGTACTGGCAGAAAACGGCAGAATATGGCAGAATTTGGCAGACAGCTGTATTAGGGCTTTGGGGCGTTTTTGTCCCTATATTCTTCTGGTAACTTATTATCTTTATTATGCTAGCATTCTATCCATTCGTCTAGGTACTTTGGGGGTCTAGGCGTATTAGGGTATTAGTTATAGAACTCTTTAAGCTTTTAGGGGCAGCTTATAAAGTTCCACATAAGGTACTAGGTTAGGTCTAGATCGTAGCCCTTCTATTAGACATGGTATTTTAGCGTTCCCCGTACTATCTTACAGGCCAGTATTTTGTTAACTTCCTATTTGTCGTTACCGTTTACTTAAACTAGTAGGGGCAGCTTATTCTTTTATCTAGGCAATAGGTCGTTTATAGCTTTCCGTAACTTATCTAGTAAGAAAATAGGGTAAACCCTAATTAAATCTAGGAGCTTTACCTTATATGAGTTGCCTATTTTTTTTAAGAACCTTATACGGTCCTGCTATCTAGTAGTCTAGCTTACGGCTAGGTCGTTCAGTCTTCTAATTCCTTATTATAACCCAGACTATATCGCCAGGGGTAAAGTTAGGCTCTTAACGGTATTTGTTTGCCTACTGTTCTATTAACCTCTAAGCTTTTTCTAGGTTCTTATAGGCTACTATCTAGGCTTCCTCTAAGCGTTTAGCGTACTGTTAGGCCTTAGTATAAAATAGCTTCTTTTGTATAGTCTAGGGTTCTTCTAGCCTTTTCTAGTTAAAGCTTATGCGGGGTAAGTATTCTATTTCTAGCTAAATTGGGGTAAACCCTATAGAGTTGTGGGGTAGGGTTACCCGGGCGTAGTCTATTAAGGGTAGTAGTTTAGACCAGTTATCCTAGAAATAGTTAATAAAGGGCCTAAGCCTCTGGTCTAGGTACTGGTTTATAATCTCTATCTAGCCGTCTATCTAGGGGTAGTAAGCTATAGAAAGCTTCAGCTTAATGCCTAGGATCTGGGTAAACTTATTCTAGAAGGCTGATATAAACTGTGGCTTATAATTAGACACAATAGTATCTAGTGGTCCGTAGATTTAGTAGACGTAATAGATATATAGCTGGGCTGCCTCTTTAGCATTAATGTTCTTATAATAGGGAATTAAGAATAGGCGTTTGCTAAAGCGGTTGACTATAACTATAACTATATTGTATCCGTTACGGTCCCTAGGTAGTTTATAGAAGTCTATAGAGATATACTACTAAGGGCGCTCTAGTATTAGGAGTAGCTTAAGTAGTCCTAGGGTTTTATCCCGTAGGATTATAGCTCTCCTATAGTCTTCGCAGTTCCGTATATATTGATTAATATTTATAACTATTTTTGGCCAGTAGTAGCGGCAGTTAATAATTTTACAGGTCTTATTTTTGCTAGGGTATGCTATAAAAACTTGGCAATAAGCTTCGCGGATTAGTTTAGTCCGTAGATTATTAACGTCGGGGACTATAAGCCGCTCCTGATATAGGAGTAACCCTTCCTCCGCTTTAAAATTGGGGTCTCCTTTTACGGCTTAATTACGGAGGGCCTTTAGGGCATTAGCCGTGCGGTTTATAGTTAAAAGGCGGTTAATTAGCCCTATTAGTTTGTCTAAGGTCTCCTCTATTAATGCTAGCTCGTTTAGCTAGAAGTCTAACTCCTTAAGGATCCGCTGGTTAAGCTGTTCGGGATAGAGGAGGGCGCGCGTCCGATATTGGGTCTTTAGCTTATCCTAGGGTTCTATATCTTATTCTCTTTAGGTTAGGGTATTAGCCTTATAGTTTTGCTTACTAGAATAATATATAATTGTAAAAAAGAATTAAAAGAGTATTTTAGCCCATTAGGCTTATTATCTAGTAAGCTGCTTTATAGTTATAAAGTACTTTAGGGCTTTATAGTCTGTATATATCTTAATCTGGGAGTTTATACCTTTAAGCTCTACGCGCCATTAGGAAAGTAATTAAATAATAGCTAGCATTTCTTTATTATATACTTCGTAGTTATACTTAGCCGGGTCTATTATTTTTAAGAAAAAAGTAATAAGGTACTATTTGCCGTCTAGATGTAACTGTAATAGGATTCCCGCTATGACCCTATTAGAGGCGTTCGTTTCTAGCATTAATTTAAGGTCTAGGTTATAGTAATAAAGGATTAGGGAAGAGATAAGCCGATCCTTTATCTCTTTAAAGGCTTCTATATAGTTATTATTAAAGATAAAAGGCATGTCCTTCCTGGTTAGTTATATAAAAGGTTTTACTATAATTCCGTAGTTGCGGATAAACCGGCGGTAGAAGTTATAAAAACTAAGGAAGGATTGGATTCCTTTTATTGTATAAGGGGGCTTTTAGTTATAGATTACCTCTACCTTCTTAGGGTTAACCTTAATTCCTTCTATAGTTATAATAAACCCGAGGTATTTTTTACGTTTTACCTTAAACTCGCATTTCTTAATATTAACTTATAAGCCCGCGTTCCGTAGTTTCTCTAGGATCTTCTTAACATAAACTTAATACTTAAGTTCGTTGTCCGAGTATATAAAAATGTCGTCTAGGTATACCGTGCAGAATTTATCTAGGTAATTAAGAAGAACGTTATTTATATACCTTTAGTACGTAGCTAGTCCGTTTATTAGTCTAAAAGGAAGAACTTTATATTTATAAAAGCTATAACGGGTACGGAACGTAGTTAGATCTTTAGATGTGGGGTTTATCCTAATTTAGCGGAAAGCTTAACGAATATTAAGTTCGGTAAAGATCTTTACCCGGCTTAGACGTGTAAGGATCTTATTAATTAACGGAATAGGATACCGATCCTTTTAAGTAATAGCGTTTAGCTTTTAATAGTTAATATAAAAGCAGAGGCCTCTATTAGGCTTTTTTATAAATAGGATAGGGGAAGTAAAAGGGGCTTAACTTGGCTTAATAAACCCTTTATCTAGGTTATTAATCAAGTACTACTTTATTGCTTTTAGCTTATCTATTAATTATTAGTAGAGGGGGCTATAACCTAGCGAGTTATTAGCTTCTAATTAAATCCTATAATTATATGTTTGGTAAGGGGGTAACTTATCTAAAGCCGCCTTTAAGAATATATCCTTATAATTTATATAAATAGTAAAAAGGAGGCGTTTAACTAGTTCCTTGTTGGTTTCCTTAGCTGGCTCTTCCTCCCTATTATTAATAATTTAGTTAATCTTATATAGGCTTGTTATAAAGACCTTGTTGTCCTTCTAGTATATATTAAAGTAAAACGCTATAGCGCTAATTGCGGTAATGTCTATAGTAGGGGGGTTGTATAACAATAGGGGCGTACGTAACTTTGTGGACTTCCAGGGCACTAGCGTTATTATTACTCCTTTTAACTCCTATTATATCTTTTAAAGGTTGTCCCTTATATCCTATTAATGCGTTCTTTTCCATACCAGTTAAATCTGCGCGATTTAGACGTCGTCTATATTACTATCTGTCCCGCTTTTATATATAAAGTCCTCTTTAAATATAGCGCTTTGGGAGAGTATCTTTATCGGTATAGAGTTCTTTCCAGCTTTATAGCGGGCGTCTTCTTAGGTAAAGGCTAGATTACGGGCTAGGACATCCTACTAGTAGGTAGGGTTAGCCCTTGCGGTTAGTATCTTACGGTTGGTTTAGATTTCACTAATAAAGGAGGGCAACCTTAGTCTATCCTCTAGCTAGACAAACTATCTTTATCGCATATTTAACTAAATATTAAAATAGAACATCCATTTTCGTCTAAGGATTATATTATAGGACCCTAGGTCTAGGATATAAAAGGGGATGCCGTATTAGCGTCGTCCGTTAAAAGCGATATATAACTTTAAAAAAAATATAGGTAACGGGCCAGCCGGCTTAGCCGTTATAGCCTTTTACCTAAATAGGCTTCTCTAGGCGGATGGCTTCTATATTTAGAAATTTGGCAATATTATTTATATAGGCAGTATTTATAAAGGTAAAGCCATTTGCTTTAATATCAATAAGGGCGGTTATATTAACTCTATATCTATTTTAAGATACTATATATAGAACTATAAAATACTTTCTACCTATTAACTGACTAAAATTAATCTCTTTAAGATCAATAAGGTACCCTAGGGGGGAGTCTTTCCCTAGGGTTCTTCTTTTCCTAACTTATCGGACGTTTTTCCTTCCTCTATCTCCTTAATATTGCCTATATCCTTTAGCTCCGGGCAAGACAAGGCAAAGTAACCCTCCTTATCGCAGTTATAGCACGTAGCTAAGGTAGGGTTAATCAGAGTATTGCGGCGAACACTAGTTAATAGCATAGTACGTAGCTAGTCGGGCATCGCTCGCTAGTACGTAGTTATAACCACTTTTAGTATAAGAGTAGTTATAGCTTATCTTCCTGCTCTAGCTCCTGTAGGTATAACTAGCGAGTTTTAATTGCTATAGAGTCGCCTTTGCTGATTAGAATAGTCTTTAATCCGCTTTAATTCTAAGTCTAATAATAGGCAATAAGTTGCAAGTCTATCGTAAGTTAGTAGGTTATCTAAGGTTACAGCGATCTTCTCTTATAGCTAAATTGTTAGCTTATCGTATAGGTCTAATTGGTAGTTCTTAAGGGGAACCTAGCCTTCTCCCGTAAGGTATAGGAATTAAGTCTAAAATTTAGTAAAGGGTTAGTTTAGTTTTATTATTAAGCAATTATAGTTATACTAGGCGTCCCGTACTTTGTTCGGGTTAATATAGATAGCCGCTAGGTGCCGTATTATCTTATTAATAGATATAAATTGGATAGGGGACTCGTCCTTAAACTTGGCTTAAAGGTGCCGTTAGGCGTCCCTAATAGTTTAACTAAAGAGGTAAAGCATTTTAGCTTCTTTAGAAAGGAAATGGTTATAGTTAACGCGGAGCTTTCCTTATACTTAAATCCTCTAATTCTTAAAGGTAGGGTCTATCCCGTTAAATAATAGTAGGGGGTTAAGGAGCTTAACGGACTTTAATTACTTTATTATTATATCCGTACTCCCTGGTGTATTATATTTAGTAGAGTAAACAGGTCAGCTAGGGCTTTAAAAAGGGGAAGCTAGGCTATTTTATAGGGTCGCGAGGCTTTTTAGGATCTCTTATAGGGTCTCTTATATACTTCTTACTTTAAGACAATCGGCTTCCTAGCTAGCTGCGAGGGCGTAAATCTACTCGCGTACGTTTACGACGTTATTATTATCTTTAATTTCTAATCCTAATTGGATTTTAGGTTCCTCTTGGGTAGAGGCAGCTCTCTTAAATAAGCTTGCTTTAGGTGCTATTATTAGCTTCCTAAGGTTCGTTAGTATTATACGCTTTGGTTTTAATTCTAGGGGTATAGGTTTAGTCCTATCTGGCTTATAAAGTGGGATATTATCTAGGCCTTCCCAGGCAATATAGGGTTGTTTTAGTGTCTAAGTATAGTGTGTCGACGCGTTGTTGCAGATAAAGTTTCCTTTAGGGTGGGATATTATTAAGGCCTTCCCAAGCAGGGTAGGGTAAGCTTAGTATAATATCACGGCTCGTACAAATGCCTCTAAACCGAAGCTTATAGAATACTATATTACGAAGATACTAAGCTAAGAAAAAGGGAAAAAAGGGGTTGCTAAAACTGATGTAAACAAATATATAGGGTGAGCTGCTAAGGCGCTAGCTCTGGGCGAGCTAATTGCGGGTCGGCTAAATATGGCAGAATTTGGCAGGTAACGTGCGATAGCGCCGTTACATGACCTACATTAAGAGACGTACTACTGACGGCTATATTAATAGCAAAGCTAGAACCAAACCAGCTTATTGCCTATAACTAGCTCTATTCTAAATATAAGGACGATCTTCGAATATACCAGAAGCAAGAATAGGCTATTAATGACATCAGCAACTACATTATGCGAACAATGTTAGTAGCCTACCTCCTATTTATTAACGGCCTAGATATAGTACACGGACGGCTATAGGCACTTAAGAAAGCACTAGCTCTTACCATATTAGGTTAAAAGCACGACATCCTAATATAATATACGGCTTTAAAAGCCTACAACAAAAAACAAAGTATTAAGAAATAGTTAAACAGCTAGCGGAACGTTTACAAGCTTGCTGAGCAATTGTACCTACTAGACGTGCAAGGCTTTAGGCCACACTATGACTTTGTTTAAGCAATCAAGCCCATCTCTTCTAGCTTTGTAGGAGCTCTAGAAGTAGACCTTATTCGCAAGGAATATAAGGACAAAGAAGCCCTATCTATTATCGATCTAATTGAGGAATTTAAGGAGCACTACCGCATGTAGCAATCATCCTCTACCTCTACTGCTAATAACTCTGCATTTGCAACGCTTTAAAACAATTCCAATTCCAATTTAGATTCTAACCCCGATTTAAATTCCAATTTTAAATAGTATAAGAAATGCATCTACGGTCGCAAACATCAATATAGTGACTACTACTATATCGCCAAGTAGAAGCGCCCTTAAGGGTGGAAACCAAGGCCAGACGTCCTTAAGAAAATAGAAGAAATGATGTCTTCTATACCCTAGGTTAGACGCATAGTTAACTATATTTAAAAAGAAGAACAGGAAGTAAGGAGTATAGAATCTATAATTGATTTTAATTTTAAAACCCTACTGTCTAAAACCCCAACTAGCCATGCTGCTGTATTTAGTACTAGTCAATTTCTATTTAAACTCCAGAATACCTAAATATTTAACCCTAGTACAGATACCTACGTCTACAATAACTAAGAAGACTTTACCTTCTCCTACCTAGCTATAGAAGACGACTACCTAATTACTAGCGGAAATTTAAAAAAAATATATGCCTACGGAACAGTAACTATTACTATTAATATACCTACTAGGAAGTTAAAAATGAAGCTATCCTATATAGCACTAGTACCTACTATATTTGCAAATATTGTAGCACTATTAAGGGCTATAGATAACGATATCCATTTTGACTTAGGACGAAACTTGCTCTACTATCTAGCAACTAGCGAAACAGTATGCTATGCGAAATGACTAGGAGGCCATTAGGCGCTAATGCACAGACAGCCTAAGCCTATAAATACCCTAGATTCGACAACTTAATCAACCTTCTTAATAAGAAGACATTAACTAAGTAGAATGGCCCGTAAACTAGTCGGAGCCACAGCTATAAAATGGCATAAAATTCTAGGCTATGTAGGACCTAACGCTATTAAGCAGCTTCCTAAGCACGTCAATGGCGGAGAGCTTAAAGAGCTAATTAATAAACGAGCACCGCTTAAAATTGAATGCGAAGTCTGCTTATTAGCAAAGCATACACAGCAGATCTCTTAAAGACAACAACATAAATTTCCAGCCACTTAACCATTTGAACGGCTAGCATTTAATATTATTAGCCTTGGAGAACCAGGATATAACGGCGATAGATACATTATATATTTCTATTACACGTATTCCAAATTTAACTTTGTGTATACCGCTAAGAATAAGCACAAAGCTACTATCCTACTTACTATTCACAAGACTTACCAGCTGATTAAAATACGATTCTACTAAGACGTCGTCTGCTTCTGGAGTAATAACAAATGTATATTTGGACAAACTAAAGATATACTATAGACGTAGTGCGCAGACAAAGGCATTACTTTTAAATGCCGAGCCCCGTATACAGAAGAACAAAATGGCGGAGCTAAACGATCTGGACGAACCCTTATGGAACGATCTAGGGCTATGCAGCTAGAAGCTTCCTTACCCCCGTCTCTAGGACTAGAGGCGTTCCTTGCCACTAGATACGCCCTCAATCGAATACCGAATAAACAGCTAGGGTGGAGAACTCCCTATAAGGTTACCTACGGCAAGCTGCCTTTACTTACCTATATGTATATATACGGCTGCAAAACCTATATACTAGATAAACGAATTAAATAGGGAGATAAACTAGCTCCTTATGTATTAATTAGATATCTAGTCGGCTACGATTTAACTAATACCTACTGTATCTGGATTCTAAGTCTCCGCAAGGTCATTTAAACTAGAGATGTCATATTTAATAAGACCTCGTTCTATAACCCTAAGGGTTAAGACATTAACTACCTGCTAAGGAAAGCATTAGAAGACACCCTCCAGATAATTAGTCTACTAGAACCTCTCTATAAGGATAAATCTAAGAATAAATCTAGCTTATATAGACCTACCTTAAATATAAATCAAACGAATATACCTAAATTAAACAATGCGGTAGAGCCTCTAACAAAGGATACTAAGCAGTTACTAACACCTAGCAGAATGGTATCTCTAGATTTACTAGAATTAAACACCTCACTATAAGGACTTTAAAACGACATCCTAGATATAATTAAAACAATTCCTACCCAGCTAAGCTCTCCAGAACTATCTAATAGAGTAACTAATATAGCTCTATAAGCCAATAAGGTCTTAGCTAAACCTTCTACTAACTTTATCCTACTAGAAGGATTAAAATAAGTTCGACGTTAAGCGCATGCAACAGCACTAGCCAATCTATCTACCCTATTTAGTTACTACGCTGGATTTGCTATAGGACTAATAAAGGATATCAACCGAACTAGATCCTTATCTCTATATTATAACAATCTTCCTTCTAAACTAAAGAATCTTAAAGAACTAAGAAAGCATCCTTTAACTGCTAGCTTTTAAAAGGCTATAGAAAAAGAATACAACAACCTAAAACGTTAAGGGACATTTAAAATCGTACTAAAGGAAGAGGTAAGTAATAAGCAGAACCTTTTACTGAAATGGGTCTTTAAATATAAGCTTAATAGCGACGGCTACCTATAAAAGCTTAAAGCTAGACTATACGTCCGCGGAGACTTGTAAATTACTAAAGAAGAGACCTATGCAGCAACCCTAGCTGCTTAAATATTCCGTGCTCTCATGGCTATAGCAGCCGTATTCGACCTAGAAATTTAACAGTATAACGCTGTAAACGCATTTATAAACGCCAAGCTTAGTAAACTAATCTACTGCTACCGCCTAGAAGGATTTAATTAAAATGGATATGTCCTAAAGCTACTTCTGGCGCTATACGGATTAAAAATCTTACTATTAGCGACTTAGTCAATTGAGGCACGAGCACAGTAGGAGGGACGCGCAAGCCTATACGATTGGTCGTCTATAAACGAGGATCTAAAGCTAGAGAAAGGAAAGGAGACGGAGGGTGGCGCCGCTCGACGTTATATACAATCATCTAGTCACGTAACGGCAACTGTCTAGAACTGTCCGCCATAATCCACTAATATTTACTAATATTTATTAGCTACAATTTACTAGTTTCTACCAGTGCTGTAACATTACTCCCCCCTCTAAAAAAGCCTGCCCTCAGGCTTTATACGTCCGTATTATGTCTATAAAGTATTCTTATCTTTATGCTTAATAGGCAGCTTATTATCTTCGCTATTCTAGCACTCTATCTACTTGTTAAGGTACTTTAGGGGTCTGGGTTTATTAGGGTAATAACTATAGAACTCCTAAAGCTTATAGGGACTACCTATAAAGTTCTATATAGGGTACTAAGTAGGGTCTAGGTTATACCCTTTCTAACTAACACGATATTTTAATATTCCCCTTATAAGCTTATAGGCTAGTATTTCTTTAATTTCCTATTTATTATTGCCATTAACTTAGATCGGTAGGGGAGGTTTACTCTTTTATTTAGCTAATAGGTTGTTTATAGCTTTCCGTAGTTTATCTAGAGAGAAAATAGGGTAAACTTTAATTAAATCTAGAAGCTTTACTTTATACGCGTTACCTAGCTTCTTAAGAACCTTATACAGTTCTGCTATCTAATAGTCTAGCTTATGGCTAGGTTGTTCCGTCTTTTAGTTTTTTATTATAACCTAGACTATATCTCCTACGGTAAAGTTAGGCTCTCGCCTATACTTATTCGCCTATTATTATATTAATTTCTATGCCTTTTTTTATATTTATACAGGCTACTATCTAGGCTTCTTCTAAGCGCTTAGCGTACTACTGTGCTTCCTTATAAAATAGTTTTTTGCGTACGGTCTGGGGTTCTTTTAGTTTTTCCCAGTTAAAGCTTATATGGGGTAAGTAACCTATTTCTAGTTAAATAGAGGCAAATCCTATAGAGTTGTGGGGTAGAGTTGCTTGGGTATAGTCTATTAGAGGTAGTAGTTTAGCCTAATTATCTTAAAAGTAGTTAATAAAGGGCCAAAGTCTCTAATTTAAGTATTAATTTATAATTTCCGTCTAACTATTTATCTAGGGGTGGTATGCGGTAGAAAGCTTTAGTTTAATACCTAAGATCTGGGTAAACTTATTCCAGAAAGCCAATATAAATTACGGCCTATAATTGGATATAATACTATCTAGTAGTCTGTAGATTTAGTAGATATAGTAAATATATAGTTGGGCTGCTTCTTTAGCATTAATATTCTTATAATATAGGATTAAAAACGGGCGCTTGCTAAAGCGGTTGACTAGAATTATAACTATATTATATCTGTTACGGTCTGTAGGTAGCTTATAGAAGTCTATAAAAATATATTACTAGGGGCGTTCTAGTATTAGGAGTGGTTTTAATAGTCCCGGGGTCTTATTTTATAGGATTATAGATCTATAGTAGCTGTCGTAGTTCCGTATATAACGGTTAATATCTATAACTATTTTAGGCTAGTAGTAGCGGTTACTAATAATCTTATAGGTCTTATTTTTTCTAGGGTAGGCTGTAGAGACCTAGGTATAAGCTTCGGCAATAAGCTAGGTCCGTAAGTTCTATTTCTTAGCTACTACTAGCCGTTCTTAGTGCTTAAGTAGTCCATTTTTGAGGGACTATGGGCTAGTAATATTCTTTGCCTTTTTATAGTACTCCTGTAGAGAGGGGGTTGTTTAGTTAGCCTATAGTAGTTTATTAATAAGGTTAAGTTTAGAGGAGTTAATAGGATATATTTTGGCACTTAAGGAGTCTATACTTAGCTCTGCCTATATCTAGGGGTTAAGGTATTTTAGTTATAGTAGCGTTTAGGTCTGTAATAAGATCTTCGCAGCCGTCTGGTTATTTAGGTCTTACTTACGCCTTATAAGAGCGTCTGCACGGTTTATAGCGCCTAGTCTATATATAATTAAGAAGTTAAACTAATATAGGGTATCCGCCTATTGTGCTTACTAGGCTATAAGGGCCTTAGTTATTATAAAGTATTCTAGGGCCTTATAATTTAAAACTACCTTAATCGGCTTAGGGGTCCCCTCTAGCTATATACGCTAATGCTAAAAGCTAGAGATAATAGCTAGCATTTCTTTATTATAGATATAGTAGTTTAGCTTAGTATTTATTATAGTCTTTAAATAGTATATAATAGGATGCCACTCTCCGTCTAGTTGCTTCTGGGAAAAAATACTAGCTATCGCGCCATT
>Ga0307515_10011311_pt1 | contig 16943 bp, 25 predicted proteins | sample 17_EM_MG_FD_194513 | JGI IMG/M metagenome (GOLD analysis project Ga0307515, IMG submission 194513) | Populus trichocarpa ectomycorrhiza microbial communities from riparian zone in the Pacific Northwest, United States - 17_EM | ecosystem: Host-associated > Plants > Roots > Unclassified | place... | reverse complement strand
CAAGAGAGGAGCGACTCGGAAGGGAAAGGGGATCGAAAAGGGTACAGGGAGGCGGAAACGCGCCTCCAAGGAGACCCTTCCACCGGACATCAACTGGCACCGAACCTGCGATCGGTTTTACTGGGAGGTGATCCAGACTTACTTATTACAACCTTCCGGGGGGTTACCAACACCCGAGGCGGCTTACGCCAAAATCAAAGATTTCATAAAAGAAGACCTTCACCAATCAGTAAGCAACCTTTTTTACTGTGATCGTGATCATCGTTTAACGAAATCGCTGATCTCGCGACAGCCACTCGTGGTCAAGGAATTGGGGGTGAAGTCCAGTCGGGATCAGGAGCAGTACCTGACTGGAATTCTCAATGTCCTATACCCGGCGCGTGGAGGGGGGAAGCGGGACGTCCAACGCTTGCTTGAACAAGGTAAGCGACCCCTCGCCTCCATATGCGGGTTAACGCTGACTTAACCTTGCTTCCTATAGTCGCGGACGAAATCAAGCGCGGACTGTTCATGGTAAATGATACAGTCGCCCTCCGGGATGGCCCCTCAAATAAAGCCAAACCGGAGGATCTGGACGACTCCGCAGAGTGGGTCCAACATAGGAGGGTAGAAAAGGAGCGAAGGGACGCTTCCCACGAGACTTTGGGGCGGATTAGCTTCTTCTTCAAGGCCGCTCCAAGATCCTTGTCAAGAAACGAGGTCCTTTTCTTCGGTAAGCCACTAACTTGATCTCGATCCGATCGGTTGCTTACCACAATTATTCTAGCCATCACGTATCTCGTGTTTGGCGTAGAAGCGTTCGGCGACGGCTTCGTCATCGCGTTGCCCAAGCTGTAGATAATTTAAATCTGTAGCTGTATTTATCAGAACACAGACTTTGTACTTCATTCGAAAATAATGGTACCTTCTGCATGGAGTGTGAGCTCCCTGAATTATTCGTAGAATCTGCCGACCGTCCGGATATGAGAAGTGAAGCAGAAGTCGTTTCGTCAAGTCTCGGGATAAGTCGAGAACGCGTCGATGTAAACATGTAAGGCGATCCGCAGGTGGCGTCGTAGAGTGAGCGGACACCTCGAGATCACGGAGAACAGCATGACGTCGAACGGTCAAGGTACGTAATCCAGGGATCTGGACAAACGAGTCAAAGAGTGAGTGGGAAAGAAGATGTCGAGGGGTGGGTGATCACTTTACTGCGAGAGGGGGCTTTTATATGAGGACGCCCTGTGATGACGACAACGGCAGCGAACCCGCCTATCTGGGGCCAGCACGAGGGGTCCGGATCGATATCCATGGACCCAATTCACCAACAAGCCCACGAGATCTCGCGGCGATTAACCCCGCGCCCTCGTTTTACCGAACCTGAAAAGTAGATGAGAAACGACTCCGTTACACGGAGATTAGAGACGTGAGACGGGGATTCCACGGTATCCATCTAGCCATCGATAGAAGCATCAGTATGGAAAAGTGAGCCTTGCTTGTTACACACATCACCCCCAGTTGGTCCGTCAGATCAGACCGATAGCCAGTTCCGCACCTTTGTACCGCCAGGGGGGACGTGGCAACGCGTCCAGAGACGGATTCATGCCATTCCAAGAACAAGGCGGGATCGATGCGATGCAAACGCCCAAAAATGGGTGGGCAAAGTGGTGGCGGAAGCATCCGAAAACGCAAAGTGGTGATCCAGATTCCAGTCTCGCAGTTGAATTTCCTGACGCCCGGCTCCCCAGATCGCCATCGATAATGCACATTCCACGTCCTCCTCGCCGAATAACACTCATCGATACGAGGAAAACTACATTCAGAACTGGTCAGATAATAATGGTTCACAAATGACGGGATCAGCTTGACGTTCAGGGGCGGCGGGCGTAAATCGATCAATCGGAAAACCCCACGGATTTGAGTGTATGCGAAGTACAGAATGGGTAGAGTATAAACAGATATCATCCGAAAGGAGCAGCAGACTCTCCATACGGCTCCTCCGGGAAACCTCCCTCTGGCGGTGGTTGCTGGTAAGCATCCTCCACTGGGGGGGCCGCAGGGATGTTGGCAGGTTCCCTTTGTTCGGAAGATGGCTCGGACACGATCTTGTCCACTGGTGGGTCGATGATTTGGACGGAGTCGGGAAGTGGCTTTCGTGGGCCAGTCTGGCCTTCGGGATCCCAACCTTTCATACTGGAGACTAAGAGTGAGAAGGAGCGAAGCCTGGGGGACAGCTGCGTGTAACACATACATCTTAACCTTGATACCAAGCACGCCCTGTCTGAGCATTACGTGCCTGACGGCGTAGTCAACAAAGTCAACGGCAGGTTGACCGGAGTGGATCATGAAACCGTCAGTGAACTTCATAGACTTGGCGCGGGCGGCACGAAGCTTTCCGGAGACAACGACTTCACAGCCCTTGGCACCGGACTCCATAACGAAACGAAGGACACCATAACAAGCCCTAACGATGGTCGTTCAGCGGCCAGAAATTGTCTGATTGAATACCAGTACTACCTGCGGACGGCGAGACCGTTGAGGAGCTTGTACCTCAAACTCTCACACTGGGCGATAGCGGAGAGACCACGGTACTGGACCTTCTCAGCGTACATCTCGAGGGAGTTTTCGGGGAAGCGGAAACGCTTTTGAACGAGAGCGGTAAGCTCACGGATCCTACGGCCCTTCTCACCCAAGACTTCCTGGGTGTGGGTAGCACGGATGATAATCTAGAAAATCGCGATATGTTTAGGTCTCCCGGCAGCTCATCAACCTAGCACTCACCTCGGTACGAGCGTGGGTCACTCGGACATCACAACCAGAGTATCCCTCCTCGGAGAGTTCACGGGTGAAGAAATCATTGAGCTCGGCGCGGAAAACACCGTCGGTGACGAACTTCTTCCTCTTGCTGATCTGGGCAGACATTTTGGCGGGGGGTTGGATATACGGTTGTCGACGGGCCTGAAGGTTATCAGCCTTGGGTAGACTGTGTACTGTCCAAAAATGGGCACGGCTTTACAGTGCTCGGGATATTCCGATGGCTCGTCGGCAAATTCCGCTCCTAGCACAAATCTCGTTCCGGTCGATCGTCAGAGGTTTTCTCAACGCGACGCGCCGTTCAGGTGAGCTTTTTCTCTTCCAATTCCATCGACACCTTTATACTTTCGCTTTACCTTTACATGACGAGTGTTGTTATACAACCATTGGCACCTCTTAGTCGACTCGAGATGCATCCTCTTGAACCTCCGAGTTCAATGTTGCATTTCGCTGACATGAATGACTTTCTGATTCGACCCCTACCATTCCTTTCTTGCGCAGTTATATGGGCCGCCTTGCTGACTTGTCACATCCGTAGCTTTGATACATGTTATCCAACCTACACCACGGATTGACCGCGCGTTCTTGCTACATTCGCGTTTAGATCACCAACCGATGGACCACCTAATACGAACCCACCCATAGGGCGTCGCCGTCGTCGGCATAGGAAGCTTTGCCTTCCACGCATCCTTGCTGTATGAAGCGCAGCTCGCCTACGAGTTGCCGATGATCATCGTTGCGCCGTACTTGCTCTTCATGTTGTCAGACTCGCGAAAGAGGTTCAACCTCGATACTGGCCGCGGTGTCATCCCCCTCGTCGTTTTCAACACTTTTTTCCCCATCTCATCGGTGATCCGCTTACTTCCTCGAGGCGCTGACGTGGCGGTTCTTCCCGATGCGACAGTGCCATCTACCGGAATCCCGTTTACCACCAGGTCGTCTTTGCAACACTCATGGCTTCCAGTGTCCTTCGTACTCTGTACCTCATCCACTCGGACATTTCGAACGTGCCCCCTGTCGTGAAGAAGATGGGCAAGTTATACCAAATAGGACTGTATACGTTCTTGACCGGTTTTGCCGCCTGGAATGTGGATAATATCTGCTGCAGCACCTTGACCGAGTGGAAGAAGGCTGTAGGGTGGCCGGTTGCTTTCGTGCTCGAAGGTGCCAGCCGTTTTTAAATTTCCCTGCCCATCCATTCTAAGACCCACGAACAGGACACTCGTGGTGGCATGCTTTAACCGTACGTGGCTTCTCCAGCTCATAGGATCGGGCATATCTCACCCAGATCGTGCAGGCCGTTGGCTCGTATTTGATGATGTTGGGGACGAATTGTGAGTCCTCCAAGGTTTTCAGGCCTGATGCGGAACGGCTAACTATGTTGTAGATCTGTGAGGGATATTCTGTACATCTTGGGCTTCTGATTGGATGAGTTTCCAGCACTCTGGCTATTAAGGACTCCCACACCAACTTCGCCATTGGGTGGAAGCTCGGGCTTCCAAGGATCTAACGCATCGGGGCCACCAGCTACTGCCTCACCCCCGTAAACTGCTTTCAACTACATCGCACTGTAAATCCACATTGTCCTCGAGCTTGCCTGTTGTACATCATACCTGCTATTTACGCTCTCATTTTCTCCCACATTTCGTGTCCTGGAGCGGCGCAGGTGCATTACGGAAGCTAAATTACGACGTAAATGTAAATGTCTGTAAGCAACTGCGTTACACTTTGCGGTCGATAACAAAAAGATAACAAATGATTAGATTAGATCAAGAGGCAACTTGCGGTTAGAGCTTGTCTTGCTTGCTCCCCCCACAACTCCTGGAAAGCGGGGGTGAGCATGGGTGACAGTCAAGAGCTATGCGAGAAATTGGGCGTAAGAGGTGGAACCTATCACATGAGACGCTCTCGTTTAGTCCAACGATACACAAAGACGACTTCGGGGCGTCCCTTTCGGCGCCTCGACGGGAGTGAACTGGAAGATCGTGAGGCTGCGTGTCGAAAGGCATCGAACAATACGAACCAGGTTCAGCTGACAAGTTTGCGGGTGGCCAACCAGTAACTACATCACGGTGCCAAATAGCTGCCAACGGATGGCTTGAACGTGCGAGAAACGAGATCCGTAAACAATAGTGATACATTAGGGCTGCAATAAAGGATAAAAAGTGGGCATACCAGTACAACTAGAGGCGGCACCACCACAGCGATCTTTGACAAGACCCGATGAACATCGTCCGTTTTCTGGATAAAGTTCCTCCCATCTGCACCCACCACCACAGCCGAGGTACATCACAACGCGCTGGCGGAGATGTATTTCCCTGTCCGGCCCACAGGATCATCGCCGGAGCGAGTACCAGGCGACCGGATCTCAGAAATGATCAACGGTTTGCACAGGGGATGATATAATCTTCCATTCTTCCATTCTGCCTCCACGATGCGTTCCAGTTTTCGCATGGCATACTTCAGAATGTAATCTTGAACATCCGCACAAAGCACCAGTCGAAACTCCCGCACCCTATACATCTCGCCAAACACCTTGAATCGCTCTGTGTGTTGTAGGGCGATGGTGACACTTTCCTCCGCAGATACATAATCCACATGAATGACCTCCACCCGAGAGCGTACACGGCAACCGAGGTCAAAATCCCGGTAGGTGATAACGACGTTGAGAGGCAGAGGAGATGTGATGGTGGAGAGTACAATTTTGAGGAAACCAGAAGCGGCGTCACCTGCAGCGGTAATTGATGCGGCAGTAGTTTCGAGTGTCTGAAGGGACTTGTTCCGTGACAAATTGAAATGCCGGCGCACTGCTTGGTCACTTTCTAAGAATTATTGACTTCAGTTCGTTCTCTTGTGTTTTCCTTTTGAAGAAATCCTCACCACCACATAGATCAGTCGGGTATAACCACAGTGTCTCCAAGGTTTCCGCACATGCACCTAAAAGCAGCTGCACACACTTCACCCTGAAGAGGTCCATGCAACGAAAACGAAGCCCTCCAAAAAGGGTGATCATATCTCTCACGAGTTTCTCCCTTGTGAAACACGTAAGCGTTAACCGCCCTCGTAGTGGGGGTACAAAGAGGGGGACAATGTCAGTGTCGGCTGCGCTCTCCTTCTCTTTTATGGGGGACTGGTAGCAGAGCTTGAGGTCTTGGAGATTTGGAAAGAGTCCAACGAGATACAAGATCTGCTGGGAAGAGCCATTGGGTTCTCTGAGAGCAAGGAATTGAAGAGTTGGTGCGAAGTGTCCAAAGAACCGTTGAATGTTTGGCATGAAGTCGGACACTTGGAGATTATCTATTCCAAGCTCCCGGAGGTTCGTGAGTGCAGAAAAGTAACACAGGGTGCTTTTGTCAAGCATTTTTGGAGTGAACTTGACATTGTAATACAGGCCTAGGCGGATGCGAAACCGCTTGACGAGTGGAAGCAACCCAAGCTTGTATGATTTTCGGAGCGGTTCGGGCCACCTATACTTCTCGTCCTCCGGGATAAACGGCCCATCTTCGGTCGTGAGGGAGTGGTGAAGATGGGGGACGGCGGCGATGTACCACGAGTAACAGATAATGGAGCATACAAGGAGGGTGCGGGTGTTGTAAATAAAGTAGGAGATGATAATTTCCACGAGCTCTTGCGGGAGCCTGGCGATTGGGGCAGGACGTAGGGTAGATGTCTCTGGGGTACCTCTGTGGGGCAGTTGTCTGATTTTGACCCAATTCCGGTACGAGAGTTGGTTGGCGAATAGTTTGATCGCTGTCGTGGCTTCAACACGACACAATCAGTAAACAAAGCAGTGACAAATGGCTAAAGGGTCACCAGCACCTATTGACGAAGCTGTGAACAGCATCGCGGTTGTGGTCAGGGGTTGTGCAACGATTGGACCTGCCCGATTCGACAATTCCTGGGCTATCGTTGGGCTATCGTCTCCTCGCGTTTTACCGCTGATGATCACCTCGTGGGGATGATTCCTTGGTTTCCAATGCATCTCACATCCCATATCCCCATCCGTTGAACCACAGGAGCCTGACGGGCAAGCCAGTGATTAATTGAAACGAGACAAACCGGTGTACGCGGGGAGTGTCGATTTAACGGAGCGTACAAACCACACGTGTGATGGTTTGGAAAATCGGATCGAAGCCTCGAACGTTCGGACAATCTGATCCTACCAGACAGGAGCGATGCGTATGGGTCCGAGAACTTGACCGGAGCATTGACGTTGGGAATTCGGGGTAGTGTCGATGAATGGGACTGGACGAGCCAGGATAACTATGAGTGGGGCCCTCCAAATCAACAATCACGTTGTGCGTCCTGACGATTCCGAGATTCGTCAACTGTGCTGGAAACGGTCATGGTCTTTTCCCATTAGCAGTCCCGGTTCGTCCGCCGGGGGAGGCGGCTGATCAATTCACGGACCGAAGACTACACGCGTTTAATCCTTCATGAGACTCGGGAGGGGATTCTTGTAGTAGAAACCTGAGAGGATTCCTGTATAACGCAAAGTCTCTTTGTAGACTATAAGGGAACCCGGTCCCAGGCAGGGAATGAGATGAGAACACGAAAGCGGATTCGTACAAAATGAAAGAAACCTGAACGAGATATTAGCATCCTCTAACAAGGCAACTGGGTCCAAACGCACAGCTATGTATGAAGGGTTACGATGAGGTCCCGGAGGCGGTCTTGCCGAAGTACTCCCACTGACCCGGTGCAGGTTTCTCTTCTAATGATTCCCAACTGGAAACCTGTCAGTACCGTTACAAGCGAGACACATAAGCGGGAAGACTTACGCCTTCCACTCAATCATCTTTGAAACCAAACCAAGCTCGTCCTTAGCCACATCCAACGCCTGTTCTATCAGACCCTCGTCCAACTTCTTCTCCGCGGCCGCGACGTCGCCGTTCGCCTCTTGGATAATTATCAATTTGTTCCTCGTCAAGGCCTCGACACCCTGACGGTAAACAGAGGTTTCGGGAATGGTAGAAAGCATATTGAGGGTCGATTCATACGCCTTAGTTAATTCAGGAAGGGGGTTGGGGTGAACAGCGAGGCCAGTGAGGCTGGTGGAGGACCTGATGGCTTGGAGAACCGGACGCGTAAGTCTAAACATTGTCGTTGTCGGTTGACAGCGTCGGCGTTGGGACCCTCGGTATCAGGGAAAACGGTGGGGTGTGAGGTTGAGACGGGCCGAAACGGAAATGGAGCCTTGGTTCACACGCTCACAACCGATACCGTCATGGCCACGACCGTCGCACTCTCCGCACGCGCCTTCCTCCCAAATCTCGCGTCTTTCTTCCCGCAAGCATCGACATGGACATCATTTAGGTGGACTGCATCGCCGCTCGATTCATTGCTCGAGCTGTTCCCGCCGTTCTTGCTCGCAGTGCCCAAGAAGAAGACATCACATTCACGGAAGGCGATGCGTAGTGCCAACAAGGGCCTCAAGGACAAGCGCAGTGCGTGCCCCTGCCTGTTTTTTTTTATTCAGTTCTCTAATTTTGTGCGGTAGATATTGTGCATTGCTCGGCATGCGGATCACCTAAACTCGCGCACAACCTTTGTCCAAATTGTTACTCGACGCTAAGCCGCGGGTGGAAGGCTCAGGCCAGGACAGAGGCGGAGCAACCCTCGAGTTCGTCATAGACGCACCCAAAATTATACGCACATCACATTTTCCGCGGTAGATTTTCATAGCATTCATAATATTTACTCCCGTGACCGCTTGATTCACGGACATCACCTTGCGCCTTCCCAAAACAATGACAACCGCCCTTCTCGTCTAAGAACCGCGATGTTCTCCAGTCCTCTGACGCGTTCCACTTTCTCCCGTCTGTTCCGGTCATCCTTCGGCGTGGGCTATTCTACCGCTGCTCATACTCCACCAAGGGGCATGTCAGAGATCCTGGAAAAACGACCAGAGGATGTCGTCATAACATTCGCTAAACGCACCGCTATGAGTCGGGCTAAGAAGGGTCAGCTTAACGATGTCCCCGTTGATGAACTTCTCCACTCTTTGTTCAGGGTGAGACCATCTGGTTTACATTTATCGATCGCCGACCGGACTTGGGTTATAGGCGACCCTAGAGAGAACTCGTCTGGACCCTTCAAAGATTGATGACATTTGCGTGGGTGGGGTGTTATACGCATCTGGTGTTCGGTGTCTGGGTACTTAATCTCCCTTAGGAACTTGCCACCCTCCGTCGCCCCTGTACATCTCTCGCGCTGCGGCAATTGCAGCCGGAATTCCACATGAAGTTCCCATCTCGACCGTCAACCGGCTATGCTCCTCGGGATTGATGGCCATTCGCAATATCGCGCATTCCATTCAGAGCGGAGAAGTTGAAGTTGGGGTTGCCGTCGGTGTGGAAAGCATGTCCATGAAGTGAGATCATCATCGTGTAGGCGCGACCAAACATCTGGATGGTAAATTTTCTAGCCCTCGACCAACACCGGAGATTACAGACATTGTGGACGAGAACCCTCGATCTCATGATTGTATCCAGGTGAGAGACATCCATTCACCTCATGGACGCGCTGACGGTGGGATGTTAGCCGATGGGTTGGACCTCGGAGATGGTAGCCCAAACCTACAACATTTCCCGAGAGAAACAAGATCACTACGCATATATATCTCACTCTCGTGCTGAAAAGGTGCTCGATATCGTTGACTCACGTCCCTGGGGCGTCCCCTAACCGTGCAGTTTCCCACAAATTTTCCAGGCCCTCAAAGCCGGCAAATTTGCATCGGAGATCATTCCTATTGAAATAGATGGCGGAGTCATCTCCGTCGACGATACCGTCCGACCTGGTGTGACGGTTTCATCCCTCTCCACCCTGAAACCCGTCTTCCCTCAGTGGGGTCCTGGTGAGAATCTTGGCGAGGCGACAACTACAGCCGGAAACGCCAGCGGAGTGGGTGATGGCGCAGCTCTTTGCATCCTCACAACGCGTTCTCGGGCCCAGAAGGAGGGGTGGGAGGTGTTAGGTAAGTGGGTGTGGAGCTCGATTGTCGGAGTTGAGCCAAGAGTGATGGGAATTGCGCCCGTTATGGCCATTCCAAGGTTGTTGGAGAGCACTGGGTTGAAGAAAGAGGATGTGGACTTGTGGGAAATAAATGAAGCTTTCGCGAGTCAGTTCGCATATTGCGTGGAGCAGTTGGGCGTTCCGATTGAGAAGGTCAATCCCAAGTAAGAGGCGTTGCCAAGCTGCCCTCTGATTGCCTCAGTGCTCAACTCACTCTAGCGGTGGTTCTATTGCGCTGACCCACCCGCTCGGAATGAGTAAGTCTCCTTCGCATCGTTGACCAGGTTCCACGAACCCTAACGTATTCTACAGCCGGAGTGAGGCAAGTTGTGACAGGACTCTCGGAACTCCAAAGGACAGGCGCCCAGGTGCTTGTCACCAGCATGTGTATTGGCAGCGGTAGGTCTTTCCGGCCCTTATATTCTGTACGATACCCTGACTCACGCCTGTATCTAGGCATGGGTGCTGCCGGCCTCTTTGTTCGTGAACAAGCATAGGGTCATGTCTCGAATTGAAGCTACACAATCCTGCGTGATATCATGGTCGTGACAAGATTACAACGAGATACAGGTAGGAGGCAAAAGAACACTATCGCGCGGGTGAAGAACAGGGTACCAATACAATCGATACAGTAATCCGTAGTCTATGATTTCTTTTCGTTACTGCACCGAGAGTTAAATGTGAGAAAGTGGACGACGGCGGGACGGAGGGAGAGCATGTTTGGGTCCGAAGATCCAGGCGAGTGGTGATCAATCGAGTTCTGGATTGTCCCAGGGATCGGTGTTCCTCCTCTGACCGTTTCTATCCCTGTTACTTTCCCCTCCGCGATCATAACCGCCCCGTCGGTGGCGTCCGGGGTCTCGAGAGGGCCACTCGTTGGTCGAATCTCCGTTACGATCCCGATTGTTCCCACTCGTGTTGTAGCTCGAACCAAACGTAGAACCTAGTCGATCGTAGGGTGACGATTGGGAGCGCGTTGGTCCAGGATTTGGGTACGTCCCATGGTTGGATTGAGTCGGTTGGCCCCTTGTATGAGACGGCCTATTTCCAGACTCGGGACGAGGGCTGGGGATGGGCTCCCAACCCCCAGGCAGGGGATCGGACCCAGAGCCGGAGCCGGAAGGTGCTGGACCAGAGTTCTGGTGTCCGCCGGCCAGGGAATGCAAAAGGTTCCCAACCATACCGAGGAAACCACCTCCACCATCTGGGGACTCCCTATGACTACGATCGCGAGACGACGTGGACCAACGGGAGGAAGAAGTGTCTGTTCTTGGTTGTGCGAAGGGATTCGTGGGTGCGGTGGGTTGGAGTAAGTTGGGGGTAGCAGTCGATGGTCCAGGTCCAGGATTCTCATTTGGATTTGGCGTGGAACCAGGCTGGGGGACGAGTTGGTACCGGCACGAAGGACAAGTGCCATTTTGCTTTAACCATGGGAGGATGCAAGGGGAATGGAAAGGGTGTTTACAGGGCAGGGTGACAACCACCTGTTCGTCTGGGTCATCCGTCTGCAAGGAGAATTGATCCTTGCAGACTGCGCAATCCTTCTCAAGAAGGGGGGCTGGAAACGGGTTAAGTACATCGTGAGTCTGAAGGGCAGGTGGACCACGCACAGCCTTCTTCGAGCACTTCATATTCCAACTTGCTGAGCACCTCGTCTGTGGCCGGTGCAGGCTGATGAGTGTTCGAGTTTTCCATCAATGCAGTCATAATTTGGTCCAGGGCTACGGGAAGTGTTGACTCGCAGTTCTGGAGCAGCTATTAGATTTTACTTACCTTGTTGATTGAGCACGTAATCGCCGAATCTACCGCCCTCTGGTCCTCCACGATGCGTTCCAAGCATATCAGCGAATGGGTTTGGCGCCGCTGGTCCTCGTTGGTCTATGTGCCGCTGGGCCAGCATCCCAAGGATTTGGTTGACCATAAGGTGTTGTGGTGGGATCCCACCGGGCGCCGGGCCATCTCTCATGGTCCTCCCGCCTCCTTCTCCGGCACTCTCGGCGAGGAATCTACCCTTTAATCAGAAAATTTGACAATTAAGGTTGTGGCGGTTGCGTACTCCGTCAGTGGCATCACCCTATCTGAGCCAATATCCCTCTGCCCCGGCCTGCCGAGAATAAAGGTGCGGGTGTTCCCACCGGGGGATGAGGAGCGGTTTATGGACAATGTGAAACCGCCGCCACCGCCGGGTCTTGGGCCGGGGAATATGTTTCGCAGAGCTGAGAACGATCTGAGTCCTAATCAGGAGCGAGGGTTCGACACGTATCTACCTGCGAAATCGTCAAAGTCGCCATCGTCGCCCGCTCCCACGTTATGAAAAATCCTCGGATCGTTTTGGGTGTTTTCTATCTGTGAGGTCCATAACGGATGTGGTCAGCTGTTTCCATTCTGTATTTGTAAGCGGAAAGTGGAACTTGCCATTTCGACGAACGTCCCGTTGCATGATGCACAGTGGGGATCTGGGACCTACACATCCGGTTGATTGTCAGGAGGCTGTCAGGTCAGGTCGTCCGCGCAGCAGGCGTACCATGAGTGGACGCATTTCAGCCCCACACTAAGGAACTCGGGATGAACACTGTGAGGGGAATTGGATCGGAAGAGAGACTGACTTCGTGGCAGTACCACGTAGGTTCTCCGTTTGGTGGCATGTCCGCTTGCAGGTATGGATGGTGGGTGTACGAAGGCAAGTGTCGGTACCGGATCCACAGGGCAATCCGATTGTGGCCAGCTTTGTTCCGTCATTCCACGTCACGTGCACCGCCACCCCCTTCCCTCTCTACCTCCAACTCGACAAAGGCAAAGGTGAGTTTTTGTTCTATCCTTCTATTTCTTTGAGGATGTACCATGTTGTTCCCTATTATACGATGTCATACATGAGATCTAAACCGCAAAACTGCATCTGAATCGCCTTCACACATACCTCGTGTTTCCGGCCGCTAACCTACTTTCACCCCTTTCTCCAGGTTAGACTTTTTACGATAGCATAGCGCGCAAGTACAATCGGATACCGTATACTTCCGTCGGATTAGCGGGCCTTGCCCGAATACGTCGAATGTCAATGGAGCCTTCGAGCATGTTCTACCGGGTTCGTCGACCCACCCGGTGTTTGAAGACCCCGAACTCTGCTGACTCGTCTTTGCCACGAACCCAAAAGTCGCAGAGAGAGTGGATATCAGTGTCAACCGTGGTATGGTGGTTGGGCACCGTAACCCCATGCGTGATCATAACATGCCTGGCCTTGCTTAATCTGGCATCCCGCCTCAAATTTCTACGGAGACTCTTCCGATGGATTAGCACTCCCCTCACGAATTTTCTCGTGCTGGAAGATCTCCTTGATCCCGTTGGAAAACCCGTTCAACAACCGGTCTGGAAGCGGCGCACTTTGGTCGCGTTGCCTACTGCGGAAGCGTTGTCCTGGAGTGCCCTATTTTTCTACACACTTTTGGTGCCTGACTCCTCGTGGCTGATACGTTCTGGGGTCTCCGCCATTATTTGGGTGCGCATACAACGTGTGATCAACACGCGTCCGCTTCCTGATTATCATTGTCGATCATAGTGCGGTATTACCATTGGGCTTGCGGCGCGCCCCCCTTCCTCTCCCCCATATCTCCTACTTCTATTCTGCCTTGAGGCTGTCATCACAGCGGTTGGCGACCTGTACCTTTCTGTCTCCGGACTCCCGGAGCAGATTGGGTACACGCTGCTTAGCGTGTTTTGGGCAGGTATTCCGTTCTTCCTACTGTCTCTTTTAGGGACTTTACCACTGCAACCGGTCCTCCCGGCAGTCAACGCTGCGCGAGTCGGTGAAGTAAGGAGCCCCATCCACGGCACATGCACTGTTCTAATCTGACTATATGCATGCAGCCGTCTTCGAATGAGGATACTAATCCTGAAGACGCGGCCAGCCTCTGGCAATGGATGAGCTTCTCATACGTCGAACCCATCTTTAGGTCAGCTGGGGACCACACGTTGGATGAAAAAGATGTTTGGACCCTCTCGCCGTTCTTCCAACACAAGAATATCTTCCACAAGTGCTTGCAATATTTTGAGTTGTACGTTCCGGCGTTGTGAGACATTGTATCGAACCAACGTCGTTTAGGCATCCGACACACTCATTGCTACGCTTTCTTATTGTATCTAACTCTCTGGACCTAATGTACTATACGGTATCCGAAGCATCCCTTCAAGACGCTGACTGTGATATTTCTATAGATTGGACCTTACACTGGAACTCTGGAGCGCGGTGATAGGTATGTGATCCCCTCCATACAATTGCAACAGCATTTGATTCCCTCCAGGCTTTGTACCTCCATTCGCTCTTCAACGTATCCTCGCTGCTATCGAAGATCCTTCTCCAAGTGCCAGGGAAACTGCGTACTTCTATGCCTTCATCACATTCCTCGCCAACTTATCCTTCGCGCAGAAGGACATGTTCCAAACATGGCACACCCGGAGGTGTTACGAGCGCACTCGTGGTCAACTCTTCTGTTCGCTGCACTACAAGGCACTGAAGCGACGTGATATTTCCGGAAAGCATACTACTTCTTCAAACGACGAGGGGAAGGAAGAAACGAGCGCCGACTTGGGAAAGGTTGTTAATCTTATGCAGTACGTGATGCAAGGTTTCTGCCTTTCAAATATTTAAAGTTCCCAGGGGTGATGCATATGCCGTTGCTCAGCGGTTTTGGGAGTTCTCGGGAGTATTCGTGGCCCCGGTGCGGTTGGCAATTGCTATCGTATTCCTTTATATGTGAGATTTTACAACTCAGCGGGTTGTTGATTTTGTTTCTGAGATTGGCCCTCGATAGGATCTTGGGCTGGAGCTCTTTGGCCGCTGTCGTGGTTGTACTTGTCGTCTACATCCTTAACTACCCGCTGGCAATGTACAACGTCTCGGTAAGTTGGAATCCACCACTCACCGCTCTGCATTCCGACCCCGCGGGGCCCATTGTGTTCAGATCACCCGTGGCTCGTGGCAAGCCAAAGACAAGAGAATGAACATTGTAAATGAGCTTTTTCAGAACCTCCGGTTGTTGAAGTGCTACGGATGGGGTAAGTTCGACCTACCGCTATCCTTTCTCGGTTAAGTATTCTGAATGGAGATCACAGAAAGGTTCTGGGAGTCGAAGGTTGCGGGCGCACGAGAAGACGAGCTCAAGTGGAGAGTGCGGGAGAATGTCGTTGCAACTCTCACCGGTTTCATCTGGTTGGTGTTTTGTTGTCGATATCAGGCGCGGTGGATCTGATGAGCGGCAGGACTTGGATACCTTCCGCTACAGCGCTGGCAACCTTTCTCTGCTATACTCTACTGGCGGGGGAGAAATTGACCGTTTCTAAGGCGTTTACTTCGATAGCGCTCTTTTCTTATCTACAGGAACCGATGGCTGCGCTCCCAGGACAGGTGTTCACTCTTTTACATGGTATGAGCCCGTCCACCCCCTCCGCGATGAATTCGGGCGACTGATCGGGGATACAACCTAGCCTATGTTTCAATGCAGAGGATCGAGGCTTTCCTCAAGGAAGATGAGGTTCCAGATTGGGCTTCGTCACTGAAGAGGAAAAATACTGAGGGGAAACCTCAACCCTCAACATCGTCACAGCCTTCGCGGGATCCAGGACCAGGGAAAGACGAAATGACGGTCGGGTTCGAGAAGGGAATCTTCACCTGGAACGTGGTCCCACGGGGACGTCAGCACACCCCTTTCAAACTTGGACCGCTGAGCCTAAGTTTCCCCGTTGGGAAATTGAGCCTTGTTAGTGGCGCCACCGGTTCCGGAAAGACTGGATTGTTACTTTCACTTCTTGGAGGTGAGTTTTCTGGACGCCTTTCTGGTTGTGGTGTTCTCCTGAGAGGTTTACCGTTTTAGAAATGGCATGCCTGGATGGCAAAGTGTCACTGAACAAGAGCGGCGGAAAGGTTGCATATTGCGCTCAAACACCATGTAGGTTGGTTGAAATATGCCCGAACATCGGAAATACCGACTGGACTTTAAGGGCTCGAACATGCCACGGTCCGAGATAACATCATCTTCGGTTCCCACTTCGGCCCTTCCAATGACGGGTTTGACGAAGTACGGTACGACGCAGTTTTGGAGGCGTGCGCTTTGAAAAGGGACCTTGCGATATTTGAAGCTGGGGATCTCACAGGTGGGTGTCAAGAACGTGCGAAGCATGGGTCCGATCGCTAACCCAGCTTGGAATTAGAAATCGGGGAGAAGGGTATTACCCTTTCTGGAGGGCAAAGGGCGAGAGTCGCGCTGGCGAGGGCATTGTATTCCCGCGCGCCGGTAAGTCAAAGTTCATCCAGTGTTTGATTGGCGTGGGGCTAATGCTTCACAGTGTATTCTCTTGGACGACCCACTCGCAGCTGTCGACATGCACACAGCCCAGTATCTTGTAGCCACACTTTCCGGTCCACTCTGCAAAGGCCGCACCATCATATTGGTCACCCACCACATCAGCTTATGCCTTCCTATCTCTTCCTTCTTGGTTGAACTCTTCCAGGGTAGTGTGAGAAGGTCCGGATCGATCGAGGAATTACGGAAGAACGGGTACTTGAAAGAACTCATTGAACGGGAAGACCTAGTTCCCGAGGCCTACCAACCCGCCCATGAATTTCCTACGACTTCGTCGAAATCGAAACCCACCCCGGACAACGAGCCTGATGTGCTTGCAGGAACCCCTCCCGAACGTGAGGACACCTCCCCTGTCCTTAATCAGGAACAGAGCCGGAAGAAGGGCAAGTTGGTCGAGGCTGAGGAGAGAGCCGAGGGGAGGGTTTTGTATAGGACGTATTGGACATACGTCCGTGCGGCGGGTGTGTGGACGTGGATGGTGACGGTTTTCTTGATGATATTCATTCGCCTCGTTACCGTCCTTAATCAGGTATGTGGTGTCAGTTCCGGCTGTGCTCACTGCTGATCTGTCCGCTTAGGTGTTCATCGCTGCGTGGAGCGGAGCATACGGTCCGGACAAGGACCGATTGTGGTATGGAGTGCAGAATACTCGGCAGGCCGCCTTCGGGGTGTATGGTTCCGCTACCGCGCTAGTTACATTCCCGAAGTTCGAGGTGCCTTGGAAGAGCTTCCCCCCACCCGAAGTCAGTGTTCGTCCTTGGGTCATCACGTTCTCGGTCATCT
>Ga0307515_10011309_pt1 | contig 16945 bp, 21 predicted proteins | sample 17_EM_MG_FD_194513 | JGI IMG/M metagenome (GOLD analysis project Ga0307515, IMG submission 194513) | Populus trichocarpa ectomycorrhiza microbial communities from riparian zone in the Pacific Northwest, United States - 17_EM | ecosystem: Host-associated > Plants > Roots > Unclassified | place... | reverse complement strand
AGATGAGTCGTTTCCAATCTACATGAAACCTTCCATTGGGTTCCATCCCTTTCCACAATGTTCTCTCTCTTTCCATGCCATACCTGATGACTCATTCAGAGTCCCTTCTAGCTTCCTATCCTTCCTTCCATTTCCTTCCAGGGCATTCCATGACATTCCATGGCCTTCCTCCATGTTCTCTATCTCTCTTTGATTGTTTCATGACTCTCCCTGAGTCATATCTTCTTCCCTCTCTCTTTGCCTTTCTCTCTCTTCCATAGATATTCCCTCCTTATGCTTAATTTATCCACAGAAACTACCCATCTCAAACCCATGTGCGACAGCGTGTACCTCCAGCCACAGTTATGAAGTGGTCAATATAGACGCCGTCACCACTGAAGCGGGGAACTTGCTTCAATGGAGACGGCTGACAGTACAGAAATGCCTCATCCGATCTCACATTCGATAAGGTCTGTGTGCAATCAAAGTTACCTGTGGGGGTGGAAGTGAGGAAGCCGCTCGTTTAAATAAACCACCGGGATTTGCCCAATTTTGATCCTTATCCTTGGTAATCCATGCTGGTTCCCACCCAGATCATTCACTATAAAAACTGTACTGTAGCGACTGAAATCCAGTCACCAAAATTGACTGAAACCAAGTCGATCTATGTGGCATTTCAGTCGGAAAACGACTGAATTTGTATTTAAGTTGGGTGTGACTGAAATTCAGTCGCTCAGGCCAACTGAAATTAAGTCGATTGATGTCGCATTTCAGACGAGGGATCACTGAAGTTGTAATTTAAGTCGATTATGACTGAATTTAAGGCGTATTTTTTTTTACAGTGATTGCCACATCGTGAAGTGATTCGTAGCAATGCTAGCAGGCTAGGTCTTTACCAGAACGACTGCAGTTAGTTTGCCATATGTCCAACTAGAAACACCGTATACAGGGGCACTATGCGTCTACATGATTAAACAGTCACCGCGGCGGTGAGAACGCTGGTGGTGGTGGACCACGTGATTCTGCTGCTGCATTTGAATGATCTGTTGCTGCATTGCCAGACGTTCAGCCTCAGCCCTGGCCGCATCCGCTGCGAGACACTCATTGGCCAAAGCCACCTGATGTTGATGCTCCTCCTCAGCTTGTTGTCTCCTCCTCAGCTTGTTGTCTCTCCATCCTCGCTTGCTCCTCTAAACACCTCACCTCCAACTCTGCCCGCTCCATCTCCTGACGGCGCTGCAAAGCAATCCTTTCCTGCTCCTCCCTCACCCTCCTCATCTCTTCCTCACGTCTCCTTGTCTCCTCCACAATCCTCTGCCTTGTCACCTCCTCCTTCTCCCTCAACGCTCGCTCCATCTCCTCCTGCGCTTTCCTCACATCGGCCTCGTGTCGTCTTGCCTCTTCGGCGAGGTCAGCGTTGATTGCCACTCCAGCTGCGGTGTTTGCGACGTCTTTGCGTTCATCCACGAGTTGGCACTGGATTTGGAGTACGATTGGGTGATTGTTCACGATGTGTCAAATCAAGTCGTGTGTGGATTGTTCGGTGTTGTGGTGGCGGACCATCCGGGCACCTTTATCGAGAGCCGGTTTGAGAAATTTGGAAGCCAGTTCCCTCTCGCAAGCCTCCCCAACCTCATGTGGTACATCGCCCCATATATTGGTCATGAGAACAATGTTCTTGAGGCTCGTCTCTCCACAAAGCTCGTGTAATATCTTGAAGTTTCGTCCAGCGATTCCGCTGAAACACTTATCAGATATACGATGAATGTAGATGACTCCTGAGAGCTTCGTCCCGTTCTCATACCTAACAGCTAATGTTCAGCTCATGGATGGGCATGGGTTCAATGTCTGGGCTCACGTTGCGGTCAAGAAGGCTGCGATATTCTTCAAGATATCTGTATCACTTCTCGTGGTGTCGTCGAATCCAGGTGTATCAATGAGCACCATCCGCCTTCCATCGAGCGTGAATTCACCTGCAAGCTGAACCTCGGGTGTACACAACTCCAGGTCCATCCCAACCTGAAAGTTCTAATGGCTGGCAAGATTGATGAACTAGGGCATCGACTAAGTTTTCAGAGATACCGAACAACTGCATGGATCTTACAGATGATGCTTACGCAATTGTAACGGGACTCTGGTTATCACCCATGGCAAAGAGCAACAAGTATAAAGAGGGGATGCGTTGCAACTTTAACTGGGAAAGTCAACTAGGCCTGCAGGGGCTCGGGTTCAGTTACGGGATATGGGCATCCAGACAGAAAAAACTGCCGAAGAGGGGATGCACCTGGTTAGGCAGGATTCAGACAGGGGATGGGAAGGGACAACAGTGATGTTTAGCCACGCCCCCACTTCGCCTTATATTCAAAAGAGGTGGGATAGTGGCAGGAGGCAGAGAGAGCTGTCCGCGTTTGGTTCATGAACGAACAGCCAGATGCCGTTCGCCATGAACCACACTGGACGCCGCAGATCACCCTTGAGTGGTCTCGGGGGGGGGGGGGGTGGGACTTCCTCACGTTCAATTTACTCTCCTCCTGCTTGCCCATCACCGTTGGGGCCATTCATTCCTAGTGGTGTTTCTTGATTGGTTCTCCGCCAAGCACTTCACCTGCTCCAGCATCGGAGACCTTTGCGATTGTCAACGAGCGCCCGCTAGATTCTTGGAGGCGATGGGTGCTCACCGATGATAAAATATGGCGCGATATCCTTATGGCGGGTCTAACCACGGGTGGCGTTTATGCCACATATTACAGATATTAGCGTGGCAGAAGAAAGGCCAGGGCCTATCAATCTCGATTAGCGCGGCGCAATCCTCCCAAAGACGAGAGTTCGAACGAAACGTCCACAACAAAGATGTTCGCTTCTGTTGAATTGAACGAGCAACCATCGAGATTCTCATGAATCCGGTTATGAAGTCTGTCACAAGGAAGCCCGAAAGTGAGAGGGTTGTTCGACGCCTGGCACGCACGAGACGTTATACCATGAGTGTAGCTGTGATTGGGCGATTGGGAATTTACTTCACCTCCAAACTCGAAGACCACGTACGATTCTCGAAGGTCAACGGTATCAGGCGATCGTCCCGAGCTCCATGAATCCAGCGACTCCCGCGGGACGCTGATATTTTCACGGTGTTACTGAGCCTGAGAGTGATCGGCGTTTTCCGAGTCCACTTGTGACCCCCTTCCCTCGGACAGGCCGTCGAACGACATTCGGATGCCGCATGTGTTCCGCCCTGCATGAGTACACGGACGGGGGTCCAATCGCACTACCCCCATCGCCCAGCCCCTCTTGCACTCTACCTACACAACAGCGCATTCTCCGGTTGACCCGACAGGATCTCTCCCTCAGCAGCAACCACAACTCATCCCACCCATCGCTGTAGCGTACGTGGCGAGTCTGCTAAACGGGCACCTGGGCCCAGCATCGGGTGCGAAAGACCTCCGCAAGTTCGATCATCCTAACTGTTCGTGTAGACCGACGCACGGTCTACAGTTCATCAATATAGGCAGCGGTTCCAATTCCCGCATTGGAACGAACACGGAATCTTAATTTACCGAGGTCCAGCTCGCCAATGAGCTCACCCTCGACGGACGTTGCGTGCCCCTGATCGATACATCCGACTCTGATGATACAAACAAGAGCGATACCGATATCTTGAAGCTGATCGCGACGACGTGGGTACAAATTTTCACGTACCGGCTCCGTCAACCGAATGTTTGGATATGTACGAAAGTGGATCTAAACTCGGAAGGGTCGTCTATATCCCCAGACAAGCGGTCCACCGGAATTGTTGGACAAGCGTCAGGATGCCCCGTGAACTCTGCGGAGACTTGTATTGAGCACCTTTGCTCTCAACTCCCACGGCTGTAGGTACTAAAAAGTCCGGCCTACAGATCTTTGTCCATCCCCTTTCCACCACAGAAAACTGGAGCTCTCGAACGAAACCGAATCGGATGGCTGGCCGAGGCAATGAGGCTCCCCCAGTTCCGTGAACGTTCCCCCGATCGGAATGGGGCATGCGTCCTCGTACCTTGGTAGCAAGCTGCCAAGGCCCGTCGACGATCTATCGTGTGACTTTCATTTTTGGTTATGATTATATGCTTGGGAGTATTTTACAAATGCAACTAGGACTTATCCGTATGTGTCCCGTCATTTCCCATCAAAATGAAAGTAAATCAGACCAGCGGTATCGCACCAGCGCGAGAAGGGAGAGTGTAACGGTGAGCCTAAAAAGTGGGGTAAGGCTCAGTGCTGTAGGGTATCTGAGCATCGCTCGGACATCGAAACCCCCGAGATAGAAGGCTAATAAGACAGAGACTCGACCAAAGCGTCCATAATCCTGACAGGGTCCGGGATTTGGAACTTCTCGTATGAAAGGCCATTCGGGACACTGCGAAAGCGTCAAGGGTAAGTGAATGCTGGTCATTGAGGCGGGGCAATGGCACGTTGGGTACTCACTCCCACCCAGTGATCCTCTGAACCGGCGCTTTGAGCTTCAAAAAGCACCTCTTCTGGATCTCAGCTCCAATCTCCGCACCGACACCTGCAGTTTTTCCCGCCTCGTGAACAATGATCAGCCTCCCCGTCCGATTGACGCTCTCTTCGATAGCCTTTACATCCCAGGGAAGGATAGTTCTTAGGTCAATAAGTTCAACCCTCGCTTTTCTCAACGACTCTGGGACATGTTTTGCCAGTCCCTCGGGTGGGGTATTCAAAAAGGTGATTGCGGTCTCGCAATGGTAGACCGGCGTGCCCCATGTGAGGAGGGTGACGTCGGATCCAGGTATCATTGTCTCTGCTTGTCCGAGCGGAATCGAGTAGTCGTCGATAGGTACTTGCTCGACTGCAGAGCGGTAGAGAATCTTCGGTTCCATGAATACTATGGGATTCGGATCTCGAATAGCAGAAATCAGGAGTCCCTTGGCTTGGATTGGCGAGCGTGGAATCACAATCTACCGTGGAGGGCGTATCAGGCACGATCACACAATTAAAGAGTGAGGGTATACCTTTAGCCCAGAAGCGCCCATGAAGAATCCTTCCGGACTTTGGGAATGATACAGTCCTCCATGGCCGACCGTCATAGTCGGCGTACGAACGGTCAACGCCCCAATATTGAACTGACCCCCCGATCGGTAGCGAAATTTAGCAGCCTCGCTAACGAGTTGATCGAATGCGGGGAAGATGTAGTCAGCGAACTGGATCTCAGCTATTGCCGTTTGCCCCATCGCTGCAAACCCAATACCAAAGCCCACTATGCCTTGCCTGTGAAGAGAGAGGGAATGAACGAGGTAATTAGGCTCCGGAGAGTTGGAGAAGCGCATACAGCGTACTCTGTGAGTGGGGTATTGAAGACCCGTTCGCGACCGAACTCTTCGGCAAGTCCGAGTGTGCACCTGAACACTCCACCGAAACCTACGTCTTCTCCAAACACGATGGCGGAGTCGTCTTTCGTGAGGACTATGCTCAGTGCATCCCGAATGGCTTGATATGTGTTCATCTTGCGTGTCTCGCGACCTCCACCAATGTCCGAAGTGGATGTCGGAACATCATCCGTCCACTTGATACCAGGTGTCTTGAGCGACGATTCGCGAGTTGTTCGGAGGAGGTTTGTCCTGTTGAGATCGAGCCGACCGTCTGCTGGTGGAGGTCCGGCCGAGGTCGATTCCCGCCGGGAGTTTGCCGTCCTGGCCTGTATCGAGAGAATTTAGCAGTAATTTACGGTGCAAAGAAGACAAGGATGACGGACTGATAACCTCGGAATAGTTCTCGCCCAGAACTTGGCAGAGGGACGCAGCATAATGTTCTTTGGTTGATGGAGGGTCAGAGAGAAAGGAAGGGGGAATCAGATCCGGCTTTGAGGCGATCTCCTCCAGCTGCTCAAATACCCGACCCGACTTCTCGGCCTCCGACACCTCGACACCTCTGACTAGACGACGACGAGGGAAGGATCGCGGCGGATGGAGAACGACTCAACGTTCGTCGCTCCAGAGGGCGTGTACTCCGCCATCGAGGAACACAGGCCATCTACCATAAACCCCAATGCAACCAACACCAACGTCCCGCCAGCATTATACCCTACGAATTTATCGACTATTCTCCTCAGATACCCCGCACATAACAAGGCGAGTGGATCACAGGCGTTCGCCCAGCTACTCGGCGGAGGGAAGGAAAAAGACGCGAAGAAGGATAAGGGCAAGACCGACGACGCCGGCAAGGACAAGGACAAGGATAACCACCTCAAGCCTCCTGCCAGAGAACGCGAGGACGGCGTCAGCCTCTCCAGCAGTGATACCCAGGACGATGCTGGGAATGGATCCCCAGATCTCTCTGCGGGAAACCCTCCCGCACCCGAGGCCCCGAACACTCCTGCCCACGAACATCTGAACACCATCTTCTCCACTCATTCACCCACGAACGTTGCTAGTGGCAAGAAGAAAGCCAGCACTCGCCCGAAACACAGCATCCGTACCACCTCATCCACTTTCGTCTCCAGGGTTCAGACCGCGGAAGGACTTGCGAAACACCTGCAGTCTCGACAGGGCGAGGTTACCTACGTGTTTTCCAATCATCTCAAGAGCTTTATATGGACAGAAGTCGGGAGTAAAGTCAAGGTTAGCCTGCCCTCTGACTCATTATATATCTTCGGGACCACTAAGAAGCCACCATTTGCCCTGTCCAACCATAGGAACCTCTTCTTCGGCTGTTCTTCTCTGCTTACCCAACATGCCACGACGTCAACCCCGCCACGGCCTCTCCGGACCGAATGGATATCATTATCGGTTTCAACACAGGCGATATTGTCTGGTTCGGCACGTTAATCCGTTCGCAATGCATTCCCATGTGTCCCTTACATTTCTTCGTGATAAACAGATCCGATATCAAACAGGTATTGCAGGTTAAACAAACAGGTCCGTCGACGTCCCACTCCTCTATACGATCGGATCTATTATTGATGCTCATTGATACTTTGATTGGGGTGCTCTAGGGTCGCATCTCTAGTTCACGTTGTACATCTGTACGTTGGGTACCCTCGTCCCAGACCCTCTTCCTCGTGGCACATGCAGACGGGACTGTTATCGTGTATGACAGGGACCGTGAGGACGGAGCCTTCGTCCCCCAGGAACCGAACCTCCCCCCCACCCCAGCCCCGACCTCCACGAACGGTATCGGATCTATGTCAAATTCACCACAAGGAGAGTGGAATCCGCTTGACAGTATATTCGTGACGTTGCCTCCGTGGCATCCTGTATCTGTCGCGAACGGTGCTGGAAAGTCAGATCGGGAAAAGTCGGCTAAGAACCCCGTAAGCCATTGGAGGGTGTCCAAGAGGAGCGTCGTAGGTTAGATGTTCATGGTGGGCTTCTTAAAGTGGCACTGACATCTACTAGATTTCGTGTTCTCGCCGGATGTAAAGTACGTTGCGGCAATCTCTGAGGATGGTTGTTTACGGGTGATTGACGCTATGGCTGAGCAGTAAGTTTCTCTCGGAACTTCTTGGGAATGATCATTATATCCAATCTCGTCAGGCTCGTCGACTGTTATGCCTCGTATTTTGGTGCGCTGACAGCCGTCGCATGGTCGCCCGATGGCAGGTTCATATTGGTGGGCATTGAATCCAAACTTGAACGCAATCGTATTGACACCTTCAAATAGACCGGTGGTCAAGATGACCTGATAACGATCTACTCACCCTGGGAACAACGAGTAATTGCCAGGTGTCAGGGACACTCTTCCTTTGTCTCCGGATTAGCGTTCGACGAGATACGGTGTGACGGGAGGACGTATCGGTTCGGAAGTGTTGGGGAGGATAATAAGTTCATCTTGGTGTGTCACCGTGTCACCTCTGCCCCCACATCACTGACCACGTACATCAGTGGGACTTCTCCAGCGGATCACTCCACAGGCCAAAAGTCCGTCCTTATTTTCGTGTGTTCCTGACTCCGCATAGTTAATTACACTATTCCAGGCGACACACCACCAGAGACTGTCTATGGCCTCCAGCCTTTCGCTGGCCTTCCGCCGTCGGGGCGACTCGATCATGAACCTTCCGCCTGGTGGACTCATCGACGGTAAACTCCCACCACTCCCACATTACCACCCATCGCCATCACGGAACGAAGTAGCAGTTGTCCAGCCAGTTCTTGTCAAGTCATTTGACGCAGACCTTCTGACTGATGTGAAGTTCATTTCAAGTGCGGTGGTGACCACGAATAAGGGAGGGTTAATCAAGTATTGGGTGAGGCCGTTACCTGCCGCTAGGAGGGCCTCACACCACCACACTCCGGCCGCGCATACGGGGCCTGGTACAGGTGTGCCCGTGGGTGTCGACTTGCCCCCGTCTAGACAAAGTTCAGGGGTGGTCCCCTTGGGGGTTTGAAGCTTCTCGCATATTCAGCCATATCATATGGGGGCCTCGCTTATGGCTCACTTTTTATTCAGCCGACCCTGCGTAATGTTTAGGCATGTGAAAGTGGTAACTTATTTGTCGCCCATTGTTCTTGTCATATCTATGTAGGTAGCTATATTACTCCCGTTCTGTAGACCTGTTACTCCGGTGTGGATCCGTGTGTTGTTATCACTGTTTGTCCCGCTGCCATGTTTGCTGGGGAGTGTGGATCAAAGGCGCTTTTGATTTCCATCGAGGTTGACATACAGCAGGTGTAATACATGCACTTCTTGCTCCACCAGATGCCGCCCGTGTATATACAAAGTAGAATACCAATGAGTTTCCAGGCCAAGCCCGGATTGGCGATTCCGGGCCCCGCGCGTCAAACCTATAATATAATCCATCGGAGGTGGGGACCACCTGCGCTCCTCTCTGGAGAGTGTGTGTGATATGAGTGGGCCATTGGGTATCCATTCATAATGTAGCTAAGTAACGTACACCTAATAGTCCGCAGTAGAAAAAGTACGGTTCTGCTTCGAATTCTATACATAACGAAAAATTCACTTGTATTCAAAGGGTGACCCTAGCAAGGCGCTCAGTAAACGTCTTTCCGTGTAACCTCGCGATCTCGTGTTCCAGAGCCGTCGGTTTTCGTAAATTATCGGCACCAGCGAAAGCACCAGCACCCCACGGGGTCCCTCCACGGATCTCCTCCATGTTCGTCAATTGGGGGAACACGGTCTTGAACCCCAAAGGCACATAGATGATGCCGTGGTGAACGAGGGTGCTCAAGGAGCTTTGGATCGTCTCTTCCTGACCGCCTCCTTGAGTTCCCACAGTGACAAAAACCCCGGCGTATTTGCCGGTAAGAGCACCGGCAGCCCAGAGATTATCGGTCGAATCCCAGAATGCCTTCCACTGAGCGGGAAAGTTTCCGAATCGAGTGGGGATACCGAAAAGGAAAGCGTCGTAGGTGGCGAGGATCTCGGGTGTGATTATTGGGTAGTCTGGTTTGGCGTGAGCGTGCATCTTCTGTAACACCTCTTGTGGGAGGGTTTCTGGAACTCTAGGAGCACGGTATTAGAGTGGCATGGAGGGAGAAGAAGGATGTGGGGACGTTCACTGGTAGATTATTGCATTACCCCCTGCTGATTCGACACCTGCCATTATGGATTCCGCGACTGGAAGTCATTGGGGAAAGGTTCAGCGGAGCCACAACAGAAGGGCGATGCGGTTGATTAACTCACGGGAACCAATATGACCGTGCATCGTGTAGACGACGATGGCCGTCTTCAAGCCTTTGGATCCCAAAGTTTCGTTTGAAGACGACATCTTTAACCTAGTAAAGAGAGAAGAGCAGTGTGTTTAGAGACTGAGACTGTAGATGATACTGGGTCTGTGCTCTCTTCCGTCCCATCTTATAGAACGCATCGTTGAATGTCGCTCAGGGACGTGTGAAAACTTCGGGCAGGGTTTCGTCAATACCTCGGGAGAATCACCGCAAAGCTCACCTCAGCCTGATCGGTTATAGAGAGTTCCCGCTTCCTGACCATTCAAATATTCAGGCGCGGAGCACCCGCTTGACCCGTCAGGGTCTCGGCAAAATTCCATCACCCATCAAACATCGGGACCCACCCATCTCCGACGCCAATGATCCTACATCCACTGTAAAAAAAGCGTCTTAAATTCAGCCGCCCAAATTGACTGAAATTACATCAATGGACCACGTCCCGCGCGGTACGTTTAGACAAGCGTAACCAGGCCAAAGCCACCGGGCGCCCAACAGGTTTGAGGGAGTGATCCCTTTTCGTTTCTGCAACAACAGCTTACACCGCAATTTCACTACCTGCTATCCTCGGAGCGATCGATGTGATGAGGGGAAAAACAAAAGTAAACAAGGGAAGAGGTCGTCGTTCAAATTCATAAAAATGAACCAAAATATATCCTACAGGTCGGGTGGATGACGGGGGGTTCCTTCTCACTATCCAACGCCGCGGCCATTTATCCTGTTGACTCCTATTCACGACACCGGTGAACCCGAGTTTGAGAGGGTATGTTCGTCCGGTCGGGATATTTTTAGCGTTGGTTCCCGCATCCATGAATCAAGTTTGGTGGGGACTCCGGTGGTCGACGACTTTTATTCCCGGGGTGGGTATCCACGCCCTACTCGGGCGCGAAATTCGAGACGAGAGACTGAGCGACGATTGAATGTATTGTTCCACATCGCTCCTGACAAGCCGTCATACACTGTTGATCTCAAAATTTAGGGGAGGGCACTCATGATTTTGTGGAACTGACCTCAAGTCCTTGCTTAGGAGACATGGTCCCATTTTGCCAGATGTTCGTCACTACGTTCAGAGCAGGCATACAAGCTAATACCAGTGTGCTCGCACCCGCGGTGGCCTCTTCGTGATTTGGGTCGAGCCATATCTCTTCACCCATCAATGTCTACATTTCAAGGGGATCGTTGAACCTTCGAGTGAAGGCCGATTCTGGGTTGACTTACTGCTGCACAGGACATGACCAGGCCCAGCATCTCGATACCCGCGTCTGCAAGAGCTGTACTAGCCGCAACGGTTCCTGTGGCAACACAGGAATCAATCCCATCATTCTCGATTATAGTTAGGAAGACGTCGATGGTGGATTTGGGGAAAAGTTCGAGACGGAGACTTGGGACGAGAGATTGGTGAATGAGGACTGCTATGGAACGATCTTCTGCATCCTGGATCGTGAGGGTTAGTGAAAGGTGATTGTGTGGATGAGTGAGGGAGACGTACTCGTATCGGTGCCCGACGCTTGTGACAGGAAAACGGGGTAAATTTCACTTGCACGTTCAAGCGACCACGTTCACTGTAACCTATGTTTTTCGACTGGCGAGGGCCGTACCTGCACTACACCGTTTAGTCTGTGGCCGCATTGCTGCAGGGCAACCGTGTTTGCACATACACTGCACATGCAATCTTCGTCCTCTCCGTTTCAATGTAAGCCGAGCCATTCGCTTGGCTTATCAAACCAGGTTGGAGGACTGTGTCAGGTAGAAAAAGGCGGTCAGATCACGAGGGCTGCCCGAGGACTGAAATGACCTACATATTGGTCGTACATCGTGTGGCTGCCTCGATTGCCTGGGCTTTCCCGGACGCCACTCCGTATCATCCTCGTCATCGTCGATAGATACCGGCGAGAAACTCTCCTCGGGGCCATTTATCCGTCGTCGGTCAAAGTTGGTCGACATTACGAGGGCTGAGCGACAAGATTTTGGCTGCAAAGAATTTGGGGTCACGTGCGACCGCGATCTGCCCCCCGTTGAGATCATCGGTTTTCAAACTCCGACCTATCTCGGTGTCGGACACCCAGCCCCATTCCTTGATCTCTTTCTCCCAAACCCTCCATCTTCACAGTGACTCGTATCTACAGATGCAAGCCCAAGCCGTAAGGTCATCAGCGACGCGTCTACAGGTAGAGATGAGTTCATCAAGGAGATTATATCGACGCTAAATCTCCCGCCAAGGCAACGCTCACGGCGGAGCAGAGTCTACAGACTGTGCATACTCTGTTGCAAGCCGGCCTCGGGTGTATCATGTACTTGAGGTGATCTGTTTTTTTTTTCGCCCAAATCCCCCTTTTCTCACGCACGGTGTAGAGACTTGCTTCCCGAAGACAACTTTAGTGAAAGTGCGTACTACTCCCAACCTACGGAGCACGTGTAAAACCCAATGACGCAATCAAGGGCATTTGACCTCTTCGAGCGCTCCGGGTCTCTCGAATGAGCCCTCGCAAAGTGGTTCCTTTGCTTCTCCAACGACCCCGAAGCAGACCATCAGCAGTTTTAAGATTATGACCATCAAGCGGGGCTTTACGGATGAGGCAGACCAGTTACTCAACTGCCTGGTACTGGGCCATATTTGATTCTCTCCCTCTTCTAACATTCCTCCAGGAACGCGGGATTTTCGATGCCTTGGAACGCCAGTACCTCAAAAGTTTCGTGTTCGCGATTTATCTTGTGAGTTATCATTCTCCGCCAGTCGTGGGTACTCGATTGATCGACCTGGTTAGGATAACAATAACCCGAACAAGTTGTGTTTTGGCACATATGGTCAGGCTCCTACTCATATATGCGTTTCTAGTGTCGTGGAATCGTATACGTTCAATTTTAATGTGAGTAGGACGGTGCGATACCAGGCACTGCTAACTGTTATTACAGTACTTTGAGGTTCCTGGCACCGGCGTCAAGGTTCCAGTGATGAGCCTCGGGGAAGACCTTATGAAGATGTCGCTCGACGATCCCGTCCATATTACAAATAAGCCCCAGAGGCCCCCAACGCTCGGAGAAGTCAAGAAAAGTCTTAGGGTGTGCAAAGAAAAACATATCTCACGATCCCAGCTAATTGCCATCTCCTAGTCTCTTGCTAGACGGTTGATTCACGCGGCAAATCAAATGGATGAACTCCCAAGTTCGGAGTTTCCCCTTGTTTCTGGTTGACAGCCGCTGATTCTGAACCCAGAACGTCGTTTCGCGGCTTTCAAATTGTTCTACTACGACCACACCCCAGACGATTACGAGCCTCCTCATTTCAGGAAAGGCGACGCGGATAAAGATAGGTGGTATTTCACAACACACGATAAAACGGAGGTCCCCGAGCGGGCGGACGTAGGGAAGCTAGAAACGGGTTGGCACTCGTGAGTTTGCACCTCCATCCTTCAATCCGTTGTGCTGGAAATGTTACTGTAATAGAGTTGAGGTCCAAGTCGCATCGATTACCAGCTTTCTGCCGAGTTCCGACAATAACAAAGGGGAGTATTTGGGAACAGTTCGCGGACCAGGAATCCCCTCTTTCCTCACGCCTCTCCAAGAGTCTGAGCTCCGTAGGAAGCAAGCTGAGGCACAAATCAGAGATGCCGAGAACAGGAAAGTGGTATTTGATGCGGATCCTTCACCAGATGCGGAGATCACCAGTGAGGTGATCGACCCCGAGGTACCTCTAGGTATCATGGACGATGAGGGAAATATCGTTACCAGCCCGACGGACTCGAGCATGGCTGTCGGCAAATCTGGCCAAAGGCCGATCTCCAAGGAGAGAATCATTGATGCTGGTCATGCCGAAAAGCATATAACGGACGTTCGCGAACTGGTGGGTACCTCGTTTCGGTCGCGATTGATTGTTGTGACATTTTTCCAGGCTTTGTCGTCCCATGAGATTGGCATCGAAAAGACGCAAGCCCTGTCCCAGACTCAACCAATGGGTGTCGAAGAAATTGAGGGTTTAGACCCAGTCCTCATGACTCAGGATGATCCTACCCTCGCAGGCATTAGTCACGGGGTTGAAACCCAGATTCTCAAAAACATGTTTGACAGTTTGCCTCCGAGTAGCCAACCTATTGGGTCGGAGATGTTGGGTTCGTCTTTCTCCCGCATTAGGATCGAGCGTGATCTCATCTGATTTCACAGACCTTGAAACTCAGAGGCAGAGTCTACCTCACGAAGAGTCGATCGAATCGGTCACCGCAGACCAATCGATGAAAATAGATTCGATTGTCGCCGATCGCGGGTTGGATTGTTGTTGTGAAGTTGATGTGCGTCCCTTTTTGCGCTTTCTGCTGTGACTAACTTGGACCGCCAGTGTGATGATACAGATTCCTGCTGGTGCGATCGCTGCGGACGTTGGTATCATGCCTGGTAAGAGGTTCTCATGCATCGTAGAAGCGGCGACCTTACTATGTGCTTCCAGGTGTATGGGGTCCGTGAAGTGATTTTCTCCCTCAAATATCACACAAACGTTACATTACGTCCACAGATATCACGGAGCGCGGGACAGACGCATCCCCGACAGCTACCAATGCTTTGATTGTAGAATTCGCTCCGACAAGAACTGGGACCTGATCGTGATGCGTGATCAGCACCTAGTCCTCATCTCAGACTTTAAAGATTTTGCGATTTTCAGGTCTGGAATCACGACATAACATAGATGTCTAGCTGACTTTGAGGTGCACAGGCGTGCAATAAAGATTGCCGAGGGAATGAAATCCTTCAATGATCACCTTGAATTCACGAGGAGGATCGGATGTCCATCCGAAGTTGCGACACAGCTGTTCAGGCGTCTGCAGACTGAGGGTGAGCCAGCTTTCGCAGGTCCAAAGTACGTTTACCCACCTCTAGTGGAGGATTCGTCGTCCAAGTGGAGACGGCTACCGACGACCTAGGGCTGTTGGAGACCCAAAAGCCGGTAACAGGTAAACGGAGGCGTCCGCGCACCAAGGCGGGCTACAAGTACAAGTTTGTTGTGGGGATAAAGAAGTCACGGAAGTACAAGGAATATTTTGATCCCGAGCGGGATATCGAAATGCGGCTGGCACAACTTGGAGACTTGGTACGTTTGACTGAATCGTTATGATCAACTCGCTGAATCGTAAGTGTGGTATCCCCTGCAGGATGGATCGGACGAAAGACCGTCAGTTGAATCAGGGAATGGTTGTGCGGTGCTCACAGTTCACGATAGGGCCAGAAACACTGGCAAGAATGTGAACGCCAAGGACGGCCGAAGCCAAACGCAGCCGGAAACTCAACCGGTCGCCAACATTGAGACGAGGCAAAAGCGGAAGAGCCGCGAAGAACAAACCGGACGTGCGAAAAGAGCGAAGATCTCTCTCGGAAATGAATTCGATCTGGGCGATTGACTGGACGCTGACTAACCTGTGTTATGTCGTACTGTGCTTGCTGTGTTCCTGCTCGTCTCTCTTGTTGCTGTCTCCTTCTTGTGCTGTCTCTTCGCCAACGGGCGTCGAAGTCTTCTGCTTGTCTCGTGTTGCACTGTACTTGTGATCGAATTAACAATCCCAAAAAGGAATGCGGTTTCGTAGGGAAGGATCCCTTCTACTAAAGTTCTAGTCTAGTCCCAAGCCGGTTGGAGACTCACCTGTGATCGCTGTGCGATCGGTGTTCTGATTGCAGGTTTCGCCTCCTAACCGTATTGTGAATTTGTACCGGGGACGGGGGGGTCCCCAAATTTGGAAGGCGACTTCGTTGGATTGCTGGCCTTTTTATGACGGTTGGGATGCTGTTTTGGGAGGGGATCGAACGAGAAGCAGCCCCATGAGTATATTTGGAAGTTGCAGAGCCCGTTCGCGTGCACACCCTCAGCACCGTACAGCGCGGACACAGTGGGGAGAAAGAAAAATATAACTCGTTACGCATATATGAATCTACACCCTTATAATGCACCAGGTGCGACATTTCGTAAACCCAACCGACTTATGTGGTATTATCCCAGGCAGGTGCGCCTCGCATGCGAGCACCCATGAGTTGGTCCCACAGGAGACCCGACGGAGAGAATAGGCCATCATACACAAGGCAGGGGAATGTATTGTAGCCCGTACACGTACCGAGACCGCAGACATTCGAGCAGCGAATGGGGTTTTGGAATTCTAATTTTGAAGGAGGGGGGAATGGACGTGGTCTTAGATGCGTTATGCTGGGGAGGTTGATTAGCCATTGAGAATATTAGCCGTTGAAAATCCAATTGCGAAGTCTCCTTGCACACAGTGACCGGCTCGCAACGGTCGCGTTATATTGGTTGGGTACCCTTCGGAGAAGATCGTCAAGTGATTCTCGCCGTCGTCACGAACCGATCGCAAACGGTTTCAGGTGCCTGCCGACAACTCTATTCACAACCTGCGGTGATAGTCGGTCAGCAACACACCTTCACATCATAGAGGCAGATAAAACATGCCTTGGATCTTTGAATAAATTCGCAGCAAGTTCCCTGGCCACCGAAGGCTCGACGAGGAGGGGGACAATCGGTCATCTCGTCTGGCACGTCCAGCAGCACACTGATCCAGACAGATACTCAAAGCCTCTGGAGTCATGGGTTGAATGACGCCACCGACGCCTGGGATATCCATGTCCCTCCAAAGCACCTATCGAAGCTGCAAGCCAGTATGATCTCAACGCACTCGCCCGAGCATATTTCATGATGGACAGGACGGAAGAAGGGTTTGCACTCTTCCAAATGTTCAAGGCGACCCATTCTCCAGATATGCACGATGTGAACGTCGTCTTGTCAGGTGTCGCAAAGTACAATGTGGGGCTGGCGAGCAGGATGATAGACCGGATGCACCAACGCGGACTGGCGCCTGATGCGGTGACGTGGGGGACGGTGGTCCACCTCGCATATCTCAAGGAAGACACGGAATTGATGATCAATCTCGTGAAGCGGGCGCAGGAACGAGGGACCTCCGAGTTTACGTCCAGGACAATCGCCAGCCTCATTCGGGCAAGCTTTTCGGACGTTCCTCCTGGATCCCAACTAGCAAGTCACACGATCAGCCTGGGGAACAAGAGGCGGGTTGGTTCGTTGCAGTTGACGTTCGGTGGGGAGGGGGGTGGGCATTATTGGGCGCTGGAATCAAGGGTACGCACCATGTCAACAAACTCCGTCGTATAAAGTATGAGAGTTCAATGCGCTCCGTCACCTCCCTCTGTGTGCCACTTGTACGGAATACGTCGACTGTAAGCACTTGCAAAGGGGGGAATATTTAAGGATGCGGAATGCATCCGAAATTTGGTGTCCCACCGATCAATCCCGCGGT
>Ga0307515_10011308_pt1 | contig 16945 bp, 11 predicted proteins | sample 17_EM_MG_FD_194513 | JGI IMG/M metagenome (GOLD analysis project Ga0307515, IMG submission 194513) | Populus trichocarpa ectomycorrhiza microbial communities from riparian zone in the Pacific Northwest, United States - 17_EM | ecosystem: Host-associated > Plants > Roots > Unclassified | place... | reverse complement strand
AAAATATATATAGATTATAAAGCCCTAAAGTACTTTATAACTATAAAGTAGCTTACTAAATAATAAGCTTTAGGCTAAAATACTCTTCTAATTCTTCTTTATAATTATATATTATTCTAGTAAATAAAACTTTAAGGCTAATATATTAACCTAAAGGGAATAAGATATAAAACCCTAGGATAAGCTAAAAGCCTAATACTAGACGCGCGCCCTTTTTTACCCTAAATAGCTTAACCTATAGATCCTTAACAAATAGGAAATTAAAGAAATACTGGCCTATAAACTAGTAAGGAAAACGTTAAAGTACCGCGTTAGTTAGAAAGGCTATAACCCAGATCCTAATTAGTACCCTGCATAGAACTTTATTGACAGTCCCTATAAGCTTTAAGAGTTCTATAGCCGTTACCCTAGTAAACTAGGACCCCTAAAGTACCTAGACGAGTAGATTAAATGCTAGTATAGTAAAGATAATAGGCTACCGGAAGAACATAAAGATAAAAACGCCCCATGGGCATAATACGGACATATAAAGCCTGAGGGCAGGCTTTTACGGAGGGGGGGTAATGTTACGGCGCTGGTGGAAAACGGTGGATTATAGTAGACGTGGATTATGGTGGACGTAGTTACGTGAGCTTACGTGACTCGAGGATCGCATAAAACGTTAAACAGCGCTGCTGTTCTTCTCCTTTCCTTTCTCTAGCTTTAGATTCTCGTTTATAGACAATCCAATCGTACAGGCTTGCGCGACCCCCTTGCCGTGCTTATATCTCGATTGACTAAGTTGCTAATATTTATTATATATATTACAAATCCATTATCGCTTATTCCCTAGGGATTTTAAGCGGCGTAAATATTCTTTTAATGCCTCTACTCTGTGATTACCCGCTATAAGCTCCACCTTCTCTCCAATTATTATATCCCAGCCTTTAAATAATGGATATTCGGATTTATCTCCTAGCGCATCAACGCTCCCTAAATCGGCATTGTGTGCCCGCCCGCAGTTAATATAGTCCAGCATCTTCTGCACTTGGGCTTTAGAAGCTCTAGAAGGTCGTATTATTTAATTTTAGCGTATTTATTATGCCGAAATCGGACTAAAGCTCTAAAAGGTGGTGTTATTTGATTTCGGCGTGTTTAGCATGCCGAAATCAGACTAAAGCTCTGGAAGGTCGTGTTATTTGATTTCAGCGTGTTTGTCATGCCGAAATCAGATTAAAGCTCTAAAAGGTCGTGTTATTTGATTTCGGCGTGTTTAGCATGCCGAAATCAGATTAAAGTTTTGAAAGGTTGTGTTATTTGATTTCGGCGTGTTTGTTATGCCGAAATCAAACTAAAGCCCTTACAGTGTGACGGCTTACACAAATGCCTCTAAACCGAAGCTTGTGGATTGCTATCTAATAAATATACTAAGCTGAGGAGAAGGAAGGGGGTTCGCTAGGGCTGGTGTAAACAAATAAGTAGCGCAAGCCGTCAAGGCGCTAGTAGTAGGCGAGCTAACAGTAGAAAACAGTACTAGACAGTATGCGACAATACGACAGGTAGCAGAATATGGCAGAACTTGGGCAGAATTTGGCAGGTGACGCGCTCTAGCACGTCACATATAGGCTACTTTCAGTTTATCGTATCTCGTCCAACTTATGTCCGTAATTTGTTATACGTTAAGATTAGCGGCTAGGATATCCCTAATCTATACTTAATATAGGAAAGCTAAATCGATATAGATAGTCACGATCGTTTAACAGTAATATCTATAGCAGTAAAAATACTACTCTTTACTATATTAGGTTAAGTAGTAACAGGCCACTCGCAATCAATACCCCAAGTCTTTTTAAAGGACACCCTGTTCCTCAAATATTTCACGAAGCCTTCGCTTATAAGCGTCGTTAATGGGCCTGTTTGCGCTAACGGTCCATACTGGCGTAAGAGAATCGATTGGGAACTTTGCTGTTACTAGCCGATATGGCCTAGCCTGGTTATGTATTGAATCCACCTCCTTTAGGTAGGAAGCTTTCGACCTAGGCCCTAAAGCCGCTGCTTCTTATCCGTTATATTAGGGGTAGGTAGGTTTCGGCGCTTCATATTAGTAATATCTGGCTTTAGGAATTGTAGATAAGTTGGCTGCAAAGTGGAAAAGTAAAGGGTTCTATTCATTAAATAGGAGGCATGGCAGGGAGGTTGCTTACCAAGCTGCAAAACGGTTGCCCCCGGGGGCAGTCATCTTGCAGCTCTCGCAACTGTCTTACAGCTCTTGCACCCGGGGGCAACTCTCTTGCAGCTCTTACACCTGGGGGCAACCGTCTTGCAGCTCTTGCACCTAGGGGCAGCTGCCTCGCAGCCCTTGCACTTGGGGTAACTCTTGCACCCAAGGGCAGTCGTCTTGCAGCTCTTATATCTAGGTGTAAGAGTTGCAAGTTAGTTGCCCCGGGTGCAAGGGCTATAAGGTAGTACAAGAGCTGCAAGACGGCTGTAAGTCTTTGTTTATAGTAACTAAAATATATTTTTTGCCCCTGGGGCCAACGTAACCCTACCTTAGTTGTACTGTTTAGACCTAAGTATTCTGTTTCGTTGACGACTCGCGACTTGGTTTCGGCATGTTGACATGCCAAACCCTTTTTATTTTTTTACTAATACCACCTTAATTCCCTACAGGGAGCAATTGATGCAAGGTTTATAGCCCAATAGTAACTGCAGTGCTCTTACCAATATTTAATATTAGTTGGCGCTGTCGCGCACCTATAAGATAGGTATGTTGGTACCGATAAATAAGGCGGGAAATAAGCGTAGAAGGAAGGTTCGCGTCTCTTAAGGCGTCACACCCAAGGCTAGAATTGATGCAACTATGGCAGCAAGGTAGTCGAAGCTGGTGTTAATGTGGAGATATAAAATCGCGTGGTAGAATCTAAGCTGTCGACTTAAGCTTTGGCTGCGCGCTCTAATTCCCCTTGAGAACGGAAATTGGAACACCACGAATAGCAACGTATACTTCGTAAGTATTTTCGAAAGGCTTCCCAAAAGCTTAAGTTGTAATCTATATTAAGTACACTAAATAGGTATATGGGAAATAAGATTTAATTAATAAATACAGTAATGTGTACGACCTGCTTCCTTTTCCCAGGCAACTAAAATGGCCCTTATGTATAGCTAGAGGCATTTGCTATAATTAATTGGTAGCAATTAAGCGAGATTAGATACGCGTACTGAATTAAAAATTTTACAGCGCTTGCTAAAGGGGGGGTGGAAGTTGTACACCGTAAATAATGCCTAACTACGCGCTACCGCGCAGAGCATCCTCGCCCTTAGGCGTGCCGAGAGGCCCAAATACGTCTTTAGCATATGAGCTGAAGTAGAAAAAGTTTAAGGAGCAGTATATTTATAGCTAACGCGCGCCTCTACCAGGGCCTGTAAGCAGAAGCAGTATTGCAACGGCGACACTATTACGGAGGGGAGGCTACTCCTTTTTCTCGTTAACGTTGCAGGTCGGACGCGCCGCGCGGCAAGGAGCAGTTCGCGGACAGTTCGAGAGCCCTCCTACGAGGTTACATTACCAGTTTATATAACCTCTTCTTCTCCAGCTACTTCCTCGGTACGCCTATCTTTTATATCTGGTAAAGTCCAAAGCTCGACTAGGTGCTTCCCGTCGCCGACCAGTAAGGCCACCGCAAGTTTGTCCCATCCGCTTATAAGCTGCCAGACTGCATCTACCTGATCCCTTAGCTTAAAGAGCGCCTGGTCGTTTGTATAATCCCAAACTTGCAGTCTACCATCCATTCCTCCCGATACAAGGTAGTCTTTAGCCCAAACCAGCCCCCGTACAGCCCGATCGTGAGCCTCTAGAGTATGGATAAGTTTTCCGTTTTGCCAGTCCCAGGTTCGAATAGTCCCATCCGCTCCGGAAGAAACCAAGTTTCCGTGGAAATTTGTAAGTTGCGTAGCGACTTTTGTATGACCTTTGCAGGTTGTAATACATGTCCTTTGTTGGTTTCCCAGTTAGCAGTATACTATCAAATTAGAGCTGGCAGCCGGGGCCTACTAACCCATCACCAATCCTCCAGATTTTTATAACCCCTCCACCGCTACCTGTCGCCAGCAGGGTGTAGTCTTCATTAAACCCAAGCACGGTTATATAGCTAGGGTGATTTTGTAAAACGTGTAAACATTGGCCGGAGGGAAGATCCCATATCCTTACGGTGGTATCATTGGAACCGCTTACAAGTAAGTTGTCGCGTAGAGCAAGGCATAAGATAGTGTCAGCATGCCCGTTAAGCGTACGCACACACGCGCCGGAGCCGGTATCCCAAACCCGTAATGCTGTGTCCTTGGAGCCAGACACTACGGTTGAATCACCGGTAAATAGTACACACCGTACAGCTTCGGTGTGTCCGGTAAAACTGTGTACCTGTAAACTAGCCCACTCTTTAGTACGTATAACCATCCGCAGGGAAGGAAGGGTTAAGGAGTTACCCAGATTCAAGGCTCCAAAGCCGCACAATGCCATCATCATTAGCCGTAGCCATAACTTTATCATAACACGCAATGTCCCACAGCCTTCCAGCCTGTATAACCTGCTTATGCGGACATTCTCCTTCGGACAGTACAAGCGCAGCATGTTGACACTTGGTATTAAGAATTGCAACAAGACCACCTGACGTAGAAGCGACGAGAAATTCATCCGTGATACGCAGCTGATTGATATAGGTAGGGCTATCAAGTTGAAACCTGGACTGTAAACTCATTTTTGCCTTTAATAACGACAATGAATCGGAACGGGGTTTGTATATTTCTAAAGTGGTTACATTTAAGTAACAATGCCATTGGAACCCGTGCCGCAATAACGTGCCGCACTACCACGTTACCCTTTCGCTAAGCCCCCCTAATCAAGCCACTCCACTCCCGTAGGATATTCCTCTCATCTTATGCACGGCACACATGTGCCATCATATCGCATGGCCCACATCCTACAGGTTCACATGCTGAATTAGTACCATCGGGCCGGTTATCTTGAATATCGCACTGGATATTTTCGCAATCGTGATAATTAACCAGCCCGTGATCTTGATGGTAGTTAAATATCTGAGTCGACTCGCTCGGCGTTACACCATTTCCAGCAGCGCAGGCCGAAGAGGATACGCATTGTATGCCGCAGCTAAATATCCATTAAACGCGAACGAATAGATTGGTATGGAGACTTTTAACTAGGGCGTGCACTTACAGCGAGAACCCGGTAAAAAAGTCCTTGGCGATAACCGTCTGCTTATAAACAAAACCGAGAAGACCGTATCCAGCTATACATGTCGCCATGCAGTAAACCTGTAGCCGTTAGACCAAAGGAATAAGAGCTAATGTAAACTTAACTTACACAGGCCGTATGAACGTCACGCTTCTCCATACTGGCCGGCAAGTGGCTGTCGATTTCCTGCGGGTCCCCAGGTGCAAGAATGTACTCGGGAGGCAATTTTTTCGGTCGCGGTTGGTCTGCTGCTGCAATCACGGTGTTCCCAGCCGCGAGAGCATAGAGTAAAATGGCAGTTGGCTTCATGTTGTCAAGAAGACGAAGAGGAAGCTATGTTCATGTAGACTTTACAAGGCATAATTAATAAGGAATAAGAACAAAGCTTTATATCTTTCTAGTACTATTAAAGAGATGCCGAAATGTGGCAGTAAAGTTCAAGTTGAATGGACATGTAACACATATGGCAGTATGGGCTGCGCCTAGCCTGCATCGCCACGTAGGAAGCGGCAAAACAGCTGCGCCTACGATGGCCCCGTCACCTGTTTCATTAATGCGAAGCGCTATAATCCTGCCACTTAACTGGAGGCGTTATACGGCACGGCAGCATTGCGTATGTGATGGCGCCGAACTTTAACCTTTATCTTCCGTTGCTAACGGGCCTGAAACATATACCCTTGAAGTAAGGGGATAAGTTAAACAGCTGGATATATATAGCGGTTGTAAACATGCGGGGATAATGTATAAAGTCTCCGACTATGTTGTATAATGCACTACTGCAACAGGCATATTTTAATGTATCCCTTGACACGGCAATTTTCTTAGGTTATTAATAAGAATCAACTAATTAGAACAGCTGGTTAATATAAATATCCAACTAAATCCAGTTGCGAATATAAGCGGCCTTGGCAAAGGGCCCTACCGTATCAAGGGATAGGCGGTTAGGGATTAATCCGTTAGGGCGATGTAATGGCTTAGCTTTTCTAAGGGTACCGTGGCAATATCACCGGTGTTCCATGTTGCGTTCAGCATGGCGTATTCTTATAAGGTATATTAGGAGTAGAGGGATTGGTTATATTAATAAGACACGATAGTTTAAAGGAAGTTCGGACAAGTAATGCTAATTCCTATATCGGATTGGCAGACGTGGCCGCTAATATATCGAAGTATAAAAGACAAGGGAAATGTAGGCCAATGAAGAAGATATATGCTAAAGATATACACTGTTTTATCCGCAAGTCTTTATTAGAGTCACCACCTATCCCACAATACGTTTACAGCAACCACTTTAGGGTGTGCAGTACCATATACTACGTGTATCAGCTACAACAGTATCGATCAACAAATACGCTTCCAGCAGAAATGCGGCCTTTTGCGGTAATCGGGGTGATGGCTGCGGTAGCTTCGGTCGTGTCCGCCGGTTGCTTTCACGACGGAACGACAGGTAACAAGGTCCTAGGGCACAGCGCCATAGACACGGTATGCCAGACATTCCAAGGGAACTTTCTAAAGGCGCAGAGTCGGACGTCATGCGCAACGGATACTGCGACTGGATCCTCGTGGTTTTTTGAGGTCAAGCTAAAGAATAGCGACACGGTTCTCAAATTGCAGGCATGCAAAGACGGACTATCGCCGGAAGTTAGCGGATGCGACCATGGAGGGGAGAAGACTGAGGACGGATGGTATTGGAAGTAAGTTTATTGAGGCGGAGATCGGGTGGTTTAAGTGCTAACGGTAGTACAGAGCGGACCCAAACGCTGGAGTTTGCCAGGATACAAGTTACATCAACCAACAGGGAGGAAACCCACCAACAAGGAAGCGAGAAGAAGGGGAGATAAAAGGCGAGGAAAAGAGAGAAGTAGCAAAAGCTGCGTTAACAAGGAGGGGGTTAAGGTTTGGAAAGAGGGACGGGAAAAATGAGGTAGAAAGAGATATAAAGGTTACATACGACATGGGTAGTGTTAAAAATGAAGATCAAAAGAATAAGAAAGTGCGCGAGGTTAAGTTTAGCTACGATATAGGTAGGAATGAGTAGGATACTGCTTGGAGGATGGAGGACCTAGTTAATTGGACCAAGGACCGAGCCATCTAATCTAGATCGGTTAGATCGAACACTAAGCAACTAACCTAAGTTGGGAACTTTACGGAGGTTTTATTTATATGGAGTTGGACTTGTATTTAAAAACACATTCTTTTACCTAAGGGTACGTTCGGTTGCAAATCGGCTCCATATTATTTGTTCAATCTGTGCGTATTTTAGTGTCACCCGTTTTGTAATTAGTGGCGGCTACTACCGTGGCTCGTTTGAATCTGTAATTGAGTCGATCGTTCGGTGAGCTTCCATATGACGCTCCAGATTTGGCTTCGCACAATGCGTGATTGATGTCGGCGAGCGATTCGAGTGAGCTCCTCTCTGCCACCAGGCCTCTATCGCGACTCCCTACTTTGGTGTAGTAATGGAGCCTCCTCCTCGGCCAACGCCCTCTCTGCGATCAACGCTTTCTACACCTTTGCCCACCTCCCGCAGGAGCCGTAGTAGAACTACAGCAATGCCTGCGACGCCTGCGACGCCCTAGAAACAAGCTTATCGTGATCACGAAGGTTAGAATAATAATATTATATAAGGTATGTAAATGCGACAGTAGTATTGCGATCCGGGTGTTTGGAGTCGTTACTTTGGCGCATTATGAGAGCTCCAGATTAATATGGAATATGGAACGGAGGCTCGAAGGCAACTTATTTGTTACGGCGCTGGTGGAAAACGGTGGATTGTGGTGGTGGATTGTGGCGGACAATCGCAGACAGTGTCTTACTGTTTCAGACAGTCGCAGTCACGTGACCAGGTGATCGCATAAAACCTCGAGCGGTGCTACCCTTCTTCCCTTTTCCTTTCTCTAGCTTTGGATCCTCGTTTATAGACAATCCAATCGTACAGGCTTGCGCGACCCTTTTGCCGTGCTCGTGCCTCGATTGACTGAGTCGCTAACATTATTGAAACGGTGCCAAGAACCTCATTTTAACTACCGTATATAGTATAGCCTGCAAACTTGACGCGCTTACCGATATGGAGGAGCTCCATATTCAAAAGTCGTCAGATTTACCGAACGACCACCTCGTATTCAGATTTGAGCTCCATTTCGGTTAAATATGGAGCCTCCATATTGAATATAAAGTTGCAACCGAACGGCCCCTAAGTAGAATATTAGCGAATAAGCTTACAGCGACATTATATAATAAAGCTTAGCGCTAAAGGAGAAACCTTATCCACTATCTATATAGAAGACAAGCAATACACAACGCTTTAGCTCTATAACCTATTAAATTAATATATAGGATACGTATACCAGGCCCTAAAAAGCCTCCTGTCTCCTAGCGTCCCTACTACTATGCCAGCTAAGCCTAGTGCTAGTATTAACAGCCTTCTTCTAGAGCCTGACTATACCAGATGTGTAGATAAAAAAGTTAAACTAAGAGACCTAGCAGCTTGGCATGCTGCTTAGTGCAGAGGCGCAGAAGTTGATTTCGGCATGTTAACATGCCAAACTTAGCGCCTTAGCAGCGCCTTAGCTGTTTACTTATACTCTTCCCCAGATTCATTTTCTTATTTTTCTTAGCTTAGTATCTTTATAAAATAGCATTTGTTTAATATACTTATAGACCTTAAGTAAATCCTCCGTAGAATATCTACATATTATCTATTGGTCGTAGCGGTAGCTATCGTAGACAGGGAGACCGCTAATAGGGCGGCTTCCTCTATGCGCGGGCTTTGGTACATCACTAGAGCAGAGTGCGATTGGACCTGTACTTTTAATAAAGTCCAGAATTTCCCTGACCCGGCCGGCTTTGCTAGAATGCAACCGTGCGAGGTGTTGCGCGACATTTGTACCGGTATAGTAGCCGCCATATATAACGCAGAGGGTCACGCCAAGAGGACGCAATACCTTTTAAATATCGAGGCAGGACGTCTAACGAAGCAATGCAGGTCTGTAGCTGCACTAATTGCTGGGCTGCTTATTGCACGGCGCGCATACCTCGCTTACCGTAGTTTTGTATGGGAAATTCGCTTATTGCTCAGCAAAAGGTCAGTTAGTTTACCGAGTAACGCGTCCTGTCACTACAAAACAAAGTGGCGCGATAATTAACCTTACATCGCCATCAGTTGCTGCAAGCTCTTCTACATGGACTTATCATGCCGCAGTGGAAACTAGCAAAGGTAAGAATACAATAAAAACACTCTCGTGCGTTTAACATACTGACCGGAGTATAGAAATGTAAAGGCCGAAATCACGACCAATCGAGGTGCAAGAAGAGAACTAAGAGTTCAACTGGTTTCTGCCAACAGCATATATCGCAAGCAACACTAACAACGACGACCCTGCCACTTAGGCCACAACCAAAAGCCACTCCAGCATCTGCCGAGCAGTCGGATGTTTCGCACGACTTGCCAAACTCACTTCTCAGCCAACACACGGATAAGCCACCTACAGAAAAGCCCCTTAGGAATGAGCCATCTCTAGAAGAGCCCCTCGTAGGCAACATCAGCAATCTCAATCAATACACCAATAAACAATCCACGGGAGAGACCTCTGTGGATCCGCATGGCAGTATTGGGGAGGAGGGCAACATCATCAATCCGACTATATCTGTAAGAATGCCCTGCCGCTCTAAAAACGTAGCTAAATGTATAGGCTACACCAACGAAAAATACAATCACATCACCTCCTCACTCGACGCCATTTAATGCAGTGAGTGGCTCATTAATCAGCGACAATGCCGAGCTTCGCCGGTTTCCCATGGTTGCTGACCTCGCCCACCGGTCCTATATCTCGTCGACGCTATTAGATACATTTATAGAAGACATTCCAAAAGTTACGCAGAAGCACGTGGATGATCTTCGCGAGAAGGACGAGTGGAAAACCTTCATAGGAAGCTGCACAGGTGGAAAGAAGAGTAATTCATCTACATATAAATCGTCTTCTGACTCAAACGAGGAGGAATTCAAGGCAGTTATACAATGCATCGCGAATTTGGACGGCCTAGGGGAGTACTTTGGAAAACCCAAAGCCAACAATCCCCGTCGGGGTCATATTAGAATATCTCACCAGGGAAATTCCCCAATGAAGACTTGGAACACCGAAGCAAGATGGCTAAAAGGGAATTACGGCAGCACGGCGAGGCAGAAGGAGTTGAAGCCAGATCTCATGACTATAGTTGTTGAGGATGCAGAATCGCAGCGACCTCGCGAAACTCAACCGAAATTTGTCCGACTCGCCAAGCCGCAGACGATATTGCCCCCTCCTAACAGCTGGAAACCCGCGCCGATGGATGACAAGTGTTTCCCCATAGTGGAGTGCAGAGAGCCGGTTTGGGAATGCCTTGATGTGCTTTGGGAATGTAAACGCAATTCCCAGGATCTGAAGAATGCCAAGGTATATCTCGACTGTGCTTTAAAAGCTGCTGAGGCGCTTCGCTATCAATGGAGCCGAAGATACGTTTACTGTTTTCTACACTGTGGATCAATAATGCAGCTCTTACATTTTGATCGGTCAGGTCTTATGGCAAGTGAGCTACTGGATATCCAGACAGATACGGCCAAGTTTATCCAATGCCTGCTTGGAGCATTTTATCATAAACCTAGTAGGCTTGGATACCCTGCCGGGAAGGAGGCGCCATTCCATAAATATGATCCAGACAACAGACTGTTTCAAGTGGTTACTGTGGATGGTCGACAACTATATATCAACGATCAGGAGGCAGGGCCACCTAGAGATCATCTCGTTAGTCGCGCGACTGTGGCCTTCAAAGCAAAACTCGTTAACCCTGAAGAAAAGGAAAAAATAGGCTGGGACTGGTGCTATAAGAGTAGCTGGCCTCAAGAGCTTCGGAAACATGAAGGGCACTACCTCTCGAGCCTCCAGAACCAGCCCAATATAGTAGAGTTGCTTGCCTACAGTGTTGTTAGGGTTGAGAACGAGAATGACACTACGGTTTTTGGGCGACAGTGTTCTTCTGGGCAACCAATGACCTTTCTTGAAACTTTTTACGATAGGGCCAAGGTCCAGAGACCCAACTTTACCCAGCACACTGGGAGTGCAACTTCTATCTCAGAAGATCTGACGGCTTTGCTATACGATCCAAGACGACCTGAAGGTGGATCACAGCAGGACTGCGATAATAGGGAACATAGAGATATTGTCACTGCTTGGGTCAGCTCATCCTTTAATGATGCTGTTTCTTTGTTAGATTCCTTGCCAACAATATCCTTGATCTGGCAACAGGCCTTTTCAGCTATTAAAGTAATGGCTGAGAGGGGTATAGTCCATAGGGACATTTCATTTACAAATATTAGGATCGATAATCAACACAAGCTAAAGGTTTGCGACTTAGACATGGCGGCGTCTATCAACGATCAAGGTACAGGAGCACAGGATAGAACTGGCACAGTTGCTTTTATGGCTACTTCGTTGTTAAGCAAATCTTCTGCACCATCTACACATCGACCAATCCACGATTGCGAATCTATCTTCTGGCTCTGTACCATTAACCTACTGAGCAGAGTTGGTATTGGAGACATCAAAGAGAACCTTGTAACTATCATGAACCCCGGCGCGGGTATTAACTTGGTGAGGAGTGCAAAGAGGGAAGTTGTCATGCAGTTGGGTAATTTCAAGAGAAAAACACAGCGGCTTGAGGCTTACGCTTCTTTGAATACGCTAAAGGATTCGTTATTGTTCTTTTGTCTCACCGAGCTTATGAGGGAATTCGCTGGCAACGACTACATCAATGACTACGAAAGTGCGGAAGAGGGAACTGAAAATGTCTGCTTCGACCGCTGTATTGAAATCATTAAACGAGCTCTTGATTCAGGCGTTGAACAAGCCACAGAGGGGATTGCTAAAACATCACTTTCCCTTTAAGCATCTGGCTAGTGTCTATTTAGAATCAAGGAGCCAAGGGATTCAGAGGCTTTTTACAGTATACCGTGTCCGCTATAGTATTATTATAGGGTGCTTGTATTATAGATATATACCCCAAACAACAGAGTTCAATATAGTAAAGAGCATATATTTGTTAATCAATATTACTTAGAATGGTGCGCCTTAATTATACACAAATAAAGCAATAAAATTTGCTACTGTTGCGGACATAGTCAACTAAGGCACCAGCACGATATGGCACACGCACAGCCTGTACAACTGGTAGTCTATTAACAAGGATCTAAAACTAAGGACTAGAAGAAGGTTAAGGAAAAAAAATATCTATATACATGCGCCAAGGCTCCAGCCAAGCCCCTGGCTAGGGTCTGTAACAGTGCCGTAAAGTAGTGTTATAACGGTGATAGAGCATATCACCTGCTACATTGCCGCGTTCTGCCAAAATACTGGGAAGTTGATTTCAGCATGTCAACATGCCAAAAGACGTTGGTTTTAGCATATCGATATACTGGGGGAAATTTCGGCATGTTAACATGCCAAAAGAAGTTGATTTTAGACTATTTGTAAGGATAAATAGGGGCATAGTACTTCAATCAATATTCAGTATTTAGTAAAGCTAATCAGTACCGAGTACTTATTAAACTACTAGATAGGCCGCTCGATCTTAACCATCTAGAAATGCACTTGTCGAGTCCTCGTCCGACTGGCCTGCGTTTCCCTACAGCCTCCCCCATATGTATATGCGTCAGGTTGCGTGCACCACGCCTATTAAGACCCTCCTGTGAGTCGCCTGTGAGTCGAACGCCATGGGGCCGTCGAAGCTAGCCTGTGTTTCCGCTGCCTAGAGCTTTGCCCGTGTTTCCGCCTTGTTGAGCCGTCTGGTCGCCGTCGCGTCGCCGTCACGTCGCTGTCGCTCTCGACCAGGTCGCGTGCACCACGCCTATTAAGACCCTCTTCTGAGTCACCTGGGTGTACCAGATACCAGATAGGCCCTTATAGAGGGGCCTTAACGAGTTCTCTAGGCAGGGCCTTAACAAGTTCTTCGCGGTGGCCTTGGGGCCTTAACAAGTTTCGTACAAAGTATCTGCGACGCGTTAACCTTAACAAGTTCTTATAAAAAAAAGGATCCCTACGCCCTCATCGCGTTCCCTTTGCAACCTCAGAGCTAGTGCAAGCCCAAGGGTGTCCTGTTATACGCCTAGGACGCGTCCACGTTGACTGGCTGGATAAGGCCAGTTTCGGGCCTGGCTGCGAGCCGGGTAGTCGTATATCGGGCAGTTTTCGTATCCTAGTTTCCCTTCATAGGCCTCCCTAGATGGTAGAACGGGAGCTCCAAGCGGAGGCAGTGAGGCTCCTGGTGTTGTTAAGGGCGATGCTTTGTACGCGTCACGGGCTCATCACCACAGAATCGAACGACAGCGCTGCACGCGCTGCGACGGCTCTCTACCATCGCCTCTGCACTTGGCCATCAAGAGGAACGGATTCCAGATGATGTTTCCACCTGCGGCGTGCAGTAGGGCTTCGCGGGCAGAGGCTGTAAATAGAAAGATACTAAAGTTAGAAGTCAAGAGCTTGGTAGATAGTATTAGTACTGTCGGCTTTTGGCATGCTATCATGCCGAAACCGCATAATACAGTAAGTAGACACGCATATAACATGCGTTAATTCGCAAGCCGTTATTAACAGGTCTCGCGCAGCAACCAGTAATCGTCCTATTATATTTACCCAGGCATTTTCAATGCCCGTACTAACAGCTACCACGATACTTATCTCGACACTCATCTCGACACTCATCTCGACACTCATCTCGACACTCATCTCAACACTCATCCGGATCAATTATTGTCCGTTTCCGCAACAATCGTATTTCGGCATGTTATTATACCAAAACCCCCCACACTCAACCCTAACAATTGGTAACTTTCTTATTATACCGCTTATTTATCACCCATGCTCATCTAACGGCTGCATAACCGGGCGTTAGCTCTACGATCACTTCTCTATAGTTATCTCTACCGCTATCAGGAATAGCTGCTCTCAATTTTCCCAGCCATTAAGTATTGGCATATAGTCATGCCAAAACCGTACAACGCGACTTAACTTTCATAATCCGCATTAATTGGCGTGTTTTCTCAACATTATCTTCGCCTGTTATTACTAAGAATTATGCCAAACGACGCTTCTACCCCTTAGTAGAACCTGCGATATATGTAAAAAGGCTATCACATCAGCAAATTAGGCCCGGCATATACGAACTGTTCATCCGGAATCCATTATCTCACGGACGATTAAAGGCGAACAATATTGGTGCGAAAAATGCAACTCTTTTGTATCGCGGAGTTAGAAGGCTAGGCGCAACCGTCTTCGCCATAGCAACGCCGGCAGCAGTTCTCTTCAGTACTTAAATACATCTAGGGGTCTGTCGACCTGTCACTTACTGCCTACCTAGTAGCAATTTGTCGTCGTCAGCATTTTCGTCAGCCCGTGACTGACATCTACCTATAACTCACCTATCTCATATATATATAGTCTCTTTTCTTCATAGATCAATCTACACACGAGTCCTTCTTTTCTGACCTGGTTTTTAGTGGTCGCTAGGGTCACAAACAGAAACCAGCTTTAAGCGTTAGTGGGATTAATATACAGAAAGCACGTAAAACCAGTAATCTATCTGGAGTGGAGCCAATTTAGCGCATTTGGCTAGAGCCAATTTGCATTAACTATGCATCCTGTGATTTAATTGGTGGTGTGGAGTGGATTTTAAGGCTTTGGAGCTCTTAGAGCGCCAGCCGTATATCCAATTAGAAGAAGGTGGCTATGGGAAGGGTTAATAAGGCGTTAGAGCGTGATGTTAAGCCAATTGGTAGAGCCGTACAATAACTCGCTTTTCTAGAATGTGAGCGTTCCCTATACGATCTATGAAGTCTACTTATTTCCTTTCCTTCCTACTCTCTTTCCTATATACTTGATTACTTGGTGACTCAATTTTATCTCCCTTAATTGCTATGGAGCGATTCTTTCCTATGCGCGCTGCCGCGCCCACCGACGACGTTATCCTTACACCAAAATTAATTAATCTAAAGGCCGACAACTCTAAGGAAGTTAACAAGTTTCGGCTCTACGGTAGACAGTATATTCGATGTAAATCTCTTATAAAGCAGCCGAAGTATACTAAGCAACGAACATTACCAATCTAGCGGCGGGGTTTAAAGAAGAAGAGATTGGTTCTGGGGAAAAGCCTACGCCTGGCGGTGGGGTGGTGGTTATTGAGGACAATAAAATTACGGAGGAAGGTAATAAGGAAACTGATGAGCAAATCTAACGATCTTCCCCAGTAAGTTCAAACGCCTCCTACCCCCCAAATAAAACACCGAAGTCGTGCTAAGACTTACTATAAGTAGTATATATCTACACTAGAGCTCCGTGGCGCTCCTAGAGTCAAATCGTCCTTTTGGTGGATGGAGTGGATTTAACCTTAGAACCACGCTACTACTTTAGTCCAAATAGATTACTGCGTAAAACTGCAAGCGGCAAAGAATAAAGTATATACGCATGTATGCAAACAGATTAACGAATTATAAAATACGAATTTAAGACTGGGCTAAGAGCTACCTAATTATAGGCTTATATTAGAGAACTGCAAACCAGAAGAACCCCTATCATTTAATAAGTACAACATATAGACTAGAAGGATTATAAGTATGACGACTTACGCCGTCGGAGATACGTTGTCTGCTTCTAAAGGTTGGCAGCCTAAAGTGCCGCTTATTATACCAGCCGCGCTAAAGCCTAACACCAACGATGCGGCTTAAAGAGTATTTCGCCCATCTCTCGACCAAACCCACTATTGGCGTGCATAAATGCCTGGTAAATATACCGGCATATAGTATATTAAGAGACTTAAAGGAGATAAACTAGAGTGAGAAGCGCATAGAATACCAGCTCGTAGACCTGTCTTCCTATATAGCCTTCTAGATTTGCGGCAAAGCTAGTGTCTTCTTATTGCCTTATATAGATTATAACTATTACTGCGAAAGAGGGATAGAAGCTAGATAATATGGCCACGGCAACAGAAAGCCGAATTTTATAAGCGGGCGAGGAACGATAAAGTTACGCTAGAAATATCCTTGTCCGCAATATACTTAGGGTAAGGTAATAATATAATACAATCCAGGGAGGTAATTTACGCCCCTTATTTAATTACCAGTGTGCTTATATCCGGTACTATAAGTTGGGATTCTAAGACAATATTGCAAGTTATACATTAATTAATACTTAAACTGTGTTATCTAAAGATAACAAACGAAGATCTAACAAAAGAATTCGGGGTAAAACTTTAAAGTGTTGAACGGCTATAGAGTATAAGGCATCAAGCATGGCCGTAGGATTCTGAGGAGGAATTAAACGAGTTCTCGGCTTTGCTTAAGGTATGTCTAGCTCTAACCCTACCCTATAATGCCTTTATTCCTATTCGACTAGATTATATAGTCTAGGAAGTACGTTCTAATATAACGCTTTAAGAAATGGAATAGCGAGCTATATGGATCGGAAAGCTGCAACTACCAAACGGGCTGTAGTTCAAATAGGTGCGCTTGTATAAGAGCTATAAAACAGTCTAGATTAGTTTGCCATACTAAATACAACCATTTAGGAGCATGTTAAAACATACTATAAGTAAATAAGGGTTGTTTTAGCATGTGAACATCTAAAGAGCGCCAATGTTTTAATAAGTGCTACGTTGCTACATTTATTATTTGCGTTCCCGTTATATTAAATATAATCG
>Ga0307515_10011305_pt1 | contig 16947 bp, 16 predicted proteins | sample 17_EM_MG_FD_194513 | JGI IMG/M metagenome (GOLD analysis project Ga0307515, IMG submission 194513) | Populus trichocarpa ectomycorrhiza microbial communities from riparian zone in the Pacific Northwest, United States - 17_EM | ecosystem: Host-associated > Plants > Roots > Unclassified | place... | reverse complement strand
GGAGTATGTTAGAGCCATATACATCTGGAAGCATAGGAGCTGCTAAAAATGACAACTCTGGGTTGGCTGGGCTGGAGATCTATCTGGGCGCCTCCAAAGGGCGGCGAAGCCGCCACCGTACCTTGTAGAACTTAAGTATGTTGATGGTATAAAGGGAATTGTGCTATACTGCTATAGTCGCGATGGTGGCGCACAGTGCAAAAATAGAGCTGCTTCTACAGTTCCATCGGGTACTCTTAATCTTATACGGAACACAATAAGACAGAATTCAAAATGCTGTCGAGCAAATACGCGAGGACATGCTTGGGGGTAGACTGATTCCAATTCCGCAGTAGATAGCGCCCTGAGTGACTTGACAGAGCTGGAAGCCTCCAGAGAAGAAGAAGAGGAGGAAGAGAATACTGAGGGGGATGTTAATGAAAAAGAGGTTGACTAAGAATTTAGCTCGCAGGCTGTCGGGGCTAAGGCGGGCACTAGATTAGGGTACCTATTTTACGGGTACCTCGGGATTAGTACAGTATCTAATTCTCCGTGAGCCTCGGGCCTTGAAAATGGTAGTCCGGGATGGGGCATGGCTTCGCCGGAATCATATGGGAAGAACTAATGAGACGCCTGATTAACCCAACCATAACCCCATGTCAACTTTAAAAGTTTTGGCCCTATTGAGACTATTCAAACAGTGACCGATTTTGATTTTGTTGAGCCAGAGGGCTTCCGGGAGTATGTAGTTGAGTGCAGCTGGGAGCATGACGTCGAATGCAGCTGGTAGCGTACAGTCGAGCACTATTATTTCTGGGAATCGAATTTTAAACACCTAGTTGAGTGACTGACGAAGCAAAATTCGTCAACTTCGCCAAAACCACCCAACTATATTTTCAAGATCTGCATGCAGAAATCTCACGACTCTGTACGGTTATTTGAACGCAGTAGTGTACACCGTGCTATTCAGCGAAAAGACGTATTAAATTGTAATCATTGACCATTTGTGCTTCTCATACTGGCGGTGAGATTGATAGTAGCGCAGAATATTGACTTAGTAGGACGGGGAACGGTCCGTGCAACGTGGTGATGGGTCCAGATAACTGTCGAGATCTCCCTTCGCCATTGAAGATGATCTCACCTAAAAATAACTGAGATCTCGCTTCACTTAAACATGGCTAGGACGCGATCTTGCTTAAATTAAGTGCATTGCGCGTATTGGATGTTGCCACGAGGGAGATACGGTACTAGACAGATTGCTATCTTACCGCTAACCTAATCGGGAGGCTCCTTATATTCGGATAATAGTCTCGGAACGTATGGTACCACACGTTCTGAGACCACTAGATCAGCACGGCACACTGTGGGAGGTGTGTGGGCAAGGGCGACTGCAAGCTCTCAGTGCCAGACATTACCGTCACGTTTCGGGTGTCATTTCGGGGACCCGATCCGTCCGGTCCTGAGATCTACTGGACTACGGCCCTGTACGGGCGCTTCGGGGACCGGTGGTTAAGGATAGTACAAATCAAGATGGCGTGGTTGAAGGCTACATATACATTCGCATCAAGAACTGCATATAATCAGCGCAACGACTAGGAGACCTTACAATCACATAGTCCAATAAAAGTTAAAATTGTAGTATCATTTCAAACGGTCCGGAATCGCTTCCCAGAATTTTCCATTCCCGTCCAGGCAGAAGCTTGCCCGGACGGGACAGACAATTGAGATGCCTACTTGTGCGAGCTCTCCTGCATTTGAACAATCGTGTTATACGGATCAAACTGATGTACACAATCTATTGACGTCATCCTCGTTTCACCTTCGCATGCTCCTCATCCAGTTCACCCCCTACCCAACGTAGCTCCTCTACCTTGCCTTCATGCTCAGACTGCTGCAGATCCGCTGCCTCATCGTCTCGCTCAGACTGCCGCATACCCCCACCCTTCGCTTCCAACTCAGCCCGCCAAATATTGTCCCTCCAACCAACCTGCTGCTCCTCAACCTCAGGCTTCTGCTTGCCATCATTATGCAGCTTCTCAAGCTCTGCAGCAACAACCTTCTTCGTGTATCTTCTTGTTAAGAAAATCACTCCCACCACAGCTAGCCCCACTCCCATTAAGGCTCCTATCGCAGCTCCAGCTATCGCGCCTGCGCTTACTTTTCCACTCCCGGTTCCACTGCTTATAGGCGCTGGTGTTGAATGTATTCCAAGGCTCGAGCTAGGTGCTAATTGAGTCGTGTGCACACTCCCGGTCGATTCTGATACACTCGCACTTAACGTAGAGGCCATACTGGTTGTAGTAGTCACACCCAATGGCCCCAAAAAAGTCCGATTTTTGATATCCGACCACACAGTAGCATCCTCGCTTCTCAATGGATTCGCAACAGAATTTATAAGACAGATACCATTATTTCTGAAATTTAGGGGACATTCTTCTTGCACTTTGTCGCAGCACCAGTCATCTAAATGTGGCCTTATTAGTCTGTGTCGGTATCGGCTATGGATATGCCTGTGTACTCACTATCTGTCATAATATGGTTGGTGCACTTAGTCTGATTATCGCCAGGCTTCCTCGGGTTTTGACCGTGCGAGCAAGGAGATTCGTAGGTCCAGCACCCCGCCAGTTCGTCGCCTGGGATGCAGCAGTAGATCAGTGTTGTCGCGGGATTGTACATGCAACCGCCCCAGGTGGCACCATTCGAATCGGAACCTGGTATAGGTAAGCAAGCGTGGAGAGAATGACAAGAAAGGGCTCTGGCGGACAATTCATTGTCCCGTTACCAACGCGGCAGTGGTCATCGCCTTTGGGGCGCACCCAGAATTGGATTTCCTGAGCTGACGCGATAGAGAGACAGGCCAAGGCTGCAAAGCTGGCTAGCATTCTGAAAATAAAGAGGTATGAATTGAGGACTCGAAACTTATGATCAGGGGTGTGCAGACTTTTAGGCAGTGTACAGCCTCCCACGTGATCGGCGCTAGGACCCCAAGATTGTTATTAGTTCTCAAATAGCTATATTGCGGAAGGGATGATGTAAAACAACTATGTCATCTTTATCACCTAGGTCACTATGAAGTAAATTACATCCGGCGACTTTATATATTCAGGTCGCCGCATGGCCAAGACAAGATTGCACTTTGTTTAACTTTACTGAGATTTAAACCTTCCGGAGCGTCAAGCGTAACTAAAAGTTTCCCGCTGAATGAATGTCCTGCTTTAAGCGACAAGGTAAACGCCTATACGTATGCGATTCTTCCTCGGCAGATTTCTTCGCAAGGTCCTCAAAAGACGGACATTACTGTCTCTGGTCGGATACTCGGCAATGCAGTACGCACGGTTTGAAAAAGCAACTATACGCCACCAACAACTTTTCGTTTTGCAGATGTTGGTACAACAGATGTTTCTATTGCGTGATGACTCATAATAGGGGTAATCATGGCCCATTGACAGTTGAAAGGTTTCAACTGCCCCTACTACTAATCAGTGACGACCCCGTGGACTTTTTAGCTAGACACTATTGTCCAAACTAGTAAATCGCAGGCACTAGATCCCTCAACTCTTTCGATAGGCCTTGATTACGCCTAATGTTGATGACGCATTTGATCTCCTAATCAGTGGGTACGTTTGGTAAGAGTTCGAATTACATGCATTGTTTTTGTTTGGTGTATGCAGTGTTCCTGCAATACGATTCATTACGGTATTTGAAACTACCGGTGCAACTGTATCGGCGAATTCAAGTCTATGAATTTGGAGAAGAGATACGCCCCCTATACACGGTCAGCGCTACTTTGATTACCGCATATGTAATTAACAGATATCAAATTATCATAGCCGTGCCCTCTGATGGGTAATAATTACCATAAAAAGATTTTTTTACGACGATAACTGAATTAGAGGCGACACTCACTCGAGACACTTCAGTGTGTATCCTGTCAGTGCACAGAAGCTCGAATAGAAGCTTCAGTCCCCCGATCCTGGGTGGTCTATGTATTCGGGTATGGAAGCAAACATCTGGTGGGTAAAATCAGGGGTCAATTGTTTAGTGTCAAACCCGAGACATATATGTAGCATTTTATTGGCCCCTCAACTAGCGACACTGACGCTAGTGTTGGAAACGGGCCGACCCGCACTGACTTATTTCAAATTGGTGCACTGAAGATTGCAATAACAATACCCGTTGTACCTAGAGAACAACGTTGCAATGACGTGGCCAGAACTAATCCTTATACCGTTGGTGGAATTCACACTGCCCATTTTGGAACTAAACCCGTACCACAAATAAAATAGGTGGATCTTTTGCGATACTAATGCACCGTTGGGTTATCTTGCCGTTTGATTGACTCTTATTGGCTGTTAGTATTCTACTCGAGCCGGGGTCATCTTGAACGATAACTCCTACCACCCAGTGAAATATAACACTGGGTTGGCTTGGAGTTGAGATGCCGGTGGTCATATCTGCCCTCCCACCGTCACCGTAACCGCTTCAGCATAAGTCCGTCGTGGCTCAGTTTCATCACTCGAGGATATATTGTGTCCTAAAGCCGGTCTCACTTAGAGTACTGTACCAAGATTATTGCTTTTTGTAATTCGCGAGATTAGCGCCAGCACTTGTTCCCCGATAGGGTTTATTTTCCAGGTAAGTTGTTATTTGCTTGAGCTAAGTACACTTCCTTATGTTCAAGCAATTTAAGAAAATACAACTTCATGTGAAGTTGAATTGTTCTATCAATCGGGCTTAGAGTACTAATAATGTAACCCTAATTTTATTGGGTGCCGCAGGGTGTACCTAAGAATGAATTGCCGCCTAACCCGCAATCTGCCGCGAAGTTGAGCTGCCGCGGAGTTGAACTGCCGCGAAGTTGAACTGCCGCGATCTAGTCTCCACGGTTGAACTGTCGACAATCGGCTGACTCCAGCCCATAGGCCTTTTGTCAACGGCAACAGAGATGCCCACAAAATGTCATTCAAGCGCTTATCCAAGCAAATTAAATCACCAATATATGTACATGCACCTCCATTTATTTAAATTAATTTTACCGAGCATTTTTGCAGGTTGTGATTCGGTTCTGTCATTCCACTAACACACTTGCACTTGCACAAGCGAAAACTCTACAAACCCATTTTGACCACCCCAAATACCTGCAAATTTCTTTTGACCTTGCACTTAATTATGTTATTGCGTTTTTCTGATGCATTTTATTATTGTGGGCTGTTCTGTGCACAGCGAACAAGGGCAATTTCTACTCGGCGTCAGTCGATTGTCGACGGTTCAACGATGCCCAAGAGGGCTATACCAGCAACACTTAAGAGAGGGTATGAAGTGTTCCGAAATTCCTGGGAACACTTGACATTTTCATGCCATATACACCGAACGTGGCCGATTTGCGGAAAATATCCTTATACCACGAAACTTTGACTTGTAGCATTGTTTGAGCGAGTTGCTCGGAGTTAGTTAGTGATTGCCAGAGCTCATGTTCGAAGGGATCAATTCGAGGCGAAGGTGCTGTAGCGGGTTTTAAGGCGGTCTTCCGGCTGTGCTCTTAGTGGAGGCTGCGCGAAAGCAGGGATCAGGCTACGGAACCAAGAAACATGTACAACGGCAGGACACCTCTCGGTGACGATACAGGAATAAACGGCTACCCTGTAGCACAGAAGAGATGCAGAAATAGCCAGTAACCTGGGCACGAGAGCTTTCCGAGACCATTTTGGGTATCACATTTGGAGTGACAAGGCATGATGCAGTACTCTAGCACGTAGGAACTTTCTCTTATTCAATATACGAGGTAGTACCTGCACCAACGGACCACAGTCAGATCCAGCCGCCATTCCGTATAAGTTTGACTCAGTGTCGAATTCAGAATATTATCTTTGCCAAACGTCGCCGTTGCAATTTGCAATGCTCGATACCTATAAACATGTACACTTGCACTCCAAGCTCACATTGTCTGTGCTAAGACACATTGTATGTTCCACAAATCACATCTGAGATTTAGAATCGCGATAGTCACTAGCCGAATGCTGCCTCGTGCTACTTGACTCTGTACTACAAACTAACCATTCAAGTACATCCATTGTGACCACGTTCTCCACGTGCACGATCGTATAACACCGATGCTGCATGACTGCTAGCACCCGTAGCTACTAAAAATTGACGGAAGGAGGGTTAGAGGGAGTGGATCTCCCCACCTAGCCGATCATTCAAAGGTGGAGGGGAACTAGCTACTGTCGTATACTGTAGATTGAGTGAATACAGAATGATTAAAACAAACAAACAGTTCCTGAGGATTGTGTTGAATTTATCACAGGGTACTCCCTGCCATCTATACGCCCGTCACTTCTCTCTCCTACAAACGGTTTCCGAATTAGCGAACTTAGTGCTGGCAATGCCGACGACCCCTGTCCACTCCAGCTTTCCCCCGAGAGTAATACGCCTCGTCTTCCCACGTCTGCTGTCACCAGGCTTCTCAAATGTTTGGGTGGCCGCTAGTCTTTCAAAGCTCGCCATCTTTGGAGCATATGTAGGGACACCTAGGGCTCTGAGTGAGGATCTAGAGGGTTCTAGAGGAGGGTGCCGCTTCCTTTTTAATTAAAACATCATTTCGTACCGGATTGCATAGCATACAACTATCGCGCCCCATTTCTGGGCACAAGTATCTTAGAACAGGTGTGCATAAATTCTAAGTGAAGGCTACTGCTGCATTGCTCACTTCACCCACTATCACTCGACTTATATGTGGGTTCCCTAATCCAAATTGTTGACTAAGGGATTTAGCCCGAAGGCTGTTGAAACTAAGGCATGCACTAGACTTATATAGCGGGCTTGGTTGAGAACCTATCTCCCCGCGAGCCTCGGGCTTGGTGCGGTGCCTATCTCGCCGCGAGCTTGGTGCAGTGCCTATCTCCCGATGAGCCTCGGGCCTGAGTAGTGCTTTGCTCATGATGCTTCGCTCTTAGTGTTTTATTCTTAGTGCTTTTCTCTTGATATAATTTCTTTCCTTATATATGTCTATCTTATTCTCTCTTTCTACAATAGATAGTTCAATCATCTTTCTTCTCTCCCATCCCTAGATTGGTAGAAAAACCCCCGCCCAACAAATTGTCCGAAATTAGGTAGACATCTGCCCTCCTGGGAAGGACTTTTGGGCAGCCTGGCTGACATCTGCAAATACCATCCACGAACTGACCCTTCTTTACACCCTACAATATTCTGCTGACTTTGAAGGGAAGCAAAAGCGGACGGACAGAATCACTTCCTCATCTCCACAGCATATCGGATGAGGATGGTATTGTTTAATGCTGCGACACAATCTCGGTGGCGCGAGTTGGCCGGGGAGATGATTGAATATGAAGCGATAGTTCACAAAAACTCTAAGTTAAGGAGGGGAGAGGAGAATCATGATCTGGATTTGTTACAGGGGAAGAAGGGTAAGAAAAGAGGATCTCCTCCACCTAGCCCGCCATCCGGCGGTGGAGGGGAAGTCTGCGAAACTTTGATTTAAGATTTAGCCAGATGGCCATCGAGTTTCTAGAATGGTCTGGGAAGTGGTCGCCAATACATCGAGTAACCGGTAGAGTCCTATACGTGGTAGACTCATTCACATAGACTCATTCACGAATTGTCACTCGCCTCCCGCCACTCCTGCGAGCGCCACTCAATCATCTCCGCGGGATGTCCAGACTTTTTATGTATATAACGGCATAGATGGCACCCTTAGATAGCTCATTAGGCAATCACTTTTGTACGATAGAAAATTCATCTTTGTTTGTTCGGACTAGTGCTGGAGCTCTGTCCAGTCACCATATTTGAATAACCTCGTGTAGGCAATGGATCAACTGGACCACGAATTCAATCCCGAAAATTTGCTAGTAGAATAACGGCGCACGTTTTCCAAGTAAAGATCCTAGAGCTGCCATCCGACGGCAATGGTGATATATATGGTGCCTTTTTTCCGCAAAATACTCCATATCCATAGACAAAGTCAGAATTTTAAATCACTTCAGATCAGATTTTATCCGCAGGGTTGTAGGACAGGTTACAGGTTTATGGGCGGGGTGGTGGTACGAAGTACGATCTTGTAGAGAAAGTCTGACCTTACGAGTGGAGCCTGGATAAATTCTGAAATTCACACCTTAACCACGGGGTACAAAGTTTGGCCCCACAGTTGGATGGGGTGGTTGGACGGGGTGATTGGACAGGGTATGGGGCCGTGAGACGGGGTACGGGGTCGTACGGGGTCGTGAGGCGGGGTACTGGGTCGTTAGACGGGGTACAGCTCCGCGGTGTCTGTGCGTAGGCTGTATCACGCAGTCATGACAGGGGTTTATTGTGGAATAAGTCGTGGAACGGGGTTGTACCCCGTACCACAACCGCGTGATACAGTATACACGCAAAAACTATGGGGTTGTACCCCGCCTCACGACTTCGTAGTTTGTGCTATGACCTCGGAATAAAACCTGATTACAATAGCCAGACAAATTTTGAAAATCCACTCTCTCTACGACGAGATATTTCGGTGGAGAAACGCTGCCTTAGATAAAAAGATGCGTTCCTCGCGTAATCATCCAACCCACTCACATCCTTATGTCCACATCTCCCAACTGTGAGCTATGGAAAAAAAAACGTCAAAACACCCCACACGGCGCAGTGCGAGTTAGATAGTACGTACCTCACCCGAATGCGTATGTTCCGTGAATACTAAGATACGATTATTTCTGTTATGTGTCATTGCAACACTACAACCTAATCATAGAATGATTTGAGGCCAAAAAAATGCAGCAGGGGGCTAGCTACGGTGTAATACAGTTTGTGGACTTATTTTGGTTGATGCTTTAATTAATTTCGTGGCGTACGGAAGCTGTAGCCTTTTTCGTGCTACATAGAAGGGATTCAGGAAACGCATTTGGATTAGGATTAAGGTACGTACTCATATGATTGGACTCCTTTTGTTGAAGTTGCGTTGGCATCGCACCAGCATACCCGAAGTTATCCCAAGGATCTCTGTATATATGCCGAATCTTTCTCCTTCTCTCTTCTTCTCCCTGTACCATAGAATCTACGCACACTGTTCTCCCCTTCTGTATAGCAACACCTTTTCTAGCGGCTTACCGCCCAGAGCTGGTAAGAAATGGGAACGCTACCTACAATGTTGGATAAAACTCGGCCTGGATACCAACAGACACAGCAATTACTAGTGCGCATTGACTTCACTTCAGTGTCATCCCTGACCCTTGTATAGTACTCTTGTAAATATAAGCATCACGCACGTTGGTATACAGATTGGCTGGTAATACAGTCCTCATTTCCACCGCAGCTCATCAACCACCATTCACCATCTATCTACTACCATCATCCAACCTCTGACCACACAGCCTTTCAACTGTCGACACTCGCTCTTGCAATCAGCAGAATGCCGTTACAGCCACTTTCCCATGCATCGGCTGCGGGGTAGTGTTCAACTTTTCCAAGCTCGGGTGTCATTACGACTCCTGGTCGCGTCAATCCCACCCAGGCAGCCCGATGAATACTATCCGCTAGAGATAGTTCAACAGATAGCACAAATCCGGCAGACCGCGATCCGCTGGCGCGGGAACCTAATTCTGTCAAAAGTATAAATCACCCACCTCTTAACCCACCTCTTACTCGACACTATCTCTAACTGGTTCCAGAAAGAAGCAATGACGGCTCGGAACCAGAGGAATTACAGGAAGCACATCGGCAGGTTGAGGCAGAGGGGCGCGAACAGTCTCATTTCGTATCAGGCCGCGCAGTTGGCTATGAGATCAATCGATTTCGAGATGAAAAGTTGGTGAGTGCATTAAGGATTTATTGGGATAAGGTATTGACTGTGCTGCGGTGTATAGCAGGGACGCTCAAGAGGCTGCGATTTGGCGACCGGGTTCTCAGCAAGCGACCAACAGCTATGACGACAATATCAACATCGCAACGCTTGTCTACTGCTTTCTACTTCCAGAGACCAATACCGCAGGCTATCGATGCGGTGTTCCGGGAGAGGCCGAAAGGAGTCAATTAACGCTAATGCGGCACCCGGAACGACAATGGGAGGACTCATTGAATGACAGACTTGACCGTGACGATGTGGCCTCAGGTAGGTGGCAAACTCGCCTTGAAGCAGCGTGGGGGGAATGGACGCCGCTCTGTCGTGAGGAGAAGACCTGTTGGGCGATTAGTCCCTGCAGGTTGAGCTTAATCGCACCGAGCTCCGAAAAGCTGCCTGGAACAAATTCTTCAGAGATAACTGGAACGTTCTCAATCACAAGTGAGTGTGGGAGGCAATGCTCATGGAGCGTAAAAAGAGTCTTCCGAAGAGTACACTCTGTTTGAATGCCGAGTTCGCAATGTGCAAAGCTTATCCAAGGGCGAGGGAGGAGGACGCGGAAAATTTGGGGAGGCTTCCACCACTAGAGAGGGAGCAGGCTGAAAACTTGGATGGGGACGACTTCGAGTAGCCGGAGGATTGGAACGAGGATGATAACGATGAGGGCATTGAGGGCGGTAGGCCGGTGACTGCCGAGGCACTTTAGATGCCAAGGATGACCACTATCGTGAATTCTCGTTCGATATACTGTACCGAGCGCGATGCTTCGGACGAGCTCCCAAATGTGACACCTTCTTGTCTAACTTTTGAGTGTCTGATGCTGAATTTGGAGGCAATTCCTACCGGCGACTGGAAACTTATTAACCACTTCAGAATCCTATCAACCGCTTGCGGGACTTCAAGTAGGACTTTACTACCTTCATGTTAGACTTGGCAGCTGTTTACTTATATACGAGAGCTAAACTCTGCGTCTAGGCGTTTCCCATATCTATTTGATCATTCTATCGCCAGAGTTGTGAGGTGACTAAGATTTTTCGGTCGCAGGAATCTTCAGATGGGCCTCCTTGTGGCTGTGATTAAATCCTTGGTTTTACCTACATACAGGTGCCCTGTAATGCGCTACGTCCGAACCATCGCACTCGGTACAGCATGATACACCACTAATTGTGGTACACTGAAAGTCGTTATAAAGCTTTTGGTATTTTCAGGTTATATATCATATATCTATTGCGTATATCTGTTCTATGTATATCCTAGGACTGCCGCCCTGGATTTGTCGTTTTGAGGTGATTAGTAGCCTGCGACGACTAGGTTCGCCGGCGAATGTATTTCTTATAGACGTATGTTAGGCTAGTTTTTCTCTGCTGCCAACTCCATAAGCTGTGGTTTTTAAACTTTGTCCAGCAGAGTGATGAAGGCGTCACCGCTGATAACACGCTTAGTTTACTTCAAATTGGTACCCATTTGCAATCATACCTTCATACCTTCATAGCTGTCGTAAGGTAGCTAGTGCAATTCATGAGCTATGCCTCACACCGGATATAGTCAATGATATTAACACATGTCGATCTTTGACGGATACTATGCTCCAAGAAGAAGAATACGAATTCAATGAACCCGAGTTGGTAGATCTGGTTTACAATGTTTGAAACTGGTGCCTGTCCTTGCGTTCAGCGTAGAGTTTATTTGGACCGTGGATACGGTTGCATCGCTAAAAGCGGTATGGCATATCAGATCATCGCAAAGCCGAAGCTTAACTGAAACTAGTGTGTATAGTCTGGATGGAGCCTTCTCTTATCTATACCTCGTCAAGTGCGTTTTAACTCTTCTCTTTTTCGTGTCTCTTCCATCTGTCATCGTCCAGATAGCTGTACCTGTGCAGCTCAGCTCAGCTACTGCTTCACTCCCGGAACCAATGGAGGTCATTGGCCTGTAAGTGTAGCGAAAAGAGCAGGCCTGGCGAACGACACAACCTCGTAAGCGTTGTCTGCCTTGTCTGCGGGAACCGAAGTTGCTTTGGGAATGGGTTACCAACCAGCGGGGGGCTCGTGCACAAATACTAGCTTATCTGGGCCTCCTTAGCTACCCGTCGCAAGGTTAGTGACACAAGCACTGCCAAAAAGCAAAACATGCATGACGTTTACTGGACCGGCTAACTGCAGCGGTATGTGCTCTAAGCACGGGCAGTGAATCCCCACAATCAGTACAGGGTGCGGCACAGTGTACTCTACATCGCTTTGGGGGCAGAATTTTTTGTCGTATGATGTGACTCTATACAGACATTAGGACAGACAACCAACGCATACCAAACCCCAAATTCTGATTACCTATTGATTCAATGTTCCGACCTCCTGAGTTAGAATGGCTGCAGTGTGCAGAGTACGGAAGGGTGGATGGATGAAAGGGCTCTTTTGAGATTTGCAAGACCACGCCTGGGTACCGGGATCTAAGTAACTGCGCCACTGCGCGACAGCCATCTGCAAAAAGTCGTCTGTGCCACGGGGCTGTTGCGCAGCGGCGGTTTTCGCGAGATTTTCGGCTCCGGATTGCAGCTGAGGGCATTTCCGAACTCAAAATGTGAGTAGAGCCGCATCGATTTTTGGCCAGATTTTAGCTGTATCCCAAGCAAGATTCTCATTTCTTTCTTACTCTCACACTCACACCACAAGCACCGTACAAGCCTCTGCCCGACCAGTCGAAACAAAACCGAAACAAAACAAATCAAAACTGAACAAACAAAACACAACCGAATAAACAAAACAAAACCAAATACATAAAAAAAACGAAACAACCGACCGACCGACTGACCGACCAACTGACTATTCCACCGTTTTACCATTCCACCGTTCTATATACCAAATCAAAACACAATGTCCAATGCTACTCCCTTCGATGCTACTCCACTGGCACGTGACAACATTCATCAGCAAAATGTATTTTAGTCTCTGGAAGACTCCAGAAGTATCTGAGAGGATGTGGAGTGTAAACTTAGATGCGTCAATTTCAGAAGAGTATCAGACTGTAGGAGGGCATTCCGGCCGGCCTTCAGAGTAATTGAGATCTCTGATGACTGGTACAGGAGTACCATGGGAGTTATTGTGATAGGTTTGGGAACACCTTGGTGCACCGGAGAGAACTTTGGGTGCACCTGGGAGTGCCGGCTACAAGTCTGGGAGCGCTGGTGACATGTCTGGGAGCGCCTGTGACAAGGCTGGAAGCACCTCGAATCACACTAGAGCAGTGAGGGGAAAACATCTTCTTTGGGAATGCTGCAGGTGCGCCTGGAATGCTGCAGGTGTGCCTGGAATCCGGCAGGTGCGCCTGGAAATCATCGCTACTTCTTATCGTACAACAATTGTTAAAACTCACGTATTCAGATTGTGTTCTCCTCTATGTATCAATGTATCAATGTATCTATATAGCTACCCATCTACACATGGTATATCTGCACTGGCTGCAGGCGGTGCTTGAGAGCAATTTCAGGTGCACCTGAAAATGACCATCGAGTGAACTCAGATATATTATCCGGGGCCGTGATTGAGTGAGTTTGGAGATACACTTAGAGGCCGTGATGGAGTAACCTTAGAGATGCACTGCGAGATTGTGATTCAGCGAGGTTGTAGATGCACTTGGAGGCCATGATCGGGCAAACTGAGAGGCCGTAATTGTGGAAGTTTGGAGATACAGTTGGAGGCTGTGATCGAGCAAGTTTAGAGGCAGTAATCGTGCGAGTGTGGAGATGCACTTGGAAGCCATGATGGTGCGAACTTGTAGGCCGTAATGGAGCAAGTTTGGTCGAGTATTTGTAGGTAGTTAATGGACGGAGCGCCTGGTGCTGAGACTCGTTTCTTCAGTTAGTAAACTCGCAACCGTGGGAATGTGACAATGTGACTTAACCTTTAAGCTGTCCTGGCTGATCGCAGTCGATTGTGTAGAGAGGAACGCCAGAAGCTGAAGCTACATTCAGGGGTCAACTCGTAATCATTTGAATGAAAGAAAGACAAACAATCTTGGGTGGATGCTGTACTCGGTGTATGGTGTACTCGGTGTATGGTGTACTCGGTGTATGCTGTACTCGGTGTATGCTGTACTCGGTGTATGCTGTACTCGGTGTATGCTGTACTCGGTGTATGCTGTACTCGGTGTATGCTGTCCTTGGCGTATGCTGTACTCACTGTCAACTCATGATCATGACATAGAGAGATAGAGAGGGATGATTAAACTTTGGGTTCTGCAATGATGGTAGAGTTGTGGATGAGAAAGAGCGAGATGGGGGATGAATATGAGAATGATGTGGAGGATACGAGAGGATATGAGAAATCAGGGGTACGACTTGCCTGATTGGGTCAGGAAGACCTCATATCGGTGTAATTACACCGCGTATCGGGAGTCGTACCAGCCGTATCGGGGATTGTACATTGACTCGCACACGAAATTCTCTCAAGTCCCAGTTTCGTGTGATGATATCCTCAATATACTCTCTGCTTTCTTATTCTCATCTTCAACTCTACCATCACCTGAAAAAATGAACTTAAGTCATCGCTCACTATCTCTCCATGCCATGATCATGAGTTAACACCGAGTATGGCATACACCGAGTACGGCATACACCGCGTACTGCGTCATCCCATGATCGACTATCTCCTGCTCCCACCCAGTCTCTCATCTCGCAGCAGACCATGCTGTACTCAACTCTCTACATTCCCACAACTACAAGTTAACCAATAAATAGAGTCACAGCTCCCGGCGCGCCTCCCTCCCGATCTACTTGCTCCAGATTGACTGCCTCAAAGTACTCCTCCATTCTTGCACGATCATGTCCTCCAAGTGCATCTCTAATCTCGCTGGATTAAAGCCTCCAAGCATATCTCTAAGCTCGCTCTAAATACGGCCTCCAAGTTCACATCATGATGGCCTGCAAGTGCATCTCCAAACTGGCATGATCACGGCTGGCAAGTGCATCTCCAAACTCGCACAATCACGGCTGCCAAGTACATCTTCATACTCACTCGATCACAGCCTCCAAGTGTGTTTCCAAACTTGCATGATTAAGGCCTCTGAACTTGGTCCTTCATGGCCTCAGGTGTGTATTTTGTATCATGAGATGATGTCTATCTACCCCGGTGTCTCCCAAATATATACTGCCCATTGCTGGATCCATCTCCGTTATCCCTCTATCCTCTTATGTACATATAGAGAGACTTAGATGATACATGCCATATTATGATGTTGCGAATCTTGTGACTGTAACAATGAACAATAGGATCGATGAAATGCCGTGAGGTTATGGAACCCTAAATCCACTGGTGTGAAAATATGGCACCAAGTCACCCGCAGAGCATGTGCAGCAGTCTCAGCACCTCTCGAAGTCTCCCGCAGACTTGCACAGTGGTCTCAGCAGCTCTAAAATTTGACTATTCTAATACTCACTGTTGTAGCATCCTGAATGCACCTCCATCACTTCAGGTGCTTTGAGGAGCACGTGAGAATGCTCTTGCACAGTCTGAAAGCACTTTGCAAAGCTCCAGGGGGGGCTGGGAGCATCTGGGAGTACTTAGAAGCAGTGGTGAGGGCCACCAGAGTGTCTGGGAGGGTTGCATATGGCTTCCGGACCGAATTACATTTTGCTGATGTTGTCAAAGGCTCAGGGGCTCAGATAGAAGGAGAGATGCGACCAAGTTGCTCAACCCGTGAAGGGGATGCAGACCAGACCATCTCACTTGCCTACTCTGATGTCACTGGGAGCGATGATATCATGTCACCAATGGTTGATGAAGGGACCCAGGTTGCACAATCAAGGACTACTACTGGCAAAAAGCGGCTTTCAAAAAAAGAATGGCAGCGAATGAAGGAGGAGAAGCAGGAAAGATTTGAATGTAAAAAGGCTGAAGGGAAAGAAAGGTGAAAAGACACTCGGGAAGCAGTAAAGGAGGCTGGACACTTGGAAGGCCTTGTCGCAGCTGGTTTCGGTTACACTCAGGCTTTGGAACTTCTCAAAACTCGCGATGTCAGAGTCATCCACCGACGCAATCGCCCTGATTTTGCGGCGACAATGGAAGAACAGGCCTATGCTCCCAACGACCCGATTTTCTCCCATTTTCAACGTCTTGGAGGAAATGGCAGCGGTGCAATTTACATTCTGGACGAGGACACCCATGAGCTTGTTACCACCATTAGAATTACCGAAGTCAAGGACCTAAAACCCGGCTCCAGAGCCAAGTTTCAATATATTTTTTCCTAATTCACCCGAGATAAAGGCTTCCACCCCTCTGTTGCCAACAACCATGCTATGATAGGAGGAGGTATGCGTGCCATTGGATGGCGTGCCTCCATGGAGCAGAATCAGGCTTTTGGAACCTATATTGCCCACAGCAGCGTGGATCGTTCTATCTGGTACAACCACACAGAGGGTGGAAAGGAGATCCACCACATGTTTGCAGAAAGCTTTAGGGTTGTGGCACCAGGCCTGTTTGAAAATCAACAAATGGAACGATATGACTACAGTGTCCCAGCATTGGGGGTGGATTTTCAAGATGAAAAGAATAATCATCCTTATATCTTCTGTTCTAATCTTGCCTACATGTACAGTGAGTTTGAATTTTCTATTTTTTCTTTACAATATCTAACGTTATGAATATAGATGGTTTTGAAAATACTGGCCACGTTGATAATGATGTTTCTACGTTTACACATGGCATTGGTGGTAACGTTGCTGCATCAACCGGAGAAATTTCCTCTTTTCAAGATGGCTTTGAAATGAGTGGTGGGTTCTTTTACATTGCTGATTATCGAATGATGTTTGATTACGAAAAGATTGACGATGTTGTGGAACAAATTTGGCAGGGGCCTGCTCACGTGCATGCCACTGTGGCAGGTACAATTAAGAAAGGATTTTCAAGAGTTGGAAGCAGTACGCAGATTAACAAGAGGTTGACTGCTCGTGTTAGGAATTTCTTTATGTCTGGAAACGGTAAAGTAGTAGGAGATAAAGAGATTCTGGAACAGCGTATGTAAGTAATAAAATAGCTAGAAATCATGAATATAGTTTATGATTTTCTGTTTCTTTCAATGTACAGCAGATATTTATAAAACATAGATGTAGATGCTTGGCAGTACACGCAGCAGTATTGATA